>Ga0114910_1000010_pt1 | contig 130733 bp, 93 predicted proteins | sample MalvireepMed_908_FD_83500 | JGI IMG/M metagenome (GOLD analysis project Ga0114910, IMG submission 83500) | Marine viral communities from the Global Malaspina Expedition - Malaspina viral metaG DeepMed_908 | ecosystem: Environmental > Aquatic > Marine > Oceanic | place: Mediterranean Sea...
AAAGGAAGATTAAAGAAGATATAAAATGAAAAGAACGTTTCAACCTTCAAAAAGAAAAAGAAGAAATAAGCACGGTTTCCGCGAGCGTATGGCTAGCGCAAATGGTCGTAAAGTCCTTGCTCGAAGAAGAGCAAAGGGTAGAAAGAGAATTTCTGTATCTTCTGAATTAAGACATAAGAAATAATTGGTGATTTACCATTGTTAAAATATTAAGGTGTTACTTTTTTAAGTAACACCTTTTTTTATAAATACCCCAATCGTATTTTTATTTAATACATTTAATTTGAGACTATAATGCCAAAAAACGAAAACCTTAAATCTATTTTAATTATTGGTTCTGGTCCTATCGTCATAGGTCAGGCGTGTGAATTTGATTACTCAGGATCTCAAGCTTTACGCTCCCTGCGTGAAGATGGGATTGAGACTATTTTGATAAACTCTAACCCGGCGACGATAATGACTGATCCTGTTATGGCAGATCACGTTTATCTATTGCCGCTTACAACCAAGTCTCTGGTAAAAATCTTAAAAGAGCATCCGCAAATTGATGCTGTTTTACCTACAATGGGAGGACAAACAGCATTGAATTTATGTATCGAAGCTGATGAAAAAGGGATTTGGGAAGATTTTGGCGTAAAAATTATAGGTGTTGATATCGATGCGATCAACATTACTGAAGATCGTGAGAAGTTTCGCGAGCTGATGCTAAAAATAGGTGTAGGTATGGCACCGCAAGCAACTGCTACTTCATTTTTAAAAGGTAAAGAGATCGCACAAGAGTTTGGTTTTCCTCTTGTGATTAGAGCCTCTTATACTTTGGGTGGTGCCGGTGCATCTATTGTGTACAAACCCGAAGATTTTGACAGACAGTTAAGTCACGGTCTTGAGATTTCACCTATTCACGAGGTGATGATCGATAAAGCCTTGATGGGCTGGAAAGAATATGAGCTGGAACTTCTTAGAGATAAAAATGATAACGTAGTTATTATTTGTACCATAGAGAATATGGACCCGATGGGAATTCACACGGGAGACTCTATAACAGTTGCTCCTGCAATGACGTTAAGTGATAGTACGTATCAAAGAATGCGCGATATGGCAATTCATATGATGCGTTCTATTGGTGATTTTGCCGGTGGATGTAACGTGCAGTTTGCGGTTAGCCCAGATGAGAAAGAAGATATTATCGCTATTGAAATTAACCCGCGTGTATCTCGTTCTTCTGCGTTGGCATCAAAGGCGACGGGGTATCCTATTGCAAAAATCGCTTCTAAACTGGCAATTGGTTACACATTAGATGAGTTAGATAACCAAATTACAAAATCAACTTCAGCCTTATTTGAACCTACTTTAGACTATGTTATTGTCAAAATCCCTCGATGGAACTTTGACAAATTTGAAGGTAGTGACCGTACTTTAGGTCTTCAGATGAAGTCTGTAGGAGAGGTGATGGGAATAGGTCGTTCTTTTCAAGAAGCCTTGCACAAAGCCACCCAATCTCTTGAGATCAAACGTAATGGTCTAGGAGCAGACGGGAAAGGGTATACAAACTATGATAAGATCATTGAAAAGCTTACCAATCCTAGCTGGGATCGTGTGTTCACGATTTATGATGCGATTCAGATGGGAATCCCTTTAAGCCGCATCTATGAGATCACAAAAATTGATATGTGGTTCCTCAAGCAGTTTGAAGAGCTAGATGCCTTAGAGAAAGAAATTTCAAAATACAAAATAGACACGCTTTCGAGAGATTTATTGCTTGAAGCAAAACAAAAAGGATTTGCCGATCGTCAAATCGCGCATATGCTTGATTGCTTAGAAAGCGATGTGTATAACAAAAGAGATGAACTCAACATCAACCGCGTTTACAAGTTGGTTGATACGTGTGCAGCAGAATTTGTGGCACAAACACCATATTTCTATTCCACTTTTGAGAGTGAAATGCAACTGGCAAACGGGGAGCGTTTTTCTCAAAATGAGAGTAAAGTAAGCGACAAGAAAAAAATTGTAGTATTAGGTTCTGGGCCTAACCGAATTGGCCAGGGAATCGAGTTTGATTACTGCTGCGTCCACGGTGTGTTAGCCGCTGCAGAATGTGGTTATGAGACCATTATGATCAATTGTAACCCTGAAACCGTTTCTACCGATTTTGATACGGCAGATAAGCTTTATTTTGAGCCGGTGTTCTGGGAGCACATCTATGATATCATTCGTCACGAGAAGCCAGAAGGAGTTATCGTTCAGCTAGGAGGACAAACTGCGTTAAAGCTTGCAGAAAAATTAGATCGCTACGGAATTAAGATCATCGGTACCAGTTATCAGGCACTTGACTTAGCAGAAGATCGAGGAAGTTTCTCTAGATTATTAAAAGAAAACAATATTCCTTATCCTGAGTTTGATACTGCTGAAACTGCAGAAGAAGCCCTTGCGGTTGCAGACAAGTTAGACTTCCCAATTTTGGTAAGACCTTCATATGTTTTGGGAGGACAGGGAATGAAAATCGTGATCAATAAAGACGAATTAGAAGAAACGGTAGTTGATCTTCTACGTAAGATTCCAAATAACAAGTTACTTCTTGACCACTATTTGGATGGAGCTATTGAAGCGGAAGCCGATGCAATTTGTGACGGCGAGAATGTTTACATCATCGGTATTATGGAGCATATCGAACCTTGTGGAATTCACTCAGGAGATTCAAATGCAACATTACCTCCGTTCAATTTAGGAGATCTTGTAATTCAGCAAATTAAAGATCACACACATAAAATTGCATTAGCACTTAACACCGTTGGATTGATCAATATTCAGTTTGCGATCAAAGACGATAAAGTATATATCATTGAAGCAAACCCAAGAGCTTCTCGTACGGTACCATTCATAGCAAAAGCGTATGGAGAGCCTTATGTGAATTACGCGACGAAAATTATGCTAGGCGAGAAGAAAGTGACTGATTTTGAATTTAAACCAAAATTAGACGGATATGCGATCAAGCAGCCGGTCTTCTCATTCAATAAATTTCCTAACGTAAATAAAGCCTTAGGACCAGAAATGAAAAGTACCGGTGAGAGCATCTTGTTTATAGATAGCTTAAAAGACGACGAATTTTACGATCTGTATGCACGAAGGAAAATGTATTTAAGTAAATAATTTTTGCAACATTAAGCTGCGTTGAACGTCTTTAATTAAAGAATAGTATAATTATCACAAAATTTTAGCATTTTTAGAAGCTAGTTGTTATATTTTTACTACTACAAAGACCTCAAATACAGTGATATGGCATGAAATTTACTTGGATTTATATATTGATATTCATTATAGCAGCAAGCGTTAGCGCTCAAGAAACCTACATAATTAAGTGGGGTACAGGTGCTAAAGATTTACAGTCAACGCTTGAAGTCGAGGTAGGAGATAAAGTAAAATGGATTTTTGATGAGTCGATTCCTCAAAATTTATTGAATACATCTCTTAAAGCTTCCGGCGATTTTGGAACTAAGCAATTGCTTCCTAAAGGTGCTGTTTATGAATATGTATTTTCAGATAAAGGTTTTTACACGTTCCAAAGTGGAATAAATAAGAACTTGAAAGGCTCCATTCGAGTTTCTGAAAATTCTTCGGTCTTGACCCAGACAAAAGATGGTTTTAAAATTTATCCTAATCCTGTAAAGGATCGTATATATTTCAAAAATCCAGATTTGTCTAATTCGGTTGAGATCACTTTTTACGATGTTCTAGGTAAGATGGTAAAACGAAATGCGATCGATTCCGGAGTGATACAAGGAGGGATGGATGTAAGCAGATTAAAAAGGGGCGTTTATCTTGTTCAAATAGATACCGGAGCGCGTTCTTTTACACAGAAATTGATCAAAGATTAACTTAAAATACATTATAATAAAAAAAGGAGCCTTCGAGCTCCTTTTTTTATTGGCACCGCCAATGGGTTTCATACTCGGGAGCTTGCCTCGAAAATGAAAATTCGTTTCCAAGCAATGCTTCAAAGGCTTGACCTACGGTAGTTTACTTCTAATATTCTAATTGCACTTTATGGGAGTTTCTCAGAATCTCCAGGTCTTCAATTTGGAGCTCAGTCTTTTTGGAAGTTTCGTTGCGATGCTTCTTTTTCATTTCTTGTCGATTAAGGCTTTTTAGAAAACGTCGCACTTGTTTTTCAGTTTTCAAAATCAAGCCCGGCACCGTAACACTCTTTCCGGAATCATCCTTGGCGACCATTGTAAAATAGCTGGAGTTGCAATGTTTGATCGTACCGCTATGTATATCTTCGGCTTCTACACGTATGCCTACGACCATTGAGGTACGACCCACAAAATTCACCGAAGCTTTCATAACCACGAGTTCACCTACTTCAATCGGTCTTAGAAAATCTACAGTATCTACCGATGCAGTCACGCAATAATTACTAGAGTGTTTGGAGGCACAGGCAAACGCGATTTGATCCATTAATGATAAAATATATCCACCGTGAATTTTACCGCTGAAATTAGTATGTGAGGGTAGCATCAATTCACTAATAGTGACTTGTGATGCTTCAATAGTTTTAAACTGACTCAAAATGCTTTGTTTTTATTTTTTGGCGCCGCCAAATACTTTTATATATAGCGGCTCTACTCAAACCTGAAAGTTTATTCTCGGTTAAAATGAGGAGATTTTTCTTTACTGACTTCGGTAACAAAATATTTGGTGTCACCCCAGAATATGAAAGTCGCATAGCGTTCGACATAGGTAAGCTTTACGTAACTCCCTTGATAATCTTTCAGTTTCTGAATCACTTCTTCTTCACCGTCCAAGACTGAAAAATCAAAAATTTGAGCGCCGCTTATCCCTTGACTTATCTGGCCTTCCCAAGTTTTAGAAATAACTCCTTTTCTACTAAATTTTATGAGTTCGCCTGCGCGTGTTCCCTCACTGTAAGGAACAAAGTAAATAAACGCATAGTACAAAATGGCAAGAAGCACAATACCTCCTAAAACTAAACCGAGTATTTTTTTCATATACATTAAATTCGTTAATCAAATTTAGTCATTCGCTTTTTCAATGGCTTCATCTTCAAGGTCAGTATTCAATAATTTTTTATCAATAACCTTACTGTTAGTAGCGCCCATTTTACGCAATTTTTCAACTCGACTGATCAAATTCCCTTTTCCGGTAAGTTTGGTCATCGTTCTGTCATAAGTATTGCGCGCGGTATCTAATTGAGCTCCTAATTTCTGAAGTTCTTGCGTAAGCAGCGTAAAGGAATCATACAACCTTCCGGCTTGGGTAGCGATTTCTAATGCATTTTTCTTCTGCCGGTCGTTTTGCCATAGATTTTCAACCAGTTTAAGTGCAGCGAGCAGGGTAGAAGGTGTAACGATGATCACGTGTTTATTGAAGGCTTCTTCATACAGTTGTGGCTGATTGGCAGAGGCCAGCGCAAATGCCGGTTCAATAGGTATAAACATAAACACCGTATCTGGACTTTCATCTACCAGAAACTGATAGTTTTTAGAACTCAATCCTGCGATATGGTTTTTGATCGAAGCGATATGCTGTTTGAGATACATGGCTCTTTGCGTCTCATCGGTTTCAGAAACATAGCGTTCAAAAGCTGTTAAAGAGACTTTGCTATCGATAATCATTTTCTTTCCATCGGGAAGATGAATCAAAACATCGGTTTGCAGGCGTTTACCCTCTTCATTTTTGTGACTGTCTTGTAAAGTATATTCACGGTCTTTCTCAAGCCCTGATTTTTCGAGTATGCGTGTGAGAATAAGTTCGCCCCAATTCCCTTGCATTTTAGCGTCTCCTTTAAGCGCTTTGGTAAGATTGTCTGCATCTTTACTCATTTGTAGGTTGAGCTCAGCAAGACCTTTAATTTGTTGGCGTAGCTCGCTATGTCTTCCTAGACTCTCTTTGTTAGTCTCCTCAACACGTTTTTCAAACCGATAGATTTTTTCTTGTAATGGTTTCAATAAAGCGTCTAAGTTCTCTTTATTCTGAAGTGTAAACTTGGTAGATTTTTCATCTAAGATCTTGTTGGCTATGATCTCAAAATCTTTGGTAAACTTCTCTTGTAATTGCTCGAGTTCACCTTTTTTCTCTTCAAACCGATGCTGTAAATTCTCAAATGCAACGTTACGCGCAGTAAGTTCATTTTGAAAAAACTCTTTATCGTCCTGAAGTTGCTCTTGCTTTTTTATTAAGTCACTTTTGACTTTTTCTTCCTCCTTCAGCTGTAGTTGTTGAAGGTTAAGACGTTCCTGAAGAATACCGGTGTTGCTTTTTCCTTTTCCCAAAGCAATTACAAAACCTACTGCCAAACCAAGAAGCAGAGCAGCTGCAGCAACAGCAATAAGGAGAAGGTTTTCATTCATAAAGTTTGAGTTTATAAGCGTCGATAAAGTTTGAAATAACCTCGAGGCTTGCCTTTAGTGCCTGTTCTAAGGTAATTTATTCAAAGATACTATTTGACCTTTTACTTGATAAAAAAGCGGCGTGAAGTTTTGTCAAAACCAATGCGATTATTTGGGAATAGCTGCTCAAAAATACCTGATTCAATTAAGTTTTGTGGAGTGTCTTGTTGGGCTTTGTTTTGTTGAATAACGATCATTTCATCGCAAAGCGAAAGAACCAATTCTATATCGTGCGTGGTACATAAAATCGTTTTGTTATGCTCGTGTGCTATGTTTTTCAACAAAGAAAAAATAGAGGCTTTATGATGCAGATCTAGATGTGTTGTAGGTTCATCCAGCATAATGATCGGGGTATCCTGAGCCAAAGCGCGGGCAATAAGCGCGCGTTGAAATTGTCCATCACTTAAAGCGTAGCAGGCTGTGTGCCTCAGTTGTTCAAGTGCAGTTGCTTCAATCGCTTGTTCTATATGATTCTTGTCTTCTTGAGAAAGTTTACCCAGCCAATTGGTATACGGCTGTCTTCCTAAGGCCACCAACTCTAAAACACTAAGGTTTTTTGAAATTTGCTGTCCTGTGAGCACGACGCTAAGCCACTTAGATTTCTCTTCGGTACGCAAAGCGGAAAGAGGAGAAGCATCAATATAAACTTCGCCGGCCAAGGGTTTTTGCAGTCCGGCAAGGCTGCGTAATAAAGTTGATTTTCCTGATCCGTTAATACCTACCATTGTGGTGAAAACACCTGGTTTCAATTGAAGGTTTACGTTTTCTACAACAGGTTTTTCTTCAGATGTGGAAACATACCCCACCGAAAGTTGCTCACAGTTGAGAAGGATTGAAGGTTGTTTTTCCATCAGGTTAAAATAAAAGTTTTTTCTTTCGGATCAATAGCCAGATCACAATAGGCGCTCCTATTAGCGAAGTAATTGCGTTGATGGGTAATGTAAATGCAAACCAAGGCATTTGTGCTATAATATCGCAAAGCAGCATTAAAACTGCACCGCCTAAAATACAAGCAGGCATCAAGACCCAATGATTGGAAGCTGTAAACCATTGCCTGATCAAATGCGGTACCGCTAGGCCTACAAACGCAATGGGCCCGACAAATGCGGTTAAACTTCCTGCTAAAATACTTGTGGCGATCAATATGATGAATCTGCTTTTTTGAAGGGAAACGCCTAAGGTTTGTGCATAATGATCCCCTAGTAAGAGACTGTTGAGACTCTTTGTGATACTCAACGCGAGTAAAAGACCTATGAAGTAACAAACGGACAGAATTCCGAGTGCCTTCCAGGAGATGTCTCCCAAACTACCAAAGGACCAAAACATATAACGCTGCAACTCTTCAGCCGGACTAAAATAGGCAAGAATACTTACAACAGCCGAAGTAAGACTACCAAACATAAGACCTATGATGAGCAAAGCCATGGCGTCTCGCACTCGTGCGGCCACAAGAATAACGACACTCAAAACAGCAAAACTACCTAAACTGGCAGCTATGATGGTTCCCCAACTGTTGGGAGCGATTACTGCGGTAAGTCCTAAAGCGCTTCCACCTAAAATAAAGAAAGCGACCCCCAGGCTCGCACCGCTGCTTATTCCTAAAACGAACGGACCTGCGAGCGGATTCTTAAAAAGCGTTTGCATCATCAATCCTGCAACTGCAAGACCGCTTCCTGTGAGTACTGCAGCCAGAGCTTTTGGGATTCGGTAATCTAAAATAATATAAGTCCAAGCTTCTTTAACGCTATCGTCTCCCAAGAGTATTTTTAAAATTGCCGTTAAAGGAATTTTTACAGAACCCAGAGCGATATTACTTAGGAAGAGTATGAGCAATACAATTCCTAAACTAATAAAGCGGATGCTATGTTTCTTCTCGTTAATCAAGCGGATAGAAAAAATGAGGTTGTTGTGTTTCGCTCAGTTCCGGATGAAAGATAGCAACCAAATCCTCCAGAACCCAATCTGGCCGTGAAGGTGCGAGTTCGTAATATAACATTCCTCCGGTAGCGCCTTTTGCTGAAGCAAAACTGTAAATACGTTTGTTTTTAAAAGCATCAAACCGGGTGTAAGCATCATTGGTGTTTGCAAGTGCATCATAGCTTTCAAACGCGTTGGGAGCAATCCAAAAATCAGCTTTTTGAGCGGTATTTAAAACCGACTCGATACTTAAAGCGGCGCTTCCGGTTCCTGAAGTATTTTTATAGAGATAATTTGCATTAGCATCAGCGACGAGCTGTGCTGCCCAACTGTCTCCTTTGGGTAAATACCAAACATCTTTGAACATCGCTCCGCTTAAAACGGTAGGCTGATTTGTTGCTTTTAATGCTTTCTCTTTTAAGTTGTTGTATTGTGTTTCGATCGTATTAAAAATGCTGTCTGCTACAGCTTCTTTATCATAAAGTGCTGCAAAAAACTTGATCCATTCTGCTTGACCTAAGGGAGAATTTTCGGTCCAGTCTCCGTTATAAATCACCGGAATATGCGCGCGCTGCAATGAACTTAGTGTTTTATTTTCTCCTTCAACTCCAAAACTTACTACGACATCCGGATTTAAGTCAATTGCTTTTTCGGTATTGATCGCTTCATTCTGACCGAGCTCTTGAATGGCTCCGGCGTCAATCAAAGCGCGGGTTTTTTCTGAAGAAATATAGTCGAGATTAGGAAAGCCGACTAGCGATTTTTCTACACCTAAAAGTTCTAAAGCCGGAATATGCGTAGTAGAGGTTACTACAATCGAAGAAATAGGAGTTGTGATCACAGCATCAGCCTGAATACTATCAGGCGCAGGGGAGCCTTTTTTATGAAGAAGGTATTTAAAGGTTTTGGTACTGCCCGGCCAAGCACTAGAGACTTTGAGAATTTTAAAATCACCATAGTTGTCGATTTGAAAGCCTTTAGCGTACGATAGCGTAGCATTGCTATTTTGCTCGACTTGAACTTCAGTAGCATTTTGATTTCCATCTTTGCAAGAATGAAAAATCAAGAGGGAAATGCATAAGGCTTTGGTAATGTGTTTTTTAATCAAAATACAGTGCTTTTTTGAGATTCTGAAGCTGAAAAAATGCTGCATCAAAAGTAAGATTAATTAAAAAAAGGAATGCAGACTTACAGATTTGATTAACTTCGCAAACGTATTTTGGTGGTGTTTTTTGTTTTTAAAAACACCTTAAAAGGGAATCAGGTGCTTCTTTGTAAAAATCCTGAGCTGTTCCCGCAACTGTAAGCTTAGTTCGTAAAAGAACGGTAAAGATCGTCTTACACCACTGTCAATATTGATGGGAAGGTTTGATCTTTATACGCGAGCCAGGAGACCTGCCAGAAGAAACTAATAACTATAGACTTTCGGGTTAAAGGTCTGAGGCTTATGAAGAAAACGCTATTCTATATTTTCTTAGCACTACTTGCGTGTTTACAAGACCTATACGCGCAGGACAGTCTGTTGACCAACTTAGATTCGGTGTATGTAACAGATGTGAAGCTCAAGAACTATTCTACCGGAAGAACAGTTTTACAACTTTCGGATACTTTAACGCAAAAAAACAGACCACTTCTAACCAATACGTTAAACTTCAATACCCCTATTTATTTTAAAGAAAACGGGTTGGGGATGGTGTCTTCACCATCTTTTAGAGGAACCACAGCTTCACAAACTGCAGTGGTTTGGAACGGGATAAATATCAATTCACAATTTAACGGGCAGCTTGATTTTAATACGGTAAACGCTGCTGCTTACGACGAGATCGCGGTGCGTGGCGGCGGTGGAAGCGTGGTCTATGGAACCGGCGCCATTGGCGGAAGTATTCATTTAAATACACAACTCGATTTTAAGAACCGGCAATCGCATCATCTGTTTTTACAGTATGGCAGTTTTGATACCCGTGATGCGCGCTATCAATTTAAAATGGGGACTGAAACTTATAGCCTGTCGCTGGCCTTGGCACACAACAGTAGTGACAATGATTATGCGTATCCTGATGGGGGGCAAAATTTAAATGGTGAATTTGAAAATACAGCGCTTAATGTTGGTTTGGGTTTTAAACTGAACGCAAAGCACAGCCTTCGATTTTTTAGCGAATTATACGACGGTGAGCGGCATTTTTCACTCATCAGAGCTTCAGAAACGCGAACCAAATACGATGATCTAAACAGTAAGAATTTGCTCGAGTGGGAGTATGAATTTTCAGATTTTACTTCGGTTACTCGTTTGGCTTATTTAGATGAGCATTATAAATACTTCGGAAATTTAAGCTCAGCAAATTATTCTTTTGGAAGTGCAAAAACCATAATCGGAAAATATGATCTTACTTATCGTTTATCTCGTAGACTTCATCTCAACACTGTTTTAACCAATACGTATACTTCGGGAGAAGGTTCCAGCTTAGGAGTTAACGACCGTAATATTTTTTCGGCAGCGGTTCTTATGAAGCATCAGCTGAAGAATGGCCTTGATTACGAACTCGGTTTCAGAAAGGAAATTACAGGAAATTATGAGAGTCCGTTTTTATTTTCTTTAGGAGCGACTAAAGCATTTTCAGAATATTTCAGTCTGAATCTGAGTGCTTCGCGCAACTTTAGAATTCCCACATATAATGACCTGTATTGGTCGAGCGCAGGGAACCCAGATTTGCTTCCGGAGAATTCCTTGCAAGGTCAATTAGGTGCAAAAATTACAATAGCCAATTTCAATATAGATCTCACCGGTTATTACAACTCGGTAACAGAAATGATTCGCTGGCTACCCGGTAGCGACGGCGTATGGCGCCCGCGTAATGAAGATGAGGTACGCATTTTTGGAGTAGAAGCTATTGCGAATTGGTCACAAAAAATAAATGCGCATTCCCTGAATATTTATGGCACCTATGCCTACACGATTTCTGAAAATGCACAAACGGAAAACCAATTGATCTATGTGCCTTATCATAAAGCTACGGCCGGATTTGATTATGACTTCAAGCGATTCAACACCGGCATACAAGTGGTGTACGTTGGCGAGGTGTTTACACGTAGCGATAACAACAGCCGGTATAACCTGGATGCCTATGCTTTGGCCAATTTCAATTTGGGTTACTCTTTTGGAAAGAAGGAAGCGTTCGAACTGGGAGGCCGTGTAAATAATGTTTTTGATGCTGAATATCAAAGCGTAGAAAACCGCTGGATGCCTGGACGCAATTTTAGTATATACTTAAATCTTAAACTATAAAAACAATGATGAAAATTAATAAACTAGCACTTTTTGCGCTTTTAGGCGTATTGGTATTGAACTCGTGCTCTAACGATGACGATGCACTCGAGCCACTTCCTGAAGGCGATTATACAGATGGTTTTTTTGTGTTGAATGAGGGAGGAATTGGGACTGTAACTTTTGTGAGTAATGATCTAAATACCGTAAATCAAGATATTTTTGCAACCGTGAATCCTGATGCTGCAGATTTGGGCGGTTATGCTCAATCAATATTTTTTGACGATGCAGACCGTGCTTATATAATTTCAAACGGATCAAATTTAATTACCGTTGTTGATCGCTATACCTTTGAGTTGATCTCGGTTATTGATGAAGGTTTGTCTGTACCAAAGTATGGTGTGACTTATAATGGTAAAGCTTATGTGACTAACAATAACACTTTTGACGATTATACGTATGATAACGCCAATCCGCCTGCGAGTTATGATGATTATATAGCGGTAATTGATTTAGAAACGATGCGCGTTGAATCAACCATAGAGACTGATAGCTATACAGAACAGATTGAAGAAGAAGATGGATTAATCTATGTAAACGGTTCTTCTTTTGGTTACGGCAATACAATTAATGTGATCAACCCTTCTTCTAATGCGGTAGTTCAAACCCTGGTTACCGACTTTGGTGTTAATTCTTTTGAAATAGAGGATGACTTAGTTTATGCGTTGTCGGGTAGTTCATACCAAGCGTTTAATAAAGATTCTGGTGAAGCTGTAAGTTCTTTAGATTTTGCAGAATTAAGCGCTGCTGCGAACTTGAGAATTGAAGATGATCAAGCTTATTTTACTGTTGGAAGATCAGTTTATGTGATGGAACAAAACAGCACTACAGAACCAAGTGAAGCATTATTAAATTATAATTCTGAGTCTCAATATGGTGTAATGTATGGCTTTGAAGTTGAAGATGACCGCATTTATATCGCAGACGGAGGTGATTTCTCTTCAGATAGTTTTATTGAGGTGTATTCAACTGAAGGTAATTTACTTAAAAATATACGTGTTGGTTTAGGACCTAACGGTTTTTATTTTAACTAAGTCATTCGATACATACCAGATAAAAAAATCCGCTGAGTTTCTCAGCGGATTTTTTTATTGGATAACTATTGAATCCTATTTTTGAATTTGAGGAAGTTCAGTAACATACATTTTTTGGAAGGTAGGTTGATTCATATCGGTTTCTCCTACCAATTCATATGCAGGTCCTGCATTTCTTTTAGAGCTGCTATGACTTCTCCCTAAAATTTGGTCAAGAGCAAGGCTTAGAAGAGGTTCATTTTCATCACCTAGTTCACCAAGATTGGTTAGATCTTCAGCTAATTCAAAATCAGGAACAATTCCTGTAGGAGGGCCAACTACACCGTTGGCATTTGCATATGTATAGATCAAAGGCTGAATTGCATAATTGTGATCTGGATTAATATTTTCTTTACCAAAGTTGTCTCCGTCATAAAGTGTAGCAGAAGCTTGAAATTTACCAACCGTTGTAGTTCCTATTGTTTTTACATCAATATATGGGCGTAATCCAATGATTGTCAATTCACTTGCAGAAGCGGTGCTGCTGGTACCAATCACATAAAGTCTGGTAAGATTTAAGCTGTTAATTGCTTCACCGGTTCTTATTTGACCATCAAAACGATCGATTAAACTCTCAGGACTTTGAGACTCAAAATAAGCTTGAGCTTCAGCATTCCATTGTTGTTTTGTGATGACTTCACCTTCAAATTGACCAGTGATCATTGAAGTTAAGTCGATGGCACTAGCTACAGAACCACCGCCATTGTAACGTAAGTCCAATACAAGATCTGTGATACCGTCTGCTTTGAAATCTGCAAAGGCAGCATTAAGCTCATCGTCATAGGCACCTACGTAAGAATTATACATTAAATATCCAATTTTCTGACCATCAATCTCTAAGGTCTTTGCAATTAGAATAGGGTTTTCAGAGAACCCTTCCTCTTTAGTTAATTCAACAGATTCGCCTGTGCTACTTACAGTGTTATTTGCAACAGTCGCTAAACCTAGAGTATAATCGTCTTGTGCTAATAAACTTTGATAGTTATTGATGTTCATTTGTGTACCATCAACCGTTAGAAACAGATCTCCACGTTCGATGATGGTAGTAGACGCATTTGAATTAGGAGCTACATAGCGAACATAACCAAATATGTCATTTGAATTTGAAAAACGAACTAAGCTGTATTTGAGTCCGTTACTTTTACTTACTCCAGAAAAGCTATTTTCAAGTGCTACATAATCGTTTGTCAAATAACTGAAGCGATCCTGGTCTGAAACTAACTCATCATAGTAAAAATCCTCAGGTACCGGGTTTTCTGAAAGATATTCAGCATACTCGTTAACATCTGAAAAATAAGATTCGTCAAGTTCTGGAGTATCTGCTTTATAGAGGTAATACACGTTCATCGCAGACCATATAAAGTCTTGAATGGGATAATCTTCTCTATTATAAGTGACTTCTTCTGGCGCTTCCGGTTCTTCTGGCGCCGGTTCCTCAGGTGTTGGTTCTTCAACAATTTCAGCTACATCATCATCATTAGAACACGCAGAAAAAATCAATACGCTTAATAGAAATACTAGGAAATTCTTTTTCATTTTAAAAGGGGGTATTTAAATAATTGCGGAATATAAGATTTATTTTAAACTATCAGGTAAGTCTTTTATGTACATACGTTGATACGTTGCGTTTTGGTTTTCACGCTCTCCAAAGAGTTCAAATACTGTACCAGCTTTACTTTTAGAAGAATAGCTACGCCCTAAGATTTGATCTAATGCCAAACTTAATAAAGGTTCGTCAGGAGCTCCTAGAGTACCTAAGTTTGAAATATCTTCTCTAAGCTCAAAATCTGGTGTGATTCCTGCTGGTGGGCCAATAATGTCATCTGCATTGGCATAGGTATAAACCAAAGGTTGAATCGCGTAAAAATGACTTGGGTTTAAGGTCTCATCATTTCTTCGGAAACTATCAGAATCATAAAGCGTTATGGAAGCTTGAAACTTACCTACTGTAGTGGTTCCCACAGTTTGAACGTCGATGTAGGGTTGTAATCCTATGATGGTTAACTCACTTGCCGAAGCGGTACTTCCTGTACCAATTACAAATAAGCGACTTAGGTTGAGACTGTTGATGAGGCTTCCGTCTGAGATTGTATTGTCAAATCGGTCTATTAAAGCGTCTGGTTCTTCGGCTTCAAAAGCGGCTTGTATTTCAGGATTCCATTGTTGCTTGGTTATGATCTCACCATTAAACTGCCCGGTGATCATAGAAGTTAGATCGATAGCCGTCTCAACCGAACCACCACCATTGTAGCGTAAGTCAAGAACCAGATCTGTCACTCCATCTGCTTGAAATTGTGCAAATGCGGCATTCAATTCACTATCAAAATTACGGCGATAGGCGTTATACATGAGATAGCCTATTTTGTTTCCATCGATGTCTAAAGTTTTAGCAATAAAAACCGGATTCTCTGTATATTCTTTTTGAACCAGATCGATGCGATCCCCGGTTAATTGCAAATCATCATTGGTGTCAAATTCGGCTAAAGCAATGGTATAGCTGTCCAGATTGAGCAATTCCCGTGAACGCGTACTTAAAGAGTACGTGCCGTCACCGTTGGCCGTTGTGGTTAAACGTTCGTCATTTATCGTATTGAATATCATTCCGCGTGCTACACCATTTTCTGAAGCAGAAGTGTTAGGGAGCACATAACGTACATAGGCAAACGCAAAGTTGGCATCATTAGGGTCTAATGCTAGACCATAATCGATACCTGAAGTTTTGCTCACACCGGCTAATGAATTTTCTAAATCGCGGTAATCTGTACTTAAAAAGCTAAAACGATCTACATCGGCAACCAGACCATTGTAAAATAAATCTTCAGGGCCGGTAAATGCAGACAAGAAATCATTCAATTCTGAATTGGTATCAAAATAGGTGTTGGCCAATTCCGGAATTTCAGGTTTATACAAATAGTACAGTTGCATCCCACTGTAGATGAAGTTTTCGATCTCTAATTCAGAAAGCGGTCGTATCTCATCGTCCCGGTCTTTACTGCAGGAACTCAATACGATTAAGATAACAAGGCTAAGCGAAAGGGTAATTCTTTTCATTGTGGCAAATTAATAATCAACTCTAAATTTAGGGGTATTATTGTATTTATTGTTTTTAATGTAACAAAATTTATGTTGAATCGTCATCCTTGTAACTAACCGCTAGTAAGAATGAATCAAAAAGAATTTTTAGCTCAAGTAAATCCAATTCAGGATCGTCTGTATCGTCTGGCAAGGCGGCTGCTGGTTTCTGATGATGAGGCACAGGATGCTACACAGGAAATTTTGATCAAGCTGTGGTCTAATCGTAAGAAATTTAAAAAGCTACGCAGCATTGAAGCTTTTGCCGTGACGATGACAAAGAATTATTGTTATGACAAGTTAAAAGCAAAAAGTAGCAACAACTTACAATTAGTACATTCTAATTATGAAGATCAGCATTACAATACGGTAAAGACCAGTGAGAATAATGACAGTGTTAATTGGGTGTTTAAGTTGATGAAGGAATTACCCGAACAACAACGACTGGTTTTACATATGCGGGATGTGGAGCAATATTCAAACAGTGAGATTGCAAAAGAATTAGATTTAAATGAAACAGCGGTACGTGTTACGCTGTCTAGAGCTCGAAAAACAATACGTGAACAATTGTTAAAAAAACACAACTATGGAATTAAATAAAATCGAAAAGCTGCTTGAGCTTTACTTTGAGGGAGCAACTTCCTTAGAGCAAGAAGCACAGTTGCAAGACTACTTTACTAGTGATGAAGTAGCCGGGCATCTCGCAGAGTATGCTCCGCTGTTTGGAGCATTTGCTCAGGCAAAAGAGCAAGGCTTTAACCGAAACATAGAATTGCCAGAAACCAAAAGATCCTGGCGCTGGGTGCCTGTGGCAGCAAGCATTTTGCTATGTGTTGGACTCTTTTTAACCTTTAATCAAAAGCAAGGTTCTGAACACGATCTTGGTACTTATAAAGACCCAGAAGTAGCTGCTTTAAAAACAAAACAAGCGCTGTTTATGATGGGAAATTTTGTAAACAAAGGTACCGGTCAACTTGAAAAACTAGAGACTTTTGAAGAAACCGCAAATCAAATTAAAAAATAATCTAAATCAAAAAACGATGAATAAATTAGTAGTTACCTTAATGTTAGTTGGCTTTAGCCTTACCACTTATGCTCAAAAGAGCTTTGACAGATTTGAAGATATGAAAGATGTAACCGCAATGGTTATTAATCAGAAGATGTTCAAATTACTAGGAAAGATGGATCTCGATTCTAAAGATCCTGAGATGAAAAATTATATCGATATGGTGAACAGCCTTGAAGATATAAAAGTGTTCTCAACAAAAAGTGCTAATGCAGCAAAGGCGATGAAAGGTGAGTTTAGCGCTTACAAAGCTAGTGAGAAACTGGAGCAGCTTATGAGTGTAAAGGATGAAGGTAAAAATGTGAATTTTTACTACAAGCCGGGAAAAAGCGATGATTTTGTAAGCGAGTTCCTGATGTTTATAGATGGTGAAAATAACGATGACGACACCGTACTCATCAAGATCACAGGTAATATAGACTTGAGAGAAATAGGTAAGATCGCAAATAGCATCAACTTTGATGGAAGCGATGAATTAAAAAATGTAAAAGTAAATTAAGATGAAAGCGTTTAAATTCAGTTTGATGCTGCTTTTGATTGCAACTCTTATGAGTTGTAACAATCAGCAGTCATTGCAAGAATATTATATAGACAGTAAAGAGAACGAAGACTTTATTATGGTTGACTTGCCTACCAGCTTGATCAGTGCTAAAAGTGAATCTTTATCTCCAGAGCAAAAAAAGGTGATCGAGTCGGTTAAAAAAATCAACTTGTTAGCTTATTCGTTAAAAGACACCGCTTTTTATACCAGTGAAACCGGAAAGGTAAAAGCTATTCTCAAAGGCGATAATTATGACGAGTTGATGAAGTTAGGAAGCACCGAGCAGCGTATGCGCATTTTTATTAAAGGTGATGAAGACGCTATCGATGAGGTTGTTGTTTTTGCTCAGGATAACAGCAAAGGTTTCGTTCTTGCTCGTGTTTTGGGTAACGATATGAATGTAGCAGATATGGTACGTTTTGCCGAAACTATGGATACCAGCAGTGCCGCTTTAAACACCGCGCAATTTGAAGGAATAATGGATGTTTTCAATTAAAACATTCTCCATTAGCATATAAACAAAAGGGAGTCTCTTAGACTCCCTTTTTTATTTAGAACAGGTTTAAACAATGACATAAGTCAGTAATTACTTTAGTTCTTAAATTGTAATTTTACCTAAACAATCTAACACGCTATGAATAAAGGAATTTATATCGCGACGCTCGAGCCTAATAGTGGTAAATCTATTGTTTCGCTTGGTTTGATGCGCACGCTTTTAGGTAAGACGGCCAAAGTGGGGTATTTCAGGCCCATTATTGACGATAGTAAAAACACCGGTAAAGACAATCATATAAGTACGGTTCTTTCTTTTTTTGATATCAAACTCGATTATGAAGATGCGTATGCGTTTACCAGCAGCGAGTTGATCAAAAAACGTAATAAAGGGAAGTCTGGTGAAATACTCGATACGATCATTACCAAGTATAAAAATCTAGAAGACCGTTTTGACTTTGTTCTGGTAGAAGGATCAGATTTTACAGGAGAAGGAAGTGTTTTTGAGTTTGACACTAATGTTCTGGTAGCAAAAAATTTAGGCTTACCGGTAATTCTTGTAGGAAGTGGTGTAAATAAAACCGAAGATGAACTTCTAGGGAGTTTGCAAATTGCATATACTACGTTTTTAGAGAAAGATGTTTCAGTTTTGGCGGTGGTGGCCAATAAAGTTCAAGAGGAAAATTTAATGGTTGCTAAAAACGGACTGAGCAATTTCTTACCTGATTCTGTTGAAGTTTTTGCAATTCCTTATACCGAAAAGCTAGCGCGACCTACAATCAAAGAGATTGTAGAAGAGTTAGATGGCGAAGTCTTATTTGGTGCCGAATTTCTAGACAATCAAACCGGGAATTTTGGAGTTGGTGCTATGCAGCTGCGTAATTATTTGACGCATTTAAAACAAGATAGTCTGGTAATTACTCCGGGAGATCGAGCTGATATAATTCTTGGAGCGCTTCAGGCGAATATTTCAACCAATTACCCGCGTATTTCCGGGATTATATTAACCGGAGGGTTAAAGCCTGAAGAACCAATTTTACAATTAATACAGGGACTTTCTCAAATCGTGCCAATTGTTTCAGTAAACGACGGAACTTTTTCGGTGACGAATAGAGTAGGGAACATCAAATCTCAAATTTACGCAAGCAGCAAACCTAAGATCGAAACTTCACTTACAGTTTTTTCTAAAGAGGTTTCTTTTGATAAACTTATTGAGCGCCTGATCAATTTAAAACCTAAAGGAATTACGCCAAGAATGTTTCAGTATGGTTTGATGAAGCGCGCACGTACGGCTAAAAAGCATATCGTTATGCCCGAAGGGACAGACGAACGCATATTGACCGCTGCGATTCAGCTCGTAGAATTAGATATTGTTCAAATTACCTTGCTGGGCGAAGTGGAGAAAGTGAAAGAAAAAGCTGTGCAACTGGGGCTTGCCTTAGATTTAGATAAAATCTCGGTGATCAACCCCGTGCAGTCTGAGCATTTTGATGATTATGTAGAAACTTTTTATGAACTGCGTAAGCATAAAAATGTAAATCGTGACATTGCCCGCGATTGGATGGCCGATGTTTCATACTATGGCACGATGATGATCTACAAAGGCCACGCAGACGGCATGGTAAGTGGTGCGGCGCATACGACGCAGCATACGATTAGACCGGCGCTTCAGTTTATTAAAACAAAGCCCGGTGTTTCAGTGGTGTCTTCGGTATTTTTTATGTGTCTTGAAGATCGTGTTTCAGTATTTGGCGATTGTGCGATCAACCCAAATCCTTCAGCTACAGAACTGGCAGAAATCGCGATTTCTTCCGCAGAAAGTAGTTTGGCCTTTGGCATTGAGCCTAAGATCGCAATGCTTTCCTATTCCTCAGGAACTTCAGGAAAAGGTGCAGATGTCGATCGTGTACGTGAAGCGACCGAAATTGTCAAAAAAGAACGTCCAGACCTTAAAATTGAAGGTCCTATTCAATATGATGCTGCGGTAGACGCTGCAGTAGGAAAAAGCAAATTACCCGATTCTGAAGTTGCCGGTCAGGCGAGTGTTTTGATCTTTCCAGATTTGAATACAGGAAATAATACCTATAAAGCGGTACAGCGTGAAACCGGCGCTCTGGCCATTGGTCCTATGCTACAAGGCTTAAACAAGCCGGTAAATGATTTGAGTCGCGGTTGTACTACCGAAGATGTTTTTAACACAGTAATCATCACGGCGATACAAGCACAAGGTTTTAATTAGAAGATTTTAAATGAATATACTCGTAATAAACTCCGGAAGCTCTTCGATTAAATTTCAACTTATTCAAATGCCCGAAACGCGCGTTTTGGCCAGTGGAGTAGTAGAACGAATCGGGATCGAAAACGGAAGTATTTCCTATAAAACAGAAACGGCTGATTTTTCAGAAAAGGTTGATTTTAAAGATCATGCTGAAGGTTTGCAAAAAGTAGCAAACCTTCTTATGAGTGCTGAGATCGGTGTGATTAAGAATGCTGCCGAAGTGGATGCCGTTGGACATCGTGTGGTACACGGTGGGAAACAATTTACCAAAACCATCAAAGTTAATGATGAGGTAAAAGCAAATATCAAACGATTGTTTTCGCTGGCTCCGTTGCATAATCCTGCTAACTTAACGGGAATCGAAGTTGCCGAAAAACTCTTTGAAGATACACCACAGGTTTGTGTGTTTGACACCGCATTTTTTGAGAGTGTTCCGCAGAAAGCGTATCAATATGCGATTCCGCAGCATTTAATGGAAGAATCCAGAATTAGAGCTTATGGTTTTCACGGTACCAGTCACAAGTATGTAAGCAAAAAGGCGCTGAATCATCTTGATGATCCTTATGCTAAAATTATAACCATTCACTTAGGAAATGGTTGCAGTATGACGGCGATTAAAGACGGTAAAGCGATTGATACCTCGTTAGGTTTTGGTCCAGCAAACGGACTCATAATGGGAACACGAGCAGGCGATATAGATCAAAGTGTGGTATTCTTTATGCAGGAACACCTGGGCTACTCGGTCAAAGAAGTTAGTGATTTACTCAACAAAAAGAGTGGAATGCTTGGACTTACAGGACACAGTGATCTACGTGATATAGAAGCCGCTGCTGCTGCCGGAGACCGAACCTGTGCACTTGCTTTGGATATGAATGCTTATCGTATTAAAAAGTATATTGGTGCGTATGCTGCCGCCTTAAATGGACTGGACGCCATTGTCTTTACGGCCGGGATTGGTGAAAATAGCAGCACTATAAGAAGTAAAGTTTGTAAGGATATGGATTTCCTAGGCATAAGCCTTGACGAGAGTTTGAATGGGCAACGCTCTAAAAGCTTACGAGAGATTCATGCTCTTGAATCTAGAGTGAAAGTAATGGTGATTCCTACCAATGAAGAATTAGAGATCGCCAATCAAGTTTATGAGTTGATCTAAAAGAAAACGAGACGCATTAATCTTTGCGTCTCGTTTTAATTAACCTGATTATTAATATCATAAAAATAATCGCTAAACCTGCTAGTATGTATGCCTCTGTAAGAATCCCAGCGAGGCCCGCAATGAGAATTCCTGCATAAAGCAGTACTACAAGAAAAAGATTTAGCGAAAATTTATAGCGCATTATACACCGGTATAGTTAGCCGGAGTGATTGCTTTTAACTCCTCTTTGATCGTGTCATTCACGTCTAGCGTTTCTATAAAAGCGTGCATAGATTCTTGCGTGATCGCTTCATTAGTACGTGTAAGTCCTTTTAAAGCTTCATATGGATTTGCATAACCTTCACGGCGTAAAATCGTCTGAATGGCTTCAGCCACCACAGCCCAGTTGTCTTCAAGATCCTTGGCAAATTTACTTTCGTTAAGCAATAATTTGTTCAAGCCTTTTAAAGTACTTTGGAAACCGATCAACGTGTGACCGTAAGGCACGCCAATATTTCGTAAAACCGTACTATCGGTCAAATCGCGCTGCAATCTGGAGATAGGAAGTTTTGCTGAAAGGTGCTCTAAAATAGCATTCGCGATTCCTAAATTCCCTTCACTGTTTTCAAAGTCGATAGGGTTTACTTTATGTGGCATCGCTGAAGAACCAACTTCTCCTTTCTTGATCTTCTGCTTAAAATATTCCATAGAAATATATTGCCAGAAATCACGATTCAAGTCGATAAGAATGGTATTGATGCGCTTCACATTATCAAATAATGCAGCCATGTGATCATAATGCTCGATCTGTGTGGTAGGGAAGGAGTGGTGTAATTTCAAAGTCCCGTTTACAAATGTATTACCAAAGGCTTTCCAGTCGATTTCAGGATACGCCACGTGATGCGCATTGTAATTACCAGTCGCGCCACCAAACTTTGCTGCGCTTGGTACAGCTTTTAAAAGCTTGATCTGCTCCTCAAGGCGCACAATAAAAACTTCGATTTCTTTTCCCAGACGGGTAGGAGAAGCGGGTTGACCGTGCGTACGCGCAAGCATTGAGATGCTCTCCCATTCATCGGCCAGTTGTTTAAGATGATCTACAACCTCCAAAAGTTGTGGAAGATAAACGTGATTGGTCGCATCTTTTAAACTTAAAGGAATCGCTGTGTTATTGATATCTTGTGAGGTGAGACCAAAGTGGATAAACTCTTTAGATTCGGTAAGACCTAAAGCATCAAACTTTTCTTTTATAAAGTATTCAACCGCTTTTACATCGTGGTTGGTAACGCCTTCAATTTCTTTTACTTTGAGCGCATCTTCGGTAGTAAAATCTTCATAGATCGCACGAAGGTTTGGGTAAGTCTCTTTGGGAAATTCGCTCAATTGTGGTAAAGGAATTTCGCAAAGCGCGATAAAATATTCGATTTCAACTTTTATGCGGTACTTTATAAGCGCTTTTTCAGAAAAGTATGCTGAGAGCGCTTCGGTTTTACTGGCATATCTACCGTCTATAGGTGATACGGCTTCTAAAGATAAAGACATAATTGCTTTTTGGTTAAAAGCGCAAATATACACAGCACAATGCTAGTAACAAACGAGAAAGTATAAGAATGTAATTGAATGAGACTCACTTATAAGTCAGCCAATAGTTTTGATGCACGGGATTTAAATGCAGCGGTACTGGAATCGTATTGAAGCGTTAATTGCGCCTTAAGTTCGTCTTGTATCCAGGGCTTGGTATCTTTTAAATTATAAATGCTTTGCATTGCAAAAACTTTGACGGCAACCTTTTCATCGGTTATAAGCCAGTCAAAACACCGGGCTATAATTTGTTGTTGCTCGCTAGCGTTTAATACGATCGTTTTCTTTTTTATAGAAGCTGCGGTAAGCAATTCACAAATCTTGGCCAATATTCTTGAAACAGTTTCAATTTTATTCAGTTCTAGCACTTCAAGAAATAATTTAAGATCAGGTTGAAGCAGTTCTATGCGCTTCCGCAAAGCGATGTCTAAGCCGTATGCAGCATTTGTAGCGAGAAGTGAATCTTGTTGTTTTATAAGTTCTAGGGAATAGGAAACACACTCAGGATTTTTGAGTATTTCGTTTCCTAAGGCTTTACGTTCTTCCAATCGTGCGGAAATCAAAGCAACTTTATCTGCCCATTGCGCTTTGGTCATTATTTAAATGATTAATTTCAACAGAATAAAAATAACAATATGATTTGGATAAAACGCTTTTTAATGCTTGCCTTAGTTGCGCTTGTTGTAATTCAGTTTATACCTGTAGATAAAAACGAAGAAGGTTATGAATCCCTAGCGCCTTTTTTACAGGAAACAAAACCTACCGAAGAGGTGGCTGCAATTTTAAAAAGTGCGTGCTACGATTGCCACAGTAATCAAACGACTTATCCTTGGTATTCTAATTTGGCACCTGTGAGTTTTTATCTTGAAGATCATATCAAAGACGGAAAAAGACATCTCAATTTTTCAGAATGGGAGCAATATTCCGTAAAGCGAAAGGATCATAAGTTAGACGAACTCATTGAAGAGATTGAGCGTAAAAGTATGCCGTTAGAATCCTATACGTTAATTCATACCGAAGCAAAACTTGATGCAGCACAAACCGAAGCCTTGATCAATTGGGCAAAAACTGCACGCATCAATTATTCAGGAGCTGCGCTACCACAGTAGGGACGCCTGTAGAAGCTTTTTCGGCATAGACTTTTAAGTTGGCTTGTGAACGAATGTTGGGTTTAGGATCTATAAAAAATACTTCAGCATCCGGTTTAGCATAATTAATTAATCCTGCCGCGGGATATACTTGCATAGATGTTCCTACAATTAAGATGTAATCGGCTTTAGCAGTGAGTGCCGCCGCGGTATCCAGAAGTGGAACCATCTCCCCAAACCAAACAATATGTGGTCGCAACTGACTATTTTTTGCACAAAGATCTCCTTCATTAATATCTTCTTTCCAGTCGAGAACAAGGTTTTCATCAACCGTACTACGTGCTTTTAACAGTTCACCGTGTAAATGAATCACAGAGGAACTTCCGGCGCGCTCGTGCAGGTCATCAACATTTTGCGTAATAATATCTACTTTAAATTGCTCCTCAAGTTTAACCAATGCTTCGTGTGCAGGGTTAGGGGATACTTCTTTGAGTTGCTTTCTACGCTGACTATAAAAATCAAGAACTAAAGCTCTGTTTTTATTCCAACCTTCTGGGCTGGCAACTTCCATAACATCGTGACCTTCCCATAAACCATTAGCATCCCTAAACGTTTTGAGTCCGCTCTCTGCGCTGATTCCGGCGCCCGTAAGTACTACAATATGCTTCACAATAAAATTTTAGTCAAAAATAATTAACATCTGGGAAAACCAAAAGGTTAAACTATTCGTAATTATTAGTGCTTGGGTTTATGATTTAATAAATTCCAATCAGAAATAATTAATAAATATTCAAAAAATCAGTTTATGAAAAAGTTTTATTTTTTGGCTTTATCACTGTTTATTGCTGCTTCTTGTAGTAATGATGATGATAGCCTAGACGTTATTCCCGGGGAATCGACGGGCAACACAATGACCTACGATTTAAGTGCAGTTTCTGATCCTGACGTGAGCGGAAGCGTTCTTTTTGTAGAAAAAGAAGACGGTTCTACAGATGTAAGTATCGTATTGTCTTCAACAACTCAGGGTTCACATCCTGCGCATATTCACCTAAACACAGCAGCAGAAGGTGGTGATATCGCAATCGATTTAGAACCTGTAGATGGTGCTTCAAGAAGAAGCTTAACTAACATTACTCAAACTAATGACGGTACGCCGGTATCTTACGATGACCTTCTAAATTTTGATGGATACATTAATGTACATGCAAGCGCTGACGATTTAGGTACACTGCTTGCTCAAGGTGATATTGGTCAAAACGATCTTACAGGAACTACTAAGTCTTATGATTTGGTAACCAAAGATGTTGATGGAATCAGCGGTACAGCTACGTTTTCTGAGCGTGTAAATGGTGAAGCTTTACTAGAAGTAATGCTTGATGGAACTCCTGACGGCGGAATGCATCCGGGACATATTCATAACAATTCTGCTGCAGAAACCGGTGGTATTGCACTTACCTTAACGACTCTTGATGGGACGACAGGTATGAGTAAAACCAACATAAGCGCATTAAATGATGGTACTCAAATAGGATATGCCGGAATTTTAGATTTCGACGGTTATATCAATTTCCATTTAAGTGCAGACGATTTGGCAACGCTTGTTGCTCAAGGTGATATTGGTGAAAACGAATTAACCGGAGAAACTAAAGATTACGAATTAGTAACTAAAGACGTAGAGGGTATAAGCGGTACAGCAACTTTTGCAGAGCGTAAAAGTGGTGCAGCGTTAGTAACTGTAATGCTTGACGGAACTCCTGACGGCGGAATGCACCCGGGACATATTCATAACAATTCTGCAGCAGAAACCGGAGGTATTGCTAAGACCTTAACAACACTTGATAGAACTACCGGAATGAGTGTAACACACATTGAAGCTTTAAATGATGGGACTGAAATTGGGTATGCAGGATTATTAGACTTTGATGGTTATATCAACTTCCATTTAAGTGCAGATGATTTAGCAACCTTAGTTGCTCAAGGGGATATTGGTGAAAACGAATTGACCGGTGAAACTAAAGACTACGAATTAGTAACTAAAGATGTACCAGGAATTAGTGGTACTGCAACCTTTGCAGAGCGTAAAAGTGGTGCAGCATTAGTAACTGTAATGCTTGACGGAACTCCTGACGGTGGAATGCACCCAGGACATATTCATAACAACTCTGCTGCAGAAACCGGAGGAATTGCTAAGACTCTAACAACACTTGACGGAACTACCGGAATGAGTGTTACACATATCGAAGCATTGAATGATGGGACTGAAATAGGATATGCAGGATTATTAGACTTTGATGGTTATATCAATTTCCATTTGAGTGGAGATGATCTGGCAACTTTAGTGGCTCAAGGTGATATTGGTGAAAACGAATTGACCGGAGAATCTAAAGAATATGATTTAGTAACCAAAGATGTGCCTGGAATTAGTGGTACTGCAACCTTTGCAGAGCGTAAAAGTGGTGCAGCCTTAGTAACTGTAATGTTAGATGGGACTCCTGATGGCGGAATGCACCCAGGACATATTCATAACAACTCTGCTGCAGAAACCGGAGGAATTGCTAAGACCTTAACAACGCTTGACGGGACAACCGGAATGAGTGTTACGCATATTGAAGCTTTAAATGACGGAACCGAAATTGGTTATGAAGGCCTATTAGACTTTGATGGTTATATCAACTTCCATTTAAGTGCAGATGATTTGGCAACTTTAGTTGCTCAAGGAGACATAGGTCAAAACGAACTTACCGGTGAGAGTATGACTTATGATCTTGATACGAAAGATGTGCCTGGAATTAGCGGTACAGCTACTTTTGCAGAGCGTTTAAGTGGTGAAACTTTAGTAACCCTTGATATTGATGGTACTCCGGCAGGTGGTATGCATCCTGCACACATTCACGCAGGAGCTGTAGCTGATGCGCCTGGAGCTATTTTAATTACCTTAGCCACAGTAGATGGAACTTCAGGAATGAGTCAGACTAACGTGTCTGCATTTAATGCTGAAGACGGTACTGCAAATGGTGGTGATGCGATCACTTACGATGAAATGATCGCGATTGATGGATACATCAATGTACACTTAAGTGCAGATGATCTGGGAACTATTGTTGCTCAAGGTAACGTAGGTTCAAATGTTGAATAAGCATTTATAATTCTTAAATACAAACCCGGCCATTTATTGGTCGGGTTTTTTTATTTTCGGCAGTTATGAAAAAAGAATTAATTGAGTATCTCGAAACTTTCTTGACGCGACGCAGGCAAGACTTATTTAAGCAGGTTCTTGATGAGCGAACGCGTTTTTTAACGGTCGCAATCGAAGATGTGGGGCATTTGCACAATACGAGCGCAGTAATGCGCAGTTGTGATGCGTTTGGGGTTCAGGATATTCATGTGATCGAAGAGCTCAAAGGAAAACGTATCGACCGAGAGATCGCTATGGGCGCGCAGAAATGGACTTCAGTTAAACGCTATGACTCTACAAAAAATGCGTTGGCAAAGCTGAAGTCAGAAGGGTATCAGATCGTGGCAACCACTCCGCATCATACGGCGCACAAACTCGAAGATTTCAAACTAGATAAGCCTACAGCACTTTTCTTCGGAAGTGAAAAAGATGGTCTCACAGAGACGGTGATCGAGGCGGCTGATGAATATATCTACATCCCAACCTTTGGCTTTACACAAAGCTTGAATATTTCGGTATGTGCTGCAATTTTACTTCAGGAATTAACCCAACGTTTGCGCAATTCCAGTTTAGACTGGAAATTAAAACCAAAAGATATTGAAGAAATCAAAACGCTTTGGCTCAAGCGTAATTTAAAGGATTATGACGCTTTAGTAGCACAATTTAAAACTACGTTATGACTTTAGTAGACTGGCTGGGAGCACTAGGCGTATTTCAAATACTATTGGCTTATGTACTCAATCTGGCTAAAAAAGTAACGACCAGCGATTGGTTCTTTTTATTATTAAATACAATTGGTGCTTCAATGGCGTGCAGTGCGAGTATTTTACTGGAGTATTGGCCCTTTATTATTTTAGAAGGTGTCTGGGCGTTTACTTCGTTGATTTCGGTCATTCAGAAAATCAGGCTAAAAAAATAGTATATTGTTTTAACTGAGTTTTTCTGGATACTGAAAGAAATAGAATCGCCTTACACAGTTTAAAATAGCTGAAAACTTTTTAACCTTTATCCCGGTTAAGTACGCGGTATTCTTCGTAACAACTGCTAAGCGCATCAAGAATCTGTAGATCGTTAGCCGTTTTTACAAAACTTTCAGAGTAATCACATCTACTCAAAATCGTCTCGATATCTTCTCTTGGAATTTGCAGTAAAGCTGATAAAGTTTCACGGTCAAATTTGGTAACCAAAAGATCTCTAATATTGTCATCTTCTTTCATCTGACGCAGTTTCCGCATCTGCGAACCTTTATTAGAAAAAACCTTGTTGAGAAAATCTGCCGGATTAAAAATAGCACTCAGGACCTTATTGAAGGCTCCGGGTTGCGAATTGCCACCTTCATACGCGCTTTCTAAGCCAGAAATACTATAACGAACGTTCTTGTATACCGGGACATTCTTTGCGTCGATCTCAAGGTATCCTGTAAGCTCCACATCCTTGACAACAACTTCTTCAAGGGCAATTCCTGTTTCAGTCATTTTTACTTTTACGTCTCCAAAGCGTTTCCAGTCATTGGTCACACGTATTTGTAAACTTTTAAATCCTAAAAACGAAAAATAAAGCGTGTCGTTAGAAGAAGCTCTTAACCTAAATGTTCCGTCTGGTTTTGAGATTGTTCCTTTAACCGTGTTGAGGTTAATGATGTTTACACCATCAAGCGGTTCGTTTGTAGACGAATTAAGAACGGTACCTTCTATGTAGTTTTCATCTTTTTGAGATGCAGAAGCGGTTTCTGATTCTTGAGCTGAAAGATAAAAAGGAGCTACCATAAGTAGCAGGAGAAATACAAGCTTTTTCATAGAGGATGCCAATTTAGAAAAAGAGACGGAAAAATCATACCAAACGTGACAAATCCGTCTCCTTTTTTGAAAAATTATCGGTCTCTTCTTCGGCGTTTGCCAGAAAACGGACTTTTATTTTCTTTTTTGTTCGGTTTGCTTTTTCCGCGTCGCTCCCCGCTGCCTTTAGAATTTCTTCCGCGTTGGTTTCCATTAAAACCAGAATCATTTCTACGGCCACGGCCTTTTCCTCCTTTTTTGCGTTTTCCACCGCCGCCACCGCCACGGGTGTCTTTAGTGACTTCTACGTGAATTTGACGTCCTTGAAGTTTAAAATCTTCAAATAAAGCAAGAATAGTGTCCTTGTGTTCCGTATCGGTATTAAAGAACGAAAAAGAATCTTTACAGTCAACTTTGTAAATTCCATCACCAAGACCGGTAGTTTCCTTTAAAAAGTCTTTCAGGCTCATCCAGTCAAAACCGTCTTTGCCACCTACATTAATGAAGAATCTGGTAGACTCACCAGATTCTTCTTTAAGATCTGCCTTAACAGCCACATTAAGATCTTTTGCTTTCTGATAGTAGTTAAAGAAACGGGTAAATTCTACTGAAAACACTTTCTTGATTACTTCTTCGCGGCTCAATCCTTCTAACACCTCATTAATGCTGTATAAATACGGATTGATCTCTTCATTGATCTTCGTGTTGCGAATATCATTTGCCAGGTGCATCAACTGTACTTCACAAATCTCCATCCCTGACGGAATTTCTTTCTGCGTAAATTTTTTATTGATGATTTTTTCTAAAGTTCTGATCTTACGCAACTCGCTTTTTGAAACGATAACCATCGAAATTCCGGTTTTACCCGCACGTCCTGTACGACCACTACGGTGGGTGTAGGTTTCGATCTCGTCTGGCAACTGATAGTTGATCACGTGAGTTACATCGTCTACGTCAATTCCACGTGCGGCAACATCTGTAGCAACCAGCATTTGAATTTGACGATTACGGAAACTCTTCATTACCAGATCCCGTTGATTCTGACTAAGATCCCCGTGAAGCGCCGAAGCATTGTAACCGTCTTCAATTAGATTTTCGGCTACTTTTTGCGTATCTCTCTTAGTTCGGCAAAAGATCACTGAAAAGATCTCTGGATTCGCATCAGCAAGACGCTTAAGCGCCTGATAACGGTCACGTGCATTAACCATATAATACTCGTGCGAAACATTCTCAGCACCCATATTTTTTGTTCCTACGGTAATTTCGATAGGAGACTTCATAAACTGCTTGGCAATGCGAGCCACCTCTTTGGGCATTGTAGCAGAAAATAACCAGGTTTTTTTGTCTTTTGGAGTGTCTGCTAGTATGGTGGTGATGTCTTCATAAAAGCCCATATTGAGCATCTCATCTGCTTCATCAAGTATGCAATAGTCAATACCGGTAATATCAACCATATTGCGTCGCATCATATCCTGCATACGTCCCGGAGTCGCAACAATAATCTGAGCACCGCGACTTATCTGGCGCGCCTGCTCTTGAATGTTTGCACCACCGTAAACGGCAACTGTGTTCAAGCCTTTTACGTGGCTTGAGTAGTTTTTTAGTTCGTTTGTGATCTGTAAACAAAGTTCGCGGGTAGGCGAGAGGATCAAGCCTTGTGTATTGCGATTGTTTACATCAATTCTTTGAATAAGCGGAAAACCAAATGCGGCCGTCTTACCCGTTCCTGTTTGTGCGAGGGCCACGACATCGGTCTCCTCTCTTAGTAGGACCGGGATGGCTTTTTCTTGCACTTCTGAAGGAGCTGTAAAACCCATATCGGTTACAGCTTGCAAGATGGCATCATTAAGTCCTAACGCTTTAAATGTACTCATATAAAAAAATTATCTTAAATCATCGTCGATTTAAGAGGGCGCAAAGATACAGTTAATTGACGTAAGAATCAGAGATTGACTAAATTGATTTAAATAATTGTAAATCAAAAAAATAGCATATCGTTTTGGCTTGATTTTAAGAAGTCTTAACTGCTTGATTCTGAGTAAAGCGCGAGCTGAAGCTATTTTTTTAAAAAATTGAGTAAGAGTTGGGTAGCTTTTCCTCGGTGTCCGATCTTATTTTTTTCGGCTAGTGGCATTTGAGCAAAGGTAAGTTGGTATCCTTCGGGCTTAAAAACAGGGTCGTAGCCAAAACCACTGGTTCCGGTTCGTTGTTGTATAATTTCACCTTTACAAATCCCTTCAAAGCATTGTTCTTCACCATTCAGAATAAGTGCGATAACCGTTTTAAAATGCGCCTTACGATCCTTTTTGCCTTCTAAAGCAGCGAGAAGCTTATCGATATTATCTTCAGCGCTTTTTTGTGGACCCGCATAACGCGCGCTGTACACTCCGGGAGCACCATCTAAAGCTTCAACCTCAAGCCCTGTGTCATCTGCAAAACAATCATAACCATAATATGTTTTGACATAACGGGCTTTTATAAGTGCATTGCCTTCAATAGTAGGCGCATCTTCTATAATTTCTTCAGTGCAACCAATATCGGTTAAACTTTTTAGCTGAATGTTTTCAGGCATGAGCGCCTGGATTTCTTTGAGCTTGTTTGCATTATGTGTCGCAAAAACGAGTGTCATTGTTTTTAGTTTTGTTCTGCAAGTTATTTATTCTTCCGGAATGCTTCTCGTAAAAAGAGATTCTTTAGTTCACGCTTGTGCTCCATAGCACAGTTTCATACTTTAGACGTCTACAAAATATCAAATTGAAAACAACAGCGATTTTAATTCTTGCAGCAGGTGAAGCATCTCGTATGGGAAGGATCAAACAAAACCTGCCCTATCTGGAGACCACGCTTTTAGGACACGCCATTACTCAGGCAAAACAAACTCAAGCGCAACACGTTTATTGTGTTCTAGGAGCTCAAGAAGAGGCCATTAAGGCTGAAATTAAACAAGAAGTTTCCTTTATTATAAATGAAGCTTGGGAGGAAGGCTTAGGGGCTAGCATAGCCGCCGGAGTCAAAGCGCTACGATCAAAAAAATACAATCAAATTTTGATAATGTTGGGAGATCAACCCTTGATAACTGCTGCATATTTGAATAAACTTATAGATAAAGCAAAAGAGCAACCTGAAACGTGTGTCGCATCGGGTTATAAAAATAAAAAGGGTGTTCCTGCGATTTTCCCAGAGTCCTATTTTGATGCTTTAGAAAAACTTAGCGGTGATCAAGGAGCAAAGGCTTTACTGAATTCAGATCGGTCGGTAATCGCTTTAAATGCCGAAGATCTTCTTCAAGATATTGATACTCCTGAAGATTATGAGCGCTTGCTGAAAAAATAAACTTAATTTTAGACTCAAATAATCATAAGCAACACAATGACTGCTGATCAGGAAAAAAAACAAGCTGCGCTAGAAGCCGTAAAATATATTGAAGACAATATGGTTGTGGGATTGGGTACAGGCTCAACTGCAAAACATATGATAGAAGCGGTGGGAGCACTTGTTGCCAAAGGAATGAACCTTACCTGTGTACCCTCGTCTGATGCTACCGAAAAGCTTGCCAAAGAACTCGGGATAAAAATTGTCGCGCTTGATGAGATCGAAAAAATTGACGTTACTATTGACGGGGCAGATGAATTCGATGCCAATTTTCAATTGATCAAAGGTGGAGGAGGAGCATTGCTTCGCGAAAAGATATTAGCGTGGAATACCAAGTTTAATATCATCATTGCAGATAGCAGTAAAGATGTTGAAAAGCTAGGCGCTTTTAAGCTTCCTTTGGAAGTGATTCCGTTTGCGACAAAGCAGATCATTACTTTTTTAGAAGAAGAAGGTTTAAAGCCTGTTCAGCGTATGAAAGGTAATGACCCCTATCGTACTGACGAAAATAACAATATTGTAGATGTTGATATTTTTGATGTTGACGATTTAAAAGCTTTGGAAATTAAACTCTTGAAAGTTCCGGGAATAGTAGAAACCGGACTTTTCTTAGATACTACCAGTCTGATTATTGTAGGTAAAGAAGATGGCCCTGAAATTAAAAAGCGATAAATGCTGGTTCTATAAATTAAAAAAGAGCTGTCACGTATGTGGCAGCTCTTTTTTTTACTGGCTTTGGAAGTTAGCTTAGTTTAAATACTAGCCATAAACTTCTTGAAGGAAGCTTTTTAAATCCTGAGGTTTTCTACCCAGTAATTTTTCCAGATCATCTTCTTCAGAGTTGAATTCGCCCTGATCGATTCCCAGAGAAAAGGAAATCATCATCCCAATAGCACCTTCAGGAACCCCGTAAGAAGCCATTGTTGTTTTAAATGTGTCAACATCTGGAGAGACATAACTTATTTCTTCGCCGGTTACTTCGGTTAAAATAGAAGCGATTTTAGTAAAATCAACAGCTTCTAGACCATCAAGTGTGTAGGTTTTGTTCTCGTGCGCTTGGTGGTTTTTCAATACTACTGCTCCAGCTTCGGCCAACTCGTCGCGTGAAGCAAAAGCCGTTTTTCCTTCTCCGGTAGGTAAGAAGACTGTCTTGCTGTTTAACAGCGCTTCTTTTTCGCCTAGAAACATAGGAACAACTTCTGCATACAAGTTATGTCTTAAAATGGTGTACGCCATCCCTGATTCCTGAAGCCATTTTTCAGTTTTGATATGTGCATCCATAACTGCTGCTACAGGAGAATCCTGACTTTCATCTTTGCGACCTGCACTGGTGTAAACTACGTGCTTTACGCCTGCATTTTTTGCGGCAGTAACAACATTTTTATGCTGTGGCTCGCGCGAAGGAATATCGCTGGCAGAAACGAAATATAAAACCTCGATATCTTTAAAAGCAGCTTCTAGTTTTTCACTGTTGTCATAATCTGCCACACGCAGTTCATAACCTTTAGCTTCATACGCCTTAGCTTTTTCACTACTTGCATCTCGTACAAGTACAGCAATTTCTGAAGCATCAACCTCTTTAGATAAATGGGCGACGGCGCTACTTCCTAAACCTCCGGTAGCACCTGTGATTAAATATTTACTCATGATTTTATTAATTATAGTTATTAACTTACTTTTGGTAAGTAAAGATAAACACTATATTTGGAAGCTAAAAGAACTTACATAAATGTAGTCTACTTACGTTGAAGTTAGTTTTGTTGAAAATCAATTAATTATGATGGAAAATTCTTTAAAAAAATATGCAGATGCTCAAAATTGTCCTGTGCGCAATGTGTTGGACCGTTTTGGTGATAAGTGGTCAACCTTAGTGCTGTTGCTTCTTGAGGAGGTAGAAGTCTTGCGTTTTAATGAATTGCATAAAGCGATTGAGACCATTTCGCAAAAAATGCTGGCTGTAACCCTTAAGTCGTTAGAAGCAGACGGATTAATCATCAGAAAACAGTATCAGGAAATTCCACCTCGAGTGGAGTATATGCTGAGTGCACGAGGTGCTAGCTTGATGCCACATATCAAAAGCTTAGTGCAGTGGGCAAACACTAATTTTGAAGCCATAGAACAATCGCGAGAGGCTTATAATAGATAAAGGCTCAATATCATTGAGCCTTTATCTTAGATCATAGAATTTTAAACGAGATTAATTCTTTTCAATATTTTGACTTTCTCCGGTCCAGTTTAAATAGCCTCCTTCCAGATCAAATATTTTGCTGAAGCCGGCATCTAGCATAAGTTGTGCAGCTTTTGCACTACGTCTTCCTGAACGGCAATAAATATAAACCGGCTTTGCTTTGTCAAGGATTTTGAGTTGCTCTTTAAAACCTTCTTCTTCTAAAACATTAATGTTAGTGGCACCTTCGATCCTTCCGGCTTCAAACTCTTCAGGTCTTCGTACGTCTATCAATTGAATGTCCCTTTTTAAACTTTCGGTATCTGTATGAATACTTGCCTCAAACAGTTCTTTGCTTAGAATCACATGTTTGCTTTCTTGCGCAAATACACCAAAGCTCATTAAACACATACATAGATAAACGATCGTTCTCATAGTTCTTATTTTAAGGTTGAAGGGCAAACGTAATTTGTTTTAGGTAAGCTTATTTCCTTGATGGCTTTATAACCGCCCTGAACATCAACCAAATTATGAATACCTCGACTTTTTAATATGCTCGCAGCAATCATACTGCGATAGCCTCCTGCACAGTGTACATAAAATTCTTGGTCTGAAGGAAATTCGCTAAGATGTTTGTTGATATAATCAAGCGGCGTACTTTGTGCTGCTTCAAGGTGTTCTGACTCAAACTCACCGGGTTTACGCACATCAAAAATAGCTGTGTTTTTATCAGCTTTAGCGACGTGTTCTAGTTCACTTGCGGGTACAGATTTGACTGAATCTGTCTCTTTACCGGCAGCCTCCCAGGCAGCAAAGCCACCTTTTAGATAACCCAAGGTTTGATCAAAACCTACGCGAGATAATCTTGTGATCGTTTCTTCTTCACGACCTTCATCAGCGACTAGAAGAATAGGTTGTTCAGTATCTGCTATAAGTGCACCTACCCAAGGAGCAAAACTTCCGTCTATACCAATAAATATAGATCGGGGAATATGTCCTTTAGCAAAATCAGCTGCTTTACGCACGTCTAAAATCACAGCTCCTGTTTCGTTAGCAGCAGCTTCAAAAGCATCTGGTGATAATTGTTGTGTACCGCGCTCTAAAACTTCGTCAATATGATCGTAACCCTCTTTATTCATTTTCACATTAAGCGGAAAATAAGAAGGAGGTGGAAGTAATCCATCGGTCACTTCAGCAATAAATTCTTCTTTACTCATATCGGCGCGCAGGGCATAATTGGTTTTCTTTTGATTGCCTAACGTATCTACCGTTTCTTTACTCATATTCTTACCACAAGCCGAACCTGCACCGTGAGCCGGATAAACTATAACATCGTCAGAAAGTGGCATAATTTTATTGCGAAGACTATCAAAGAGGAAGCCGGCAAGGTCTTCCTGCGTTAATTCTTTAGCTTTTTGTGCCAGATCAGGACGTCCTACATCACCTAAAAACAAGGTGTCTCCGCTAAAGATCGCGTGATCTTTTCCATTTTCATCTATGAGAAGATAGGTCGTACTTTCCATTGTGTGACCTGGGGTATGTAGCACTTTTATGGTAACGTCTCCCAATTTAAATTCCTGGTTATCTTCTGCAATAACGGCCTCAAAAGAAGGGTTTGCCTTAGGGCCATAAATAATTTGGGCACCGGTCTCTTTGGCAAGAGTCACGTGACCACTTACAAAGTCGGCGTGAAAATGCGTCTCAAAAATATACTTGATTTTGGCTTGAGCAGCTTCAGCTTTCTCCATATAAGGCTTCACCTCGCGCAACGGATCTACGATGGCAACTTCACCTTTACTTTCTATATAATAAGCTCCCTGAGCTAAACAACCGGTATAAATTTGTTCTATTTTCATGATACGTATTGTTAATTTCTTGTACAAAGATAGGGTAGCTTATCCACTCACTGGGTAACTAGGGTTACATTCCTAAAAAGCTAGAGACGAACTATCAATTTCCAAAGCGAATACTGAATTGCAACCTGCCACCTTCACTGCCTGTAAAATAACCAAAACTACTATTGAAAAAACCGCCCATACTCAGATTAATTCCGCCACCGTAGCTGTCATGCCATACCTTTGATGCTTCCTGATTGAACCAAACGCGTCCCAAATCATAGCCTACAAATATGCTGGATTGAATAGGGAAAATAGCCGTTTTTAAAGGTTTGATTTTGTAGCGTAAATCTGCCGAGCCCCGCAACGCCTGATCTCCTGTAAACCGATCTAAGCGATAACTTCGCAAGCCGGAATTACCACCTAGTCGTGCCGATTGATAAAAGGGAATCGCATTTCCAAAACGCAATTGACCGGCGATTTCACTTTTTAAAACCAGGTCTCTCGAGGTATCGATAGCATTCCAAAACGTGATTTTTGGGTCTGCAGCAAATACGGTTTCTTCGCTGTCTAAATGATCACTGTAATAGCCTGAAGCAATAAAATGCATTCCTCTTGTAGGAAAGTTTGAGTTGTCTACACTCTTGTAGGAATAAATAGTGTTTAAAGTTATATTGTTATTGTTATTCAGGTTTTTAAGTGGTGTTGATGGAAGTGTTTCTTCAACATTGAAATTTTGATAAGCGATACTCGTTTCAAATGAACTACCATATTCTCCGATGTAATACACGCCTGCTTCAGCCTCAAATTTTTGTAAGAACACCCGATTTGTATCAAAATTTGAAGCTGTATTTGTTGTTTCATTTCCAAAGCCAAAAAAGTTTTCGGTATAATTATTTGTAGTTGCCAGAGCGGCAATTTTTAGATTCCATTCAGGAAATAAATTTGCCGAATGATATTCAGTTTTAAAAATTGCAGCCTGAGTCAATGAAAAATATTGAGCATCTATTACAAATTGAGAAGTAAAAGGGTGACGTTCAAAACCCATTTTTTGACTTGCAAATCTCAAATGCGGAGCAAGTCCCCAATCTGGATTATAGGGCAATGCTAAACCTATTTTCTTTGCACTTTCCGGGCGACGCTCTGAGTCATAAATATGATTCTCATATACGCTGCTGAAACGCTTACGCGCTCCTCCTAAATTTTTAATTTCGTTGTCGTCAGGTTGATCAAAGATGGTTATGCCTTTTCCGTTTTCAAAATCATAAACATCTTCGTCTTGTCCTCCAGAAATCACGATTTTCAGTTTATCTGTTCCAGGACCATTGGCCGTAAAAACATCATCATCATCCAGACCGTAAATCCATACCTCCTTGGTTTCATCAGGATTAAAGTTTCGATTAAATAACTCATAGTCGTCCTTTCCATCTTTAATACGATAGGCTTTTATGGTTGTGCTTCCGTCTGCATTGCGGGTGATGTAAAAGTGATCATCTTTGTCGGTACCTTTCAAGGTTTGAAACTTGATAAAGTAGTCGTAGTAACGCTCCACAATACTGGTGAGATTGTCCTTTCGCTTTAATAGATCACTTTGCAAAGCCAGCCAATCCTCATCCTGAACTTCTTTAGGCATTTCTTTAAAGGCTGTTGAGACTACTTCTGGAGTAATGTGTTCTTGAATATAGCGTACCGCCTCTAGCCAGTCGCTTTTATTGGTTTTTCGAAGTAACGCCCGATCAAGGTTGATGGCGCTTTCACTGAATTTTTCTACATATTCAATATCAGGTCCGTAATTACCGAGTTCGCGCGTTCCCGGCATAAATTTTTGCAGGGTTTTTATAAACGAGCCATCAAACTTTGAAAATACTTGGTCACGGTCCCGTGGAATGGCGATAAAATTTACCACGTCATCATCGTCCTCACGCTCTGCCCAACGCCATTGATCTTCGTGACGATCCCAGTCGCCTACGAGCATATCAAAAACACGGGCGCGTATATAATCCTGTTCTTCCACTTGATTTTTCTCGTCTTCCCGAATCGCTTCAAACAAATCTGCTGTGCTTTCAACATCATCATTAAAACCAAACATATGTTCCCCGTTAAAGTCGTCATCAGGCTTTTCTACGACCATATAAAGTCGATTTCCGTGGGTTTCATTAAAATCACCTAACATTTTATGTTTTGGTATATAAAATACTTTAGGATGCGTGTGGTTGAGGTTTGCAGCTCCTGCTAATCTAGGAATTGCAAAAGCACCATAAGGATGTGATGCTGTATAAAAATCTTCAATAATTCGCGCAGGAATCGTACCCGAAAAATACGTTTCAGCATCAAGATTATCATAACCCGAGGACTTTAAAAAGGAAAAAGGATCTTTTGCTAAAGCGCGCATATTGTACTCGCGATCCTCTTTATCAACGAGTCTAAGCGATTGGGTTTGATGTCCGCCACCGGCACGTTCTACTTCAAGACCGCCGTGCAGCGTATCGATAACGGCGACTTCAGCATTGATTTCTAAACCGTATAAATCTCTGTAATGTTTACCCCAAAACTTCTCGTAACGCTTAGAAACAGTCACATCTTCTTTTGGGTAAATGCTAGCCTTTTCTGTAGTGCTGAATCTTGCCGGTAAGGAGTCTACGGGATACGGCTGTGGTTGCTCATAGGCGGTTTTGGCATAGCGTTCTACAAGTTGTTGCTCTTCATTAAGCTCATAAAAATGTACGGAAGTAGCCCCGTTCTCAAACAAACGCAATTCAGTAAAACCCGGTTGCACCGAAGCAAATAAACCGTCTTTCCCTAACCGCGCATATTCGGTTTTACTGCCGGTACCAGAAATGATCTGGCGTATGTTTTCATTTTCGATGTATTGCATAGAATGCTCGTGAGCAGAGAGGACAAACAGGCGTGGCAGATCGATCGCCATTTTTTTAATTTCGGTCATCAAGTCATTCATCAACGGATTGAATTGATCCTGCTTTGAAATTCCGCCTTGTGTTCTTGCAAACGCCCATAGAAAACCAGCAAATGGGACAAATGCATTTTCAGCAGAAGGTCTGTACAACGCACGTGTGCTCATCTCACCGCCGTAAATTCCGTTAGAATATAAAGGGTGGTGCATTACCAGAAGAATGTTCTTGTGCCGTACTTTGCGCGCTTCATCCTTTAAAACAGTGATGAATTGTTCGCGTGTTTTAATATTGCATTTATCGTTAAAGCCGGCATCTTTGCTCCAATCTTCAATATACCATTGCGAGTCTACAATAATGATCTCGTTTTCGTCGTCAACAGTAATTTGTTCTATGGGACAACCATTTTCAGGTTGAAAATGATTGTCTTTGCCCATTTGTTTTTCGATAAAATCTTCAATTTTTTCCAGACCATCTACGCCGTGATCATTCCAATCATTTTCTCCTGGAATGATCAAGGTTTCACCTTTAAAGTCTTCGATCAGACTTATTATTTTCTGTAACTGACTTTTGTTATTCTCTTGTTCTAGCTTATTGGCATACACATTATCTCCTAAAATCATCAAATAATCATCCTCTTGAGCCTGTTCTTTTTGGAAGCTTGTAAATGCTTTTAGAAGCGATGCATTGGGCCCTTTTTTGTCGGCGCCTAAATTGCCCAGCATATAAACGCTGCGATAGTTTGACGTATCTGTTCTTAGTGGAGTTTTTTCGTCTCGTGCGTTGCGAAATTGAGTGCGTTTACTGGCACAAGAATCGCCTAAAATAAGAATTGAAAGTATTGAAAAACAGTATAATAATCTGCTGGTAAGCATAGGTTAGGGTGTAGGTTTTAAACAAAATTATTAAATATGCTGAGTGCCAAAAGTTTTTGTGTGATTGTTAACGTTCTGCACTTTAGATCGCACATTTACAGTTGAGTCTTCAAATACTACAGTTGAGTAAGTTTCCTTATAATGTAGGAGGCTTATTTTAAATCTTTGCTCAAGAATCAAGAAACTAACAGTTATGGTAAGAATTTTAATCTGGGCCTTAGATCTTTTACTTTCAGTAAATGGTATCAATAACGATACTGAAGCACTTCATCAATGCGAAAGAAACAGCCTAAATGTACCAGCCCAAACCACTGCTTTGATTTTTAAAGATTGTGATACCTTTAAAGCAGGAATGAATCTGGGTGTGCGCATCTTTGAATACCAACAATTATGACATATTTTTTAAAAGAATTGGGTAAAGCATTTATCGTAGGTTGTGCTATTTATATAGTCTTTCTTGCGATACATCTGCTAGGTGGTGGCGGTTTGCAATTCAACGCTGCGCTTGCAGAGGATTTTGGGATTAGCATGCTGTACTCTGTAGTACTGTATTTGCTAAATATGCAGATCTTCACCTTTTTCTTTGACAAATATAAAACTTCGCTTTATACCTATAATCATCTGGTAAAAGCCATTCCGGCAAGTATAGTGGTTACGGTTGTTGGGGTGTTTTTCATTCGGTTGTTTATTATCGTGGTGCTTTATGGGATGAGCATCACGTATTTTATTACTGAAGAAAAGATCATAGACTATAGTATTCCACTTGTGGTCGCTTTAGTTTGTAATGCGATTTTTTACTTCTTTTTTTACTATCGCTATAAAAAAGAACGTCAGGTAAAGGAGCAAAAGATCATTGCCGGTACGGCTTCGGCACAATTTGATGCTTTAAAAAATCAGTTAGATCCTCATTTTTTATTCAATAGTTTAAATGTACTTACCAGTCTTATTGAAGAAAACCCAATACAAGCGCAGAAATTCACGACTTCCCTTTCAAAAGTGTATCGCTATGTCCTTGAGCAGAAAAATAAAGAGCTCATTTCTTTAGGTGAAGAACTGGCCTTTGCTAAAACGTATATGACTTTGCTCAAAATGCGTTATGAAGACAGTATCGTTTTTGAACTTCCGGAAGCGGTAAAAGATGCTGATGCAAAAGTGGTCCCGCTGGCTTTGCAATTGCTGCTGGAGAATGCCGTAAAACACAATGTGGTAAGCGGCAATCATAAGCTTTATATACGTATTGAAGAAGAAGCCGATTATCTGGTAGTGCGTAATAATCTTCAGCCTAAAAAAGTGATGTCAAAAAGCAGCGGAGTAGGGCTTATCAACATCAGACAGCGCTATGGACTCCTGACACAACGGGATGTACTTATAAGCAAAACAGAATTAGAATTTATAATCAAAATACCAAAACTTACTCGTCAATTAAAAACAGCAGTTATGAATACCGAGCAATACCTTTCTGACAAAAAATATGCGATGGCAAAAGAACATGTGGAAGAACTTAAAGGCTTCTACATCAACTTGGGGCTTTATTGTCTCATCATTCCCGGTCTCATTCTTTTAAATATGTATACGACACGTTTTCCTTGGGCGATTTTCCCTGCTTTGGGTTGGGGATTGGGCGTACTTTTTCACGGTTCGGAGGTTTTTGGATGGAATCCATTTTTAGGCAAAGACTGGGAGGAGCGTAAGATAAGAGAGCTTATGCGTAAAGATCAAAACAAATAACTACAGTTCAGCAATCAAAAATGACAATCGGGTAATACTAAGTTTTATTCCTGTTGTAATTCTAGCAATTTTGAATTGTAATTAATCATTAAAACCTTCAGCAATGGAAAATTTTGATAAAGAAAACAGATACCTTCAGGCTAAAGAAAAAGTAAAAGAGATCAAAAAGTTTTATGGTAGCCTCATCAGCTATGTGATCGTAATTGGCGCACTAGCCGCTTTAAACTATTGGGTTGATCAACTGCGCCATCCTTGGTTTTTATGGGCAGCATTTGGATGGGGATTGGGTTTAATATTTCAAGCAGCCAAGGCATTTGACTGGAATCCGTTTATTAGTAAAGACTGGGAAGAACGCAAAATAAAAGAATATATGGAGCGCGATTCTAAGTCACAATCAAATATGGGAAGATGGGAATAAGAAACACAAAAGTTATGAACGAGCAAGAATCCTCATTTGAGCGTGCGCAAAAACACGTTCAAGATCTTAAAGGCTGGTACAATCATTTACTGGTTTATGTTGTGGTAAATTCGGCATATTTACTGTTTTATTTTGGTCTTTTTGACCGCGGAGCCATAAGCAGTTACATCCCGTGGTGGTCGCCGGTTATTATGTTGGTAGTCTGGGGAATTAGCGTTGGAATTCATTTTATTGTAGTAAATAAAGGTAATTTTATCAATAGGTCATATAAAAACTGGGAAAACCGAAAGATCAAAGAATTTCTGGAACGCGAAGAGGCAAAACAAGCTGATATCAATAAATGGGAATAAAAGCACTGTAAATTATGAATGTACTGGTTATTGAAGATGAAAAACCGGCCGCACGCCGATTATCAAGAATGCTTGAAGCATTGGCGTTGAATGTACTTGCGCAACTCAATTCGGTAGAAGAGGCGATCGATTGGTTTAAAAACCACGAGCATCCAGATTTGATCTTTTTAGACATTCAATTGAGCGACGGTCTTTCTTTTGAAATTTTTGATGCGGTAGAAGTTAGCAGTGCGATCATTTTTACGACTGCATACGATGAGTATGCGCTACAAGCATTTAAGCTCAATAGCATCGATTATTTATTAAAACCTATAGACGATGAAGAACTAGAAGCAGCCGTAGAAAAATTTAAAAAGCAACAGCCCGAGAAGCAAGATGTAAAACTCAATTTTGATGATATCAGACAGCTTCTAGGTGTAAATCCTGTGGAACGTGAGTATAAAAAACGATTCACGGTTAAAATTGGTCAACATATCAAAATGATCAATATTGAGGATGTATGCTGTATTTACAGCGAGAATAAAGGCACTTATGCGCGTACTACAGATAAGCGTGATTACTTGCTGGACACCACTTTAGAAACCTTAGAAGATGAGTTGGCACCTGATGTCTTTTTTAGAGTTAGCAGAAAATATTATATCAATATCAATGCGATTCAGGATATTATAAGTTATACCAATTCCCGATTACAACTTAAACTGAAGGCTGCAGATGATCAAGAAATTATCGTTAGCAGAGAGCGCGTTAAGGATTTTAAACTTTGGCTTTCCTAATGATCTAATGCAACTAATTTCTTTTGGGTGCTGTTAATTGCTGCCATTTTATTTCTGATATCAAAAACTCCTTTAAGATCTTCTTTATTCGTTATTCCTGCCTTGGCGTCTTCTAGAATTCGGTTTGCTTCGTCAATGATTATAGTTTCAGAATTCTCGATCACGCTATGGCTTTGTTGTAAAAAGTAGAGTGCTGTCAACATTTTATGCAGCATGATTACATCGTGTTTACAATAAGCCCGTAAGGGTGCAAAAACGAAATAGATCAATTCTTTAAAATCAATAGTACGTAGTTTTATCACGGCCTGCTTTTCCTGATTTTTGATAAAGCTGAAATCTTCCTTCTTAAGGCGTAGCGCAAACAATTCTGATAGATAATCAATACAGGTAATCGCTGTTCCGGGATCATTTATTCCCGGACTCATCGCTTTTATAGCAATTTCTGTAAGTTGTTTAAATCCTAAGATGTAATTGTGACTTACAATTTCGCTGCGCGAAAAACCAAAACACGTTAATAATTGTTCTTTTTGCTTGTCATCAAGGGCTTTACTGCATTTGGCGATAGGAATTCCCTGAAGAATAAACGTTCCTTTAGGTACACTAACTTCAACACTACAATCATAGGTGTTACAAAGTTCGAGTAACGCATCAACCGCAATAGTTTGAAAGTATCCCGTACGATTCACTTCAATGGCATCCCAGTCTTCACTTGAAGGAAAATCTTCTTTGCTCAAAGCATCATCTGTTTTTGAGATGAGTTGCTGCAAGCGCGTTTTTGCACTGTTGTAAATCGATTCTATAATCTTGTTGATCTGAATCGCTTCAGAAATCGAATGAATAAAATAGATGAATAAGGCTAAAACCAGCATACTCAAAACAATCCCAACCAGCACAGCAAAACCTGGTAACTGATTTTTATCATCAGTAGGTTTTATACTTAACAGGATGAGGATGCAATAAATAAGCGTTGCGATGTAAAAGCCTAAAACATTCTGGTGTTTTTTGTTTGAAATTAAACCGGGGAGAATACGTGGCGAATAATTATTAGAGGCTTGATTAAGCAAGATCATTACCATCGAAAAACTAAACACCATAAGCGAAATAATTCCGCCAATGAATGTGCTTAACAATGTGCGCGCTGTTTCGGCATCGTTGATGACCAGTTGCGGTGCATTTTCGATCAAAAATGAAGAAACGCCGCGATCTTCAGCATACAACATGGCAAAACCAAAAACCAAACCTCCCAAAGCAAAAAGGGAAGGGTAGAAGCCTATCTTACCGGTGAGGTTGGCGATAAATAGTCTGGAACGCGTTATAATTTTGAGCATAGGCGAATTTCCTAAATAACTTTATTATACTGCGTCTATTTGATAAACTGTTAACAGAAAGCTTTTGAGGCTGCGATCAAGAATTGTCTTCTGTTGAAGGATCAATGCGATTATCATTGAAAGCACTTGGCAACAATTCTGGAATGAATTTTATAAGAAGTGGAAGTAAAACACCTCCTCCCGGAAGCATAAAAATAGCAAGAGAAGGAATGCTTTTACAAATGTCCAGCAGCTGTGCTTTTACCTGCTTTTTTTCAGCTTTATTTAAATCGCGATAGGTAGATTGTCCCAGCAACATCACCAGATCTTTACTTTCTAAAAGTTCTTGAAGTAAACGCTTTTTATTTCTTAAAATAAGTCGTTTTACCGTATCACTGGTCTGCGTGTAAAAGTGGCGTACCGGATTGCTGTAATTGAGATACGATATGCGATCGTGATTAGAATGTATAAAATCAAGAACGTGCGTGGTTGACACTTTGAGCACTTCTTCGGGTAATTGAAGCAAGTTCCCCAACCTATTTAAAAAAAGAAATTCGGTTTTATCTAATTTATGATCATCCCAAAGTGCCAGCGCACCAAGGTCTAAAGCATAACGTTTTTCAAAAAGCGTTTGAAAAGGGGCTAGCGATAAATCATCGAGTGACTGCGCCTCTTGATTTATAGCTTTGGTATACCGCAAGGACTTCTCAAAAAGCTTAAGCAGTAAATAATCGTATTGTTCTTTTTCTTCTTTTTGCATCAGCGCGATCCAGATGATATTCATCAGTCCGGCTTCAAGAGCGGCCGCGTAGTTTTTCAGATCGCTTTTATTCTTTAAATATTGCTCAAATGCAATGACATCTAGAAAAAGTAATGCATTGGTTATAAGATTGCTGAAATTTCTTTCAAAACGCGCTTCATTAGTTTGTACGCGTTCTTGAATGATTTTTTCTAATGTAGCCGCACCGGGCTTACTTTTTGAAAATGAAGAGAAGTAAGAAGCGTGTTTAGGGTTTATTTGTTCATAAAACGCGCAGACTTCAGTATAGAAATCGCTTTCATCTCGCTGATTATAGAAATAGGTATAGTACAGGCAATCAAATAAATTGAGTTTGGTACGCTCAATTTCTGTCCATTTGAGCGGTTCCTTCTTTCCGTATGTAATCGATGACACCGAAACACCGTAGAGGAAACCAGATCTTAGCGCAAGTTCATAAAACTCAGAAGCGTTGATTTCCTGCGCGTTTAGGAAGCGATTGATGACCGGTTGGTGTTTATTTATCCATCCTGAAGATGAAGGGTTCATAAAATTTTATTTGATTTTTTAAATTTTAAAATATTGATTTTCAGTTTTTTAAAATTTTATTCGCTTTTTGTTTTAAAAAAAGTGAACCTGATGAAAACCGTATTTCTTTCTATTACGTAAATGTATTAAATAAGTTAAACTGGGCATTTAACTTTTTTACAATTGAAAAATCCAAATCTCTTTTATTTTGGAGAATATGGAAAGGAAGATTATCAATTGGTTAGTTGATTAGTTTTTTTGGATTTTTTGTTAGTTGAAGAATCACCTTGTTTTGGAGAAGGCAGGTGATTCTTTTTTTATGCCCAAATCTCAAAAGAAAGCTCTTCAGATTAAAATCGACACTCAATTCAATACATAAAAAAGCCTCTCAATTGAGAGGCTTTTTAGTATTCAACTATTGGCGCCGCCAAAGGGCTTAATAACTCGAGGTCGTTTACTAAGCATTATTTTCTACAACACCTAAGGTATAGAGTTGTTCCATTGTTGGTGTTTCACTACCACCGGCTGGTTCTAGCGTAATACCAAATGCCTGAGATTGATTTGGATTTTCTAGCGCAAATATTTTATTCTCATCCTCACTAAAGTTTTCCAGAAGTCCCATACTCGTAGGAGTTAATGGATCTAACGTAAGCGACCATACTTGGTAAACCATTCCTTCTGGAGGTTCGGGTAGACCTAAGGCATCAATATATGCTTTGTTTGAACTCTTGTCCCAGAATACATTTACATATGCGTCTGGTGCGATCTGTTGCCCGGCTAAAGGAACTTTTGTCACTTGTGGGTCTCGTATAACCGCTAAGATTTCTTTAGTCTCGGTAAGCGCATCTTCAGAAAATTGAAGTTTGCTTTCGAGCTTTGTTTTTTCGATTTCTACAACACGTAACTCATCACGCAAGTTGTTAGTACGGTTGAGTAAGATAAAAATTCCGATGAGGAATATTACCGAAGCCGCAACGCTTATAAAAGATAGCAAACGTGTTCTTTGTTGCGATCTGCTTGCCGGCAACTGTACCACGCCGTCTTTATTCTGAAGTTTTGATTTTATAACCGCAAGCATCTCCTCAGGATTGTAAGGAGCAGCTGCAGTCGCAAGTTGCTGCAGTGCAGCTTCTATCTGTTCGACTTCCTGTTCAACTTCAGGATACTGTTTAAGCACTTTAGAAACCTCTTCACTTTCTGCAGCAGTTAAAGCGCCATAAACATATAGCTCTAAGATACCTGATTCTATGTATTCTTGAATATCCATTTTATTTAACCAATATAGCTCTAAGTTTGTTAATACAGAGTCTGTTGCGGGTTTTAATCGTACCTAGGGGTATCTCTAATTCTTCTGAAGCTTCTTTTTGTGTGTACCCTTTAAAAAATAATAAGTCGATTACCTTTTTACAATCTTCGCCTATTTTTTTAATATACTTTTTAATTCCTATCGCATCAACCTTTGTAGAAAAACTGTTTTTGTTTTCAAGTATATCTACGAAATATTCCTGAGTAAGGTTTTTCTTTTGGTTTTTAAACGATTTAGACCGTGTTTTATCAATGGCTGCGTTGCGTGCTATATTGAGAAGCCACGTAAAAAATCTACCTTTTTTTGAAGAATAGGATTCACAATTATCCCAGACTTTTATAAAAACATCTTGCAGTACTTCTTCTGAGGCTTCAGTGTCGTGAAGAACACTATTGATCACACCAAAGATACTTTCGGAATACAGCGTGTATAAACGTTCAAAAGCTTTCTCGTCTTTTTGCTGTAATCGTAGAATTAATTCATCAGGTTGCATAAAGGGCTATTAGATTTTAAATGTATTAAATATAACACAAAAAAGCAGCCCGAAGGCTGCTTAATTTTATTGCTACCGTTAAAGGGTTCAATACTTTGAGACTTGACTTGAATCTGAAAATTTGTATCTAATCAATGCCTCCTGAGTTTGCCCTGAGGTAGTTTGCTTGTCAAATGTTGTGAATATGATTATTCAATAATTCCTCCACAGCTTACGCGTGCTCCTGCAGCACCACTAGGCTGACTTGTAAAATCATCTGCACCTTGGTGTACGATAATTCCTTTACCAACAACATTTTTGGTTTCATCTTCACAATCTAAACACCACTCATCTGTAGTTGTTGTAATTGTTCCGTTACCGTTTTCATCTGCTTCAAAATTACCTATATCTCCTTTGTGATATCCTTCAGCATCTCCCCACTTACCGTGTTTCTCTTTAGTTGGATTCCAGTGACCTCCGGCAGAAGTACCGTCATCTGCAGAGCAATCTGCGTTCTCGTGGATGTGTATTGCGTGCATTCCCGGTTCTAAACCTTCAAAAACAGCAGTCATAGAAACTTCACCATCTTCTTCGGTAAAAACAACGCTACCTGTAGCAGTGCTTCCGCTTTTTGAATCTAAGGCTACCGTTAATTTTTTTACTTCAGCCGGAGCTTCTTGTAATTCGGTAGTCTCGGTTGTCATTTCTTCAGTTTCGGTCTCTTTTTCTTTGTTCTCATTTTTACAAGAAGTAAAACCTAAGGTTAGGGCTAGAGAAAAAAGTATTGCGTAATTCTTCATAATACGTGTGATTAGTTAATTCAGCAACTAAAATAAAACTTTGAGCAGGCCCAGCCAAAGATTTAAAGATAAGCTTAACAAAAGCGTTAACTAGTGGTTAAAGCTTTTTGGAATTGCAATGCGCAATTTATCTGATGTCATTTTTGCGTGAATGGTTTCTTTTTTACCCATAAATTCGCCATCTATTTGAAAGGCGATCGGTTTCTCGGCATTGATCTTCACCGCTTTACACGGAATAACTTTCACAAAGTCAGGATCTAAATGGGCATCATCGTAAAAGGTCTCTAAAATACCTTTTACGCTGAAATTTTTGAAAACCAAAACTTCAAAAATCCCATCATCCATTTTTCCGGTTGGATTAATGGTTGCACCTGTACCAAATTTATTGGCATTGGCTATGCCTATTAAAATTCCCTCTTCTTGGTAGATTTTTCCATCACAGTCGATGCTCACTTTAAAAGGGAAATCTTTATTCAGCAGGGTAGGGAAAGCTTGTATTAAATAGCCCAGTTTGCCTCGTATTTCAGACTTTTCATAGTTTTCAACAAGTTGAGCGTTAACGCCCAGATCTGCAATATGTAAACACGTATAGCCGTTGATATCAAGCAAATCCATATCGATGTATTCTTCGCCAAGCGCAATAGCTAACTGTCTGTCAAGATCCTCCGGAATGTCAAAATTAGTCGCCAAACCATTTGCAGACCCTGATGGAAGTAAACCAATGGTGACAGAAACACCTTTTATGGCATCGGCAACTTCGCGTATCGTCCCGTCACCACCAGAAATCAAAATGCGATCAGGTTGCTTGCTAGAAACGAGCTCTTGAATGGCTTCTTTATCGTTTTTACCGGTTGTCTCATAGACGTGACTTTCCTTATTTTGAGCCGCAACTTGCTCTTTAAAAGCCTTGATGATTGGACGTTTATCAGTTCCTCCTGCAATAGGGTTAATGACCAGTAAAATATTCTTTTGTGTTTTCATTAAGTCGATTTCGATTTAAAATTAGGTATTTTCAAAATCTCATTTCGTTAACAAAATACCAATTACGTGAAACTCGACCTCCAATTGTATCGTGGTTATGCCAATGATGAAGAACTTGTGGTTTTTGGCCATCTTTTTAAATCGTGGGCGCCAGACAAGTATCAATCTGATAAAAAAGGCTTTAAGCATGCATTTTCGGTTTTACATATGTTTCGTATTTCGCCACTCAAGAATGTAAGTGTACGATTGCGTTTTAAAGACATCGATGTGACTACGCGAACAATGGATGACGGATTTTTCAGGTTCAACGTGCCCTATAAAAATGACCTGAAAAGTGGGTGGCATACTTATGAGATTACCTGCAATCCCGTAGAGGAAGAATATGGCATTATTGAAAAAGCCGAATTCTTAAAACCCTTTGAAAGTGAATTGAGCATTATTTCTGATATCGACGATACTTTTTTGATTTCGCACAGCGGAAACATTTTTAAAAAACTATATGTGATGTTGGCGCGCAATGTAAACAGCCGTAAAACCTTTGAAGATGTTGTGAGGCATTATCAGTCATTAAGTACGAGCGGACATAATGAGGAAGGAAACCGAAACTCTTTCTTTTATGTCTCCAGCAGCGAATGGAATTTATACAACTTTATAGTGCAGTTTGCCAAATTGCAAGAATTGCCCAAGGCCGTCATTAAATTGAAAAGTATAAAAACAGGAATCACCGATTTTCTTAAAACTGGAGGAGGTAATCACGATCACAAGTTTATCAAGATCAAGGATATTATTTCATTCTATCCGCAGCAATCTTATGTTTTGTTAGGTGATGATTCGCAGCAAGATGCTTATATCTACGAGCGTATTTGTAAAATGTTTCCAATGAATATTAGAGCGGTATATCTACGGCAAACCGAAAATCATAAGAAGGAAAAAATCAATGCTGTTCTTAATAATATTGAAGGTATGCAAGTCGCCACCTGTTACTTCAAGAAAAGCACTGAGGCTATCGAACATTCCAAACAACAAGGAATCATCAAAGCGGAATAAACATAAAAAATCCCGAAAAGAAATTTTTTCGGGATTTTGTAATTCTGGTAACACAAGAACTATTCTACTTTAAAAGTTTTTATTTCTTTAAAAGGAGAGAGTTCTACTTGTTTCATTTCACTTTCATAGGTTGCCCATTCTTCGGTAAAGAAGGTATTTACTTTTTCTAAAGCGGCTTCAAGATCTTTTTCAGCCTGAGTGATCAGCTGCTCTTCTGTAGCGGTAAGTCCGTTAGGACGGCTACCTACATAACTACTAGCGAGGTAAATTCTGTTAAGAACGGTTACTTCAGCATTACGCGTAATACCTTGGCGATCATCTTCTTTGCCTAAAAACACTGCGATATGTTCTTCTAATTTTTCAGCAATTGCTTTAGAACTGTCAATCTGAGCTTTATAGGTTTCTTTATCGGCCTTTTTAAGATCGGCAATAAAATCTTCTGCAATATTCTTGCTTTCGACAAGTTGTTTAACCGCATCTGCTGCCACTTGTGTTAAGCTTTCCAAATGCTTTTCGGCCTCATAAATTTCTTGAGTAGCTTGTGCTGAAATATCCAGACGAGGATCGCTTTTCACCGTTATAGTTTCTGAATCTTCAATGCTTCCATAGCTCATAACTACTTTATAAGAGCCCGGTTTTACTGTGGCACCACCGGGTTCCCAGTTGCGCTCCCTTATGCGACGTGACGGGCGGTCTACACCTTTCTCATCAAGAAACCATCTAAAATTGTACATTCCCGCAGAATCAGGAGCTTTGGTTTTAAGTGTACGAATGAGACGCTCATTATCGTAAATATTGAGTACGATACTGTCCCATTTTACAGAAGCTTCTTCCGTTTCTGATGAGGATGCTTCATCCTTTTCAGTTTCTTCTGCTTTCACTTTTGGATTAAAGACATACTTTATAAAAGCACCGCTAGCACGATTTGCTCCGCTATATGTTGCATCTCCGCCAAATCGGCCTCCGGTAGGTTGTTGAGAGGCGTTTTGATAGGTGTCTGCAGGCGGTATCACTTCAAGAACAGTGCCTTCATCCATATTTAGATTTGCTACGAGATCTTGACTGGCTGCGAGCTTTCTCAATGGTTTGATATCATCAAGAATCCATATAGAACGACCAAAAGTGGCAATAGCTAAATCATCTTCTCTTGGATGAATGATCAAATCCTTTACTGGAACTGTAGGGAACCCGTTGGTCCACTTTTGCCAGTTTGCACCTGCATCTATAGAAACATATAAACCGTCGTCTGTCCCTAAGAACATCAGGTTAGGTTCTTCTTTATCTTCCAAAACTGCCAGCGCATAGCTACCCACATCTTCACTGTCTACAATGCGCGTCCAGCTTTTACCATAATCTGTGGTTCTATATACATAAGGTGTATAATCAAATCTGCGATAATTATTGGCTACCAAGAGCGCCTCACCTTTATTAGTCGCTGAAGCTTTGATCTGTGCGATCCAGCTGTTTGCAGGAAGACCTTTTAGGTTTTTAGATACATCAGTCCAATCTTGACCACCATTTTGTGTGTAATATACTTTACCATCATCAGAACCGGTCCAAATCATATTTTTTTCTGCCGGACTTGGTTCTATCACTAAAATAGTGGTGTGATTTTCAGCTCCGGTTGCATCCATCGTGAGACCACCACTTTCGCTTTGCTTTTGTTTTTCGGGATCATTGGTGGTTAAGTCGGGAGAAATGACTTCCCAAGTAAGTCCTTTATCTGTGGATTTGTGCACATATTGACTTCCAAAATAAAGTGTACTGTTATCAAAAGGATCGATATTTATTGCAGCGTTCCAGTTGAATCGAAGTTCAACTTCAGGATCAGGATGTGTAGGTCTTACTAAGTAATTAGCTCCTGTGATCCAGTCGTACCTACTTACATAACCCTGCTGACTCATAGACCAGCCATATTGTGAATCGTCCCGATCTGGCACTACGTCAAAACCGTCACCAAAAGAGATCTCTTGCCAATAACTGTTACGAATTCCCTGTGCTTTCCAGACATAGGCAGGACCGCGCCAGCTTCCGTTATCTTGCATTCCTCCGTAAACGTTATAAGGAAATTCATTATCTATTGCGATATGATAAAATTGACCAACGGGAATATTCTCAACAAAACGCCAGGTCTCACCGCCATCACGAGAGATGTTTAAACCGCCGTCGTTACCATCCATCATAAAATCGGTGTTTTCAGGATGAATATAGAACGCGTGATGATCTGGGTGAATACCGTTATCTACGCCATAAGCAGGCATCAGTTCTTCAAAGCTTTTACCGCCATCTTCAGAAACATTTACATAGGTAAATACACTATATACGCGGTTTTCATTATCGGGAGCGACATAGATTTCAGCATAGTAGAAAGGACGGTTTCCTATCTCACTCATATTGTCATTTACCAATTTCCAGTTTTCCCCACCATCTTCAGAACGATACAATCCGTTTTTCTTAGCTTCTACATAAGCATAAACGACGTTAGTTTTTCCTGGAGCAATGGCAAGTCCCATTCTTCCTAGGTCACCTTTGGGCAAGCCGTTTTCAGAAGTGATTTCTTTCCAGGTATCGCCACCATCATAGGTAATGTACAAACCAGAGCCTTCGCCACCACTTTTAAAGAACCAAGGATCGCGCTTATGCTCCCACATCGCAGCAATCAATTTGTTGGGATTGGTAGGATCCATAACCAACTCGGCAGTACCGGTTTTATCATTTACATAAAGTACTTTTTCCCAAGTTTTACCACCATCTTGTGTACGGTAAACCCCACGCTCTTCGTGTTCGCCCCAAGGCGATCCTATTGCAGCAGCATAGACAATATCTGGGTTTGACGGATTGATGCGCACGCGATAGATGTGTCTGGTCTTTTCAAGTCCCATACACTTCCAGGTTTTACCGCCGTCTAGAGATTTATAGATACCAAATCCACCATTGAGGCTGTTTCGCGGGTTTCCTTCACCGGTTCCTACCCAAACCACAGAAGGATTGGATTGCTGAATCGCAACCGCACCGATAGATGAAGTAGCTTCATTTTCAAAAACGGGTTTCCAGGTAACACCGCCTGAAGTTGATTTCCATAGACCGCCAGAAGCAGAACCTGCGTAAATAATATCAGGATTGTCTGTCACCGCGTCAATAGCAGTAATACGCCCGCTCATTCCGGCAGGACCTACATTACGCGGTTGCATATCTTTTAAAAGATCAAGATTTAATTTTTGAGATATTCCTGTAACAGAAACACTTAGCAAGAGAAGAAGTAATAGTTTTTTCATTAAGTCTGTGTAAAGTTTGCTCTAAGTTAAGAAAAACCAAATGTTTATTGTGCACCCCAAGGAATATTGAAGCTTTTAACATAAATAAATTACAATTAACAAAAGCTTAGAGCATCGAATCGTTTTGTTTAAGTTTCTGTGGATATATTTAAACAAAATTAATAATCAAAAAAATTGAACTATGAAAAAGTTAGTATTAAGTATGGCAGTGATTGCTTCTATAGCATTCACTTCTTGTAAAGACAATGAAAAGAATACATCTGAAGAAACGATGACTGAAGAAGAGATAGCAATGGAAACAACCGATGTTTCAACTGAAGCCACCATGCCAGAACAAGAAACCATTGCAGAGATCGCAATGGGAAATGAGGACTTTAGCACCTTAGTGACCGCGGTAAAGGCAGCTGGATTAGCAGAAACTTTAAACAGTGAAGGTCCATTTACAGTATTTGCACCAACCAGCGCAGCATTTGACAAGTTACCTGAAGGAACCGTTTCTACTTTAGTCGAGCCGGCAAACAAAGAAAAATTAGCTGGGATTTTAAAATACCATGTAGTTTCAGGAGAATATATGGCGGCAGATGTCGTAAAAGCAATCAATGATAATGACGGAAGCTTTACAATTCCTACAGTACTAGGCGGAGAATTGACAGCAACACTAGAAGGTGAAAATGTAATTTTAACCGACGCAGCAGGAAATAAATCTACAGTAATTATGACCGATGTTGATGCTTCAAACGGAGTAATCCATGCAATTGATGCTGTGGTGATGCCAAAATCATAAGCGCATAAGTGATTAGTATTTAGAACCCTTCAGCAATGAAGGGTTTTTTTGGTTTTGAGTTTTCAGAAAAAAAGAACCTGTCTATACATTCGCTTTTGCAGCTTCACTTAGAAAGAAACCTAGATTTTAAGAGACTTCCCAAGGTTTAGAATTCAAAATGCGTTAATTTTAGTACACTATGAAAAAGGAAACATTACGAAAGGGATTTGTATTTAAAAGCTACGAAGCTCCGGAGCAATCCTTATTTGATCAACTTTTTGAGATCTTCAAAGAATTGATCACGCATACATCAGGAGATTTTGATGAAGCGATGGATTGGTTAAAGGAGTTAGACAAAGAATACAATTTGACCAATGAAGACTACACACTCGACGATTTTGTACAGGAATTAAAGGACAAGGGTTACATCCGCGAAGAGATTGAACCTGACGGTAATGGTGGAATGTCGATCACCGCAAAAACCGAGCGCGCCATTAGACAGCGTGCGCTGGATCAGATTTTTGGTAAACTGAAGCGTGGCGGAGCCGGAAATCATAAAACCAATAGGGTAGGACGCGGTGATGAACATACCGGTGAGTACCGCGAATATCGTTTTGGCGACGCTCTAGAACGGGTTTCAATGACCGAAAGTCTTAAGAATGCACAAATCAATAATGGGATAGGCAATTTTGACCTTACCGAAAAGGATCTGGTTGTAGAAGAAACGCAATTTAAAGCGCAAATGAGTACGGTGTTGATGATAGACATCAGCCACAGTATGATTTTGTATGGGGAAGATCGCATTACTCCGGCAAAAAAAGTAGCGATGGCTTTAGCCGAATTGATAACCACACGCTATCCTAAAGACACCTTAGATATTATCGTTTTTGGTAATGACAGTTGGCCTATTAAAATCAAAGATTTACCGTACTTACAAGTTGGTCCTTACCATACCAATACGGTTGCAGGTTTACAGCTCGCAATGGATATTTTGAGACGTAAGCGTAACACCAACAAGCAGATCTTTATGATCACAGATGGGAAGCCCAGTTGCGTACGAGAGCCAGATGGCTTTTACTATAAAAACAGTGTTGGGCTTGATGAGTACATTGTTAATAAGTGCTACAGTATGGCGAGTCAGGCACGCAAAGTAAAGATTCCCATTACTACATTTATGATCGCTCAAGACCCTTATTTGATGAAGTTTGTGCGTCAATTTACGCAGGCCAATCAAGGGAAAGCATTTTATACCGGTCTGCAAGGCCTTGGTGAAATGATCTTTGAGGATTATGAAACAAACAGAAAGAAGAGAATACGCTAGAAAAAGATAAAACTAACAGTAAACTATGAGTAAACCAGAAATTAAAAACCTAGGTGAGCTAAAGAAATCAGATTATAAAAGCCGAAATATCAAAGAAGAACTTCGCGCCAATCTGTTAAACAATATAAGAGCAGGAAAAAATTCTTTTGAAGGAATACACGGTTATGAACATACCGTGATCCCAGAGTTAGAACGTGCTATTTTATCAAAGCATAACATCAATCTTTTAGGGCTTCGCGGGCAGGCAAAAACACGTCTGGCGCGTTTGATGGTACAATTATTAGACGAGTGGATTCCTGTGGTTGAAGGTTCAGAGTTAAATGATGATCCGCTAAAGCCCTTATCCCGCTATGCTCAAGAATTGATCGCCGAAAAGGGAGATGACACGCCCATTGTTTGGCTGCATCGTGAAGAACGTTTTGCTGAAAAGCTAGCGACTCCTGATGTGACGGTAGCCGATTTAATAGGTGATGTAGATCCTATCAAGGCTGCAAATTTGAAATTGAGTTATGCAGATGACCGTGTGTTGCATTTTGGGATGATTCCTCGTGCTAATCGTTGCATTTTTGTGATTAATGAATTGCCAGATTTACAAGCACGTATTCAAGTGGCTTTGTTCAATATTCTGCAAGAAGGAGATATTCAAATTCGCGGATTTAAATTGCGCTTACCGCTAGATCTTCAGTTTGTATTTACAGCAAACCCTGAAGATTATACCAACCGCGGAAGCATCGTTACTCCGTTAAAAGACCGTATCGGTTCTCAGATCTTGACGCATTATCCTGAGAATATTGAAATCGCGCGTACGATCACAGAACAGGAAGCAAAACGCGACGGCCGTAATGAAGAACAGGTTTATGTGCCTTCTTTGGCTAAAGATCTCTTGGAGCAAATAAGTTTTGAAGCTAGAGAGAGTGAATATATTGATGTTAAAAGCGGCGTGAGTGCGCGTATGAGTATCACCGCTTTTGAAAACCTTTTAAGTACTGCAGAACGTAGATCGTTGATGGCAGGAGATGATAAAACTACGGTGCGTCTTGGTGATTTTATGGGGATGATTCCGGCGATTACCGGTAAGGTAGAATTGGTTTATGAAGGAGAGCAGGAGGGAGCGGCTTCGGTTGCACATACTTTAATTGGTGATGCCATTCAAACCCTTTTTGTGACTTATTTTCCTGAAATTAAAAAGCTAGAAAAGCAAAATGAGAAAAGTCCGTACGATGAGGTGGTCACTTGGTTTTTTGACCAAAGCGACTTTCAGTTGTTAGACGATTTAACCGAAGAAGAGTATAAGAAAATGCTTGATTCGGTAACACCCTTGCAAAATTTGATCGATACACATCAACCTGATTTACCGAAGGAAGATCAGTATTTTATGAAAGAGTTTATTCTTTGGGCATTGGTTGAATTCAAGAAGTTGAGTAAATACCGAATGACCGATGGTATGCGTTTTAAAGACCTCTACGGAAGTTATATCAGTGGTTTATAATTCTTAATTTTAACAAACAAAAAAATCCCGTTAGCATCTGCGCTAACGGGATTTTTTGTTTTAAGGTTTAAAAGTCTTATTTCAAGATCGTGAATTCACTTCTACGATTCTCATCGAATTGTTCTTCGGTACAATCTCCCGAAGGACACGCATTGATAGGATCTTGCTCACCATAACCTTGCGCTTTAAGCCTGCTGCGATCTATTCCTTTAGAAACGATATAATCAACAGTAGACTGTGCTCTGCGTTGAGAAAGTTGTAAATTATAATCTTCTGGACCACGCTGATCTGTATGCGATGCTACTTCAACATTCATTTCAGGGTATTTCTTCATTAAAGCAACCAATTTATCTAATGTAGTTGCAGCATCTGGACGAATATTTGCTTTATCAAAATCAAAATAGATCTTCTCAAGTTTGACCTGAGTCAATTGATTACGATCATTTACCGCTACAATATCTTCGGTATCTGCGTAGGCCGACATTTGAAGCTTGATTAGTGTTTTAGTATTCTGAGCATATTCAATCTTTACTTCTTTTTCTACAGGAGCATACAATGCTTTTGTTGCTTTAACCTTATACAAGCTGTTCGGGCGTACTTCAAATTTGAAGCTGCCATCTGCTTCTGTGATCGTTTTTTGAGTAGTTCCTGTAGACGGGCGATACAAGGTCACTTCAGCGCCTGGAAGTGGCTCTAAGGTTTTCTTATCGTCAACATTACCTATGATCTGATAATTTAAATTAGGAAAGGTCTCAAAACTGTAGATTTTATCTTTTCCGGTTCGGTTTGATGACATGAATCCGCTGCCTTGGCGCTCTTTAATAATCAACGCAAAGTCATCTGCATTTGAGTTAATAGAACTTCCTAAGTTGTAGGCTTCAGCAAAAGAATCTCCTTGCGGATCACTGCTGTACAGATCCAAGCCGCCTAAACCTTCAGCGCGGTTAGAGGCAAAATAAAGATTTCCATTTTCAGAAATGTAAGGAAATTGTTCAAGCTTGTCTGAATTTACATTTTCACCCAAATTAACCGGTGTTCCAAAGCTTTCGCCCTCGATTGAGACTTTGTAAATATCAAAACTACCATAGCCTCCAGGCATATCGCTCGAGAAGTAAAGCGTATTCTCGTCTGCACTCAAAGCCGGGTGCGCTACCGAATATACATCAGAACTAATAGGTAACATTTGTACATTATCCCATTTTCCAGCTATCAATTCGGCACTGAATAATTGAAGCGGAGCTACCTTTGCGCCATCAACTTTTTTGAATTTATTGCTGGTACGTGTAAAGTACATTTTTTGTCCGTCTGAAGTAAAAACTGCATTACTTTCGTGCGTATCAGTGTTAATCGCTCCCGGAAACTCACCCTCGTCTGTGATAGCAGAACCGTTTATTTTTCCGTAATACAGGTCTAGATAAGGTTTACCCGTCCAAGGATACAACGGTCTTGTGGCATTTCTGTTAGAGGCAAAAACCACCTGCCTATCATAATACGCAGCACCAAAATCGTCATAAGCCGAAGCAGCATCTACTACTTGTGGCATAAAAAACTGGGAAACTTCAAGATCATTGGCTTCCATAGCTTTTAGGATATCTACGTTGGTCCCTGTGTAATTGGTTAAAATTGCATTGGCACGATCGTAATCTTTATTGCGTTTTAATGCATCTGCATATCTAAAATGCGCTTCAGGAGATCTGCCCTCATTGAGTTCCCAGGCTTGGTCATAATATTGAACTGCCTTTTCTGCATCAGCGATATAATAGTAAGCATCAGCAAGATTTAGTGTTGCATCAGCATCTAATTCATCTTCTGCAGTGTAAGCTTCAATAGCTTCTGCATAAGCTTGGCTTGCAAAAAGTTTATTGGCTTTTTCAAGCGTTTTGCTCTGTGATAATCCTACTTGACAAACGGCTAGTAGAATAAATAGTAGCGTATAATTTTTCATAGTCGTAGTTGTAGGTTAGAAGAAGCGAGGTGATTTGCGGTAAGAAGGTAGTTTACCAAAAATATCAAAATCAAACAGCAGCATGATTTCGTGACTACCGTTGTTATACTCACCAAGGTTTGATGTTGTATAGTCGTAAGCGTAGCCTACGCGAACACCCGGTGTTACCTCAAAATTGACCATCCCGGTAACAGCGTCGTCGAGGCGGTAACCAATACCTGCTTCAAAACGTTGATAGAATCTTACATTGGCGTTAAGATCGATACTCACCGGAGCACCGTTTACCCAACGCGCCATAAAAGAAGGCTTGATCTGAAATTCTGATGAAGGTTCAAAAACATATCCCCCGGTCAAGAAATAATGTGTATTCTCACTACCTAAGCGCTGCACTCCATTTTCATCTTCAATATGTCTTGAAGCTACCAAGTTTGGCGTTGAAAGTCCTATGTAATAGCTTTCTGAAAAGTAATATGCACCAATACCAATGGTAGGGTAGGTCTGATTGATATTCTGAGCAAAAGAAGGATCTGTTGCCGGAGCTCCACTTCCTAATTGTAATCGGCTAAAATCAGTACTGAAAAAAGAAGCACCAGCTTTAAGACCTAAGGCTAAGGTTGCATTTTCCTGAATTGGTAATTTATAAGCAAAATCTGCATTTAAATTGGTTTCCTGAACCACATCACCAATCTCATCGTGAACCAGGTTTAAACCTAATTCTACATTGTCTGACATAGGTAAATGTCCAAAGACGGTAGCGGTAGTAGGAGCACCGTCTATGCCCACCCATTGTGCGCGGTATAAGGCTCCTACTTTTGCTTTATTCACCGAAGAATAAGCAGGGTTTATCACGCTCATATTATACATATACTGCGTGTATTCTGGGTCCTGTTGTCCAAACATGCTTCCACAAAAAAGGACAAATGCTGCAAAAAACGTAAGTTTTGAAGTTGAATTTTTCATCGTAAATATCCTTTTATCGGTTGAGGTAAACTTTACCTTGTTTTGGACTTGTTTGGCCATTGTTGTAATTAATTATGTAGAAATAAACTCCGTTAGGAAGTGTGTTACCACCTAATCGACTTTGGTTTGATTGACCATTCCAGAAGCCTGTAGCAGCATCGCCTTTAAAGACAACCGCTCCGTTTCGGTTAAAAATTTCTATGGTGTAGTTGGGATAAACAATATCCATATTCTTCATTTCAAAAACGTCGTTAATTCCATCTCCATTAGGCGAAAATCCATCAGGAATGAAAACAGAATCGCAACCACTAAGATCAATTGTTACGGCGAGGCGTTGAGATCCCTCACAACCTGTTGCTGTATTTTGAGCAGCGATATAATAGATCGTGTTTGCCTGTAGTAAAGTAGACGGACTTATTACTGAACCTCCTGAAGCCGCATCATAAGTGAGGATAGCAAAAGAAGAGCTCACATTCGCTTCAAGATCAGCAACGGTAGGATCGTCATTGATACAGAAAATCGCTCCGGTGCTTGAAATCGTAGGTACAGCGGGATCTTCAACAGTAAATTCGGTGAAGGCCGTCCCTAAGTTTATTGCACTACAACTTGTAAGACTATTTTGAATATCTAACAAACTGAATGTAGTCGCGCCACCAGCAGTAAATGTAGCAGGGTCAAGTGTGATTGTAGCTGCGCCACCGGTAACGGTAATGGTTTCGCTTAAAATTTCTGAAGTCGTAGCTCCGGTAATTTGATAAGAAACGATATAATCTCCGTCATTCAAAGCTGTTGCTCCTGAAAGCGTAACATTCACTTCTTCACCAAAGCAAACATCAGAAGCTGAAACTACAGCGCCCTGAGCATCGGGTAATGGTAATACTTCAAAAGTGTCCTCTACAGAAGCAGGTACAGAACTACATCCAAAAGTGCTGTTGATTAAAGTAGCAGTAATTGTAGTACTTCCGGTTGCTGTAAGAGCAGTTGAAGGAATAATAAATGTACCAGAACCATTAGCGATCGCAACTGTTTCAGTAAGACCTGTTGCAGTATTCGCTCCTGAAAGATTGTACTCGATAGTATACTCGCCGTCAGCTAATGAACTTCCTGCATCCACGGTTACAAACCCGCTTTCAGCTAAACAAATATCTGAAGCAATCAAGTCTCCAGTGGCAAGTTCTGGAATAGGATTCACATCAAAGGTGGTGCTTGTAGCTACAGTGCTTACACAGGCAGTACTTTCATTAGTGATCGAAGTTACTGTGACCGTCGTAGAACCTGTAGCGGTTAAGTTAGCCGCATTAAGAACTATAGAAGCTTCACCGCCAGTGAATGTAGTGCTTACCGTTTCGGTAAAGGTGTTAGCGTCTGACAATTCGTAGGTGATCTCATAGCTTCCGTCAGGAAGATCAGATCCTGAAAATTCAAGCGCTGTGTTTTCTCCAAAACATACAGAAGTGACTTCTAATGTTGTGTTTTCAAGCGTAGGCAGCGGCAATACTTCAAAATCTGTAGCAAGCGGCAGACCGGTAGCTTCACAACTTTGAGCAGCTGTCGCAAGGTTGGTTACGGTTACTGTAGTCGTACCCGCTTCAGTAAGTTGCTCAGCAGTTAGATCAAACGAAGCGCTTCCTGATGTAAAGGTAACAGTTGTTGTTGTAGCTTCTGTAGTGTTTGCACCGCTCAAGGTATAAGTCAGTGAATAATCTCCGTCAAGGATCAAGCTAGCATCAGCGGTAAACGTAACGCTCGCTCCACCATCTTCACAGGTATCTGCAACAGCCAATACTGCGTTTGTAGCATCTGGCGTTGGTACAATATTGAAAGAAGCAGCCGGCATCGTAAGATTATCTGCTTCACAAGTACTGGTTGAATTTGAAACCGAAGTCAGCGTCAAGGTAGAACTACCGTTGACTAAAATATCCTGTTGAAGGTCAAAACTTCCGCTTCCGTCAGTGATAATAACTGAGCTTGCAATTTGATCAGTAACAGTTATAGCTCCTGAAATAGTATAGGTGAAATCGTAGGTTCCGTCTACTAAATTTGGAGTTTCTGCAGTGTCTGTAATGGTAACCGAAACCACATCATCCTCACAAGTATCGTTGATGCTTACGCTAAGCGTTTCAGCATCAGGAACAGGATTCACATCAAAAGTGGTGCTTGTAGCTACAGTGCTAACACAGGTAGTACTTTCATTAGTGATTGAAGTTACTGTGACCGTCGTAGAACCTGTAGCGGTTAAGTTAGCCGCGTCAAGAACTATAGAAGCTTCACCGCCAGTGAATATAGTGCTTACCGTTTCGGTAAAGGTGTTAGCGTCTGACAATTCGTAGGTGATCTCATAGCTTCCGTCAGGAAGATCAGATCCTGAAAATTCTAGCGTTGTGTCTTCTCCAAAGCATACAGAAGTGACTGCCAGTGTTGTGTTTTCAAGTGTAGGCAGCGGCAATACTTCAAAATCTGTAGCAAGCGGCAGACCGGTCGCTTCACAACTCTGAGAAGCTGTCGCAAGGCTGGTTACTGTTACTGTGGTCGTACCCGCTTCAGCAAGTTGCTCGGCAGTTAGATCAAACGAAGCGCTTCCTGAAGTAAAGGTAACAGTTGTTGTTGTAGCTTCTGTAGTGTTTGCACCGCTCAAGGTATAAGTTAGCGTATAATCTCCGTCAAGAATTAAGCTAGCATCTGCGGTAAAGGTAACGCTCGCTCCGCCATCTTCACAGGTGTCTGCAACAGCCAATACCGCGTTTGTAGCATCTGGTGTTGGAACAATATTGAAAGATGCAGCCGGCATCGTAAGATTGTCTGCTTCACAAGTACTGGTTGAATTTGAAACCGAAGTCAGCGTCAAAGTAGAGCTACCGTTAGCTAAAATATCCTGTGGAAGGTCAAAACTTCCGCTTCCGTTAGTGATAATAACTGAGCTTGCAATTTGATCAGTAACAGTTATAGCTCCTGAAATAGCATAGGTGAAATCATACGTTCCGTCTACTAAATTTGGAGTTTCTGCAGTGTCTGTAATGTTAACCGAAACCACATCATCCTCACAGGTATCGTTGATGCTTACAGTAATTGTTTCTGCATCAGGTTTTGGTAATACCGTAAATGTAGTGCTCAAATCAACAGGAGTCGTACAGCTGGTACTGTTTTGAACCGAAGAAAGTGTAACAGTATAGTCGTCTGCATTAGGAAGTGCATTTGTAGCTAAGGTAATGGTTGCTTCTCCGTTGAGAACAGTTGCTGTTTGTGTGTATTCTTGAGAAGTGGTTGAACTTTCTAACGTATAGGTGAATGCATATTCCCCATCTATCAACTCTATTGCAGCAGTCGTACCTGCATCAGATAGTGTTAGTCTGCCGTTTTCGTCCAGACATAGGGGTTGATCCACACTAATTTGTGTATCGGAAAGGTCTGGTAAGGCAACAATAGTTAAGGTATCACTTAACTCAGCAATAAGTGCTTCACAATTATTCTCTGTGTTGGGATCTATAATTGAAATTACACGAACCTCAGCAACACCGGCAGCGGTGAAAAAATCAGGATTCACAGCAAAGCTACCAACACCATTACTCATGGTAATTGTGATGGTTTCCATCCCGGTATTTGGGCTCGGACTTACTTCGTAGGTAAGTTCGTAGTCGCCATCAGGAATATCTGCGCTATCTCCGGTAATGGTTGCTGTTGTGTTAATAGGTAATGTGTCTTCACAAATAACATCATCTTCTTCTGCGGGAAAAGTAAGCTCTAAACCAGCATTAGTAAAGTCTACAACTTCTTCAATCTCGATACTTACAGTAGTTTGGCTAAGATCACAAAGTGGGTTTGTAGGTTGTACAGTATATGTGAAATTATAAATACCGGGACCAAAATTGTCTCTGATATTTTGAATATCAATAACGCTGTCGTTAAAACCAGAGATTTCATTGGTTGTAGTTTCTGTCCAAACTCCATTAGTGTCTTCACCTATAAGAACATCTCTTAGATCAAAGTTGGTTTGTCCACTTAAGTCATCGGTTTCACAAAATGAAGTATTAACAGCAGGGTCAACAGTACCTGATTCTGGAGCTTCAACCACTTGCATAACTACAGTACTCATTGTAGAGGGGCAGCCTCCTTGGGAATCTACAGTATAGGTAAATGTATAACTTCCCGGGCCTGCTTGTTGTGCATTAAAACGAGGACCGTTTAAAGCATCACTTGGACCACTTGTAATTGCCCAGGTTCCAAAAAGCGTAGGGTTGGGATTACTACCTACAAACTGAAAAAGGTTAATGTTCGTTTCATCCTCACAAGCAACCGCATTAAAATTATCACTACCGGCATAACCGGCTAGTGTTAATGTTACCGTAGATTGGTTATCAGAACATCCGGTTTCTCCTTCTACTGTATAGGTATAAGAAAACGTGCCTCCACGGTTAATTAGCCAAGTGTTAAGTTCGCCGGTGGCTGTATTAAGACCGCCACTGTTATCATTATCAAACCATACGCCTCCGGCAACCGGGCTTCCGCCTAGTGCTGCAAAAAGGTCGATATATTGATTAGATTCTTTGTCACAGGAAGTAATAGATGCATCTTCACCGGCACATTGACCGTAACTTTTAGAAGATATTCCTGCATTAAATAAAAGGAAAAATGCGCATAGCATCTTCCCTAAAAACGTAATAGTTTTATGCATAGGAGTTGGGTTAGTATAAATTTAGTACAAGTATAGTCGATTAATTGCATATTATGCCGATTAAAAGTAATTATTTTTCATTAATATTAATAAAAAATGTTAAGTCGGCAGAATTAGCTGTGTTTTTCTAGATTAAAAATTCTTGAAGTTTTTAATAAAAATCAAGATTTCAAAAGTGAAAAAAACTAGTTAGCGTATAACTTTTTTACCATCGGGATAAAGTGCAAAGCGTTTAGCATCGGCATCGTGGGTATGTTCTGAAGTAGGCCACGGCCAGCCACCAAATTGGGTTTGTTGATAATTCATAAACGCAGTCTCAATATCTTTTCTAGAATTCCCCACAAAAGGACCGTGTTGTACTACTGGTTCATTCATTGGTTTTCCTTCAAGTAATAAGAGTTTTGCTGGCTGTTCACCATTTTTTAAAGTGAGCTCTTGAGTAGGATCTGCTTTAATTTGGTGCATTACAGGAATGTCAAAACCTTCAGCGTGCAAGGTGTCACCTTCATAAAAGTAAACAGATCTATTGGCTCCGTCAATGCCTTTGGGAAGTTTGAATTCTGTATGAGCATCGAGGCTTATCAACCAGATGTTGATGCCGTTTTCGGGATTTGATGCCCAAGAATCGGGAGCAGGTTGCAAGGCTTTTTGGTCTTTATAAGTTCCTGCGATAATTTTAATGCTGAAAGCACGACCTTCATTATCTTTTTCGTTTATAATTGGAATATCCTCATGCCACATCATTCCAAAATAAGGCGCTACATTTTTACTGGCAGCAGGAAGATTTAACCAAATTTGAAAAAGTAAAAGCGGATTTTCTTCTTCAGTATTAATAAGTGGAAACATTTCGCTGTGCTGAACGCCTTTACCTGCGGTCATCCATTGTACATCGCCCTGACCAAATCTACCGGCAGCTCCAAGAGAATCTGAATGATCAACAAAACCTTCTTCAGCAATGGTTACCGTTTCAAAACCCACGTGAGGGTGTCCTGGAAATCCCGGTACATTTGAACCGTGATACATAGCCCAACCGTCTTTCTGAACAAAATCTTGTCCCAAGTTGCGACCTGATAAAGAAGTTGCCGGTCCAAGTTTTCCGTTTCCTTTAGGGTATTTGTCATTGTGAAAAGCACAGAATAAAAAAGGATCTTGTGTGTCCCATTGTGCATGTAATCTTGTGATTTTTTGAATCGCTGCCATTATTGATAATTTAGTGGACTACGAAGATACGAGCGAAAATCGTAACTCGAAAGCTTCTTCTTATGCACTTAGTAGCCTCAGGAACGCTTTGCGTTTTATAAATTTGTACGTTCATTAAAAGGAATAGGGATGCGATTTTATCAGAAAGAAATACGTTTGCAGGCGAAGAGCCGTGGTTTTCATTTAATTACGCAAGAGATAGAGCAGAATTTAGAAGCACTAAGAAATATAAAAGTTGGTCAACTTCAAGTTTTTATTAAACATACTTCGGCGAGTTTAACGATCAATGAAAATGCAGACCCTACGGTACGTCAGGATTTTGAAAGTCATATGAACAAAATGGTTCCTGAAAATGCACCTTATTATATTCATACCTATGAAGGACCAGACGATATGCCTGCACATATAAAAGCATCGCTAATGGGGGCTTCAGTAACAATTCCCATCACTAATAGGAGGTTGAATCTGGGAACCTGGCAAGGTATTTATCTTTGCGAACACCGCAATCACGGCGGTGCCCGCAAAGTTGTACTTACGCTATTTGGTGAGTAGTGCTTCTTTAGCGGCTATGAGTTGCTCAAGAATGTGCTCTACGCCACCTTCATTGTTACTTTTTGTAGTGTAATTTGCAGCTTTGGTAACATTAGGATGTGCATTTTGCATCGCAAAACTGTATGCTGCCTGCTCGATCATTTCAAGGTCGTTATTGTAGTCTCCAAAGACCATCGTTTCGTCTTTAGAGATATTCAATTGGTCTTGAAGAATTTTAAGCGCGCGGCCTTTATCGGTATCAAGGTGACTGATGTCTAGCCAGTACTCACCACTTACTTTTACTTTCACTTCATTTTCTAAAGCTTTGGCAATAGGATAAGTGGTTTCTTCAGAACCTCCAAAACTATATACAGCAATTTTAAAGAAATGATCGTCGCTAATTTCGGTTAGGTCGGGAACGCGTTTAAATTTGGTATAATATTCCTGAAAAATTTCTATAAACGGTTCGTGATCAGATTCAACATAGGCTTGCTCTTTTCCGCATAAAACAATGTGCGCATCTTCGATCTCACGCATTTGCTTGATAAGATTATGCACGGTTTCGGTATCTACGGTACAGGTATCCAAAACTTCCGTTTTCTTAATTGTGATTCCACCATTTTCAGCAATTACGATGATCTCATCTTTTATCGCCTCAAGCTTGTGAATGATGCTATAATATTGACGACCGCTGGCCGCGATGAATTGCACATCGTGCTTTTGCAGCTGTTTAAAAAGATCAAAAAATTTGGGGCTTACTTTTCCTTCGTCATTAAGAAGGGTGCCGTCCATATCAGAAACGACGAGTTTTACTTGTGTTAAATCCATATTTACAAAAATAACCCATAAACACGAGCCGTGTTTATGGGTCTTATTAATTGATTCTTAAATTATCGCTAAGCGAAATATGATCTGCAATTACTTGTACATCGCTCCTTGATCAATACCTTCACTGGCTTTTTCAAGGAAATCACGAAGATCTTGATTGGCGGTTTTTAAATCTTCAGCACGCAGATACATCATATGACCGCTGCGGTATCCTTTAAAGTCCATTCGGTCTGTAAATTTACCGTTGATATTGATCTGGCTCATGATATATTTCGCATTAAAATACGTACACGCCCCGTCATAATAACCAGATTGAACCATCAAATGAAGATTAGCGTTCATTCCCATTGCGTCTCTAAGGTCTGCACCAGTGTGGTTATTAGAGCGATCCCACGGATGCACGTTTCCAAACATATCATAGGTGAGGTCAGTTTTAAAGCCTAATTCTTCAGACATATAATAGTTGATTGCCGGTGTAAAACTGTGCAACCAAGACGTTAACTCGCTGTTGTAGTCAGGGCGATCTCCAGCATCTGCAATGTCTAAACCTTTGTAACGCGAATCGAGACGACCGATGGTGTATCCTTCTTTATCGCGCAATAGATCTTTCCAGAAATAATTAAAAGGAACTGCCAAGTTGTTTTGACTTACCGTTTTTTCTGAAAGTCCCGAGTAATATGCAGTTTTCTCAATGGCTTGTTGTTTTTCAGCTTCGGAAGCATAACCTCCTTTTGCTAAAACCGGAAGTAATTCTTCAACAGCATATTTTTCAACTTCCGGAAGCATTTCTGTTAAGTCTTTATTTTGAAGCGCCGGAGGCAAAGCATCATGATACCAAGCGGCGGCGGCAAAATAGGGTAGACGGTTAGCGATCTCTACAGGGCCTGCGAAGTCAAAGCCAATTTCGGTAGGGGATACCAAAATCACCCCGTTTAGATACATCCAGTTTCCTTGCTGTAAAGCTTTAGCTAAGCCCGAAACGCGTGTAGTACCGTAGCTTTCGCCAATGATAAATTTAGGAGAACGCCAGCGGTTGTGACGGGTTACAAAAGTATTCACCCAATCTGCGAGATATGAAATATCTGCATTTACACCAAAAAATTGATCGCGTTTGGGCATTTCGCCTTGCGTATTAGGCACCATTCTACTGTAGCCGGTATTTACCGGATTTACATAAACGATATCAGCAACATCTAAAACAGAATTGGGATTGTCTTTAATTCCATACGGTTGAACCGGGAAACCTTCGTCGGTGATTTTTAAAATACGCGGACCGGTATACGCAATATGCATCCAAACCGAAGCAGAACCGGGACCACCGTTAAAACTGATGAGTAATGGGCGGGTTTGATTGTCTTTTACATCGGTTCTTGTATAATAGGTATAATTAAGGGTTGCAACAGGATTACCTGAATTATCCCAAACCGGTTGAAAACCAAGCTCTGCTTTATACGGAATATTTTGACCTTTGATGGTCACACTGTGTGTAGAAGTTATTGTAGTATCTACAGGAGCTTTTACTTGTTGTGCAATTGTGGTAGAAGTGAAACACACGAGAAGCGCAAGTGTGCTAAGGGTAGTTTTTAAATTCATAGAGGATTGATTATTCGTAATGCTTAAATTTAAGGATAAGGTTTATTGTTTTAATAAAATGCAACCATAAATCCTTTTACTGTATTTAAAATTGAGTCCTTAGAGGTTTTTGACCTAATAATTGAAGGATTCCTAATTTTTAACCGTAGAATTTAGCAGTTCTGATAGTTGATTACTTTCAAAAGATTTTCCATTCTTTATCACCATAAAAATATCCTGCGTATTCTGAATGTCTTCTAGCGGATTTGAATTAAGCAAAAGCAAATCTGCGTGTGCTCCTGCATTGATTTGAGGCAGTTCTTTTTGGAGAAAAACGGCTCCGTTTTGAGAGGAGGTTTGCAAAGCTTGAAGTGGAGATAATCCTGCTTTAACCATTGCTTGCAATTCTTTGTGTAATGAAATCCCGGGATAGGTGTAGGAATTGAATGCGCCACTGTCTGAACCGGCAAGTAATCCCACTCCGCTATCAGCTAAAGTACCCGCTAGTTTTACAAAGGCAGAATCTAAGTTCTTACGCATAATCACAAACTCGGGTGATGCACTTTTAGCACTGTTAATGCGACCTACATAGGTTTTTTGAATTCCGTTGCCTATGTAATTTAAATAGTCATCTTGCGAATGATCTACTTCATCAAGATAGCTTAGTGTGTGTCCAATATGAAGTGTGGGAACTACAAAAACATTGCGTTCTTTCAGTTTATTAAAAGTTTGTTTTGCAACCGAATCTGAATAGGTTTGCATCACACGATCCAGTGAGGTCCAAAAGCCGGTTTCGTTGTTCTTTACCGCTTCGGTGATAGCACGTTCATCAGAAGAACAACCTTTTAAAACGTAATACAAATGTTCAATTGCATCGATTCCAGCACTTGTTGTTTCATCAACCGTCACTGAGTAAGGCATATGACCGCTTGTGATCATCTTGCGTTTTTCAGCTTCTGAGATCACTTTTAAATAATTCTCTCCGGAAATCTTACTGTCATAGATCTTGACAAAATCAACGTTCAACGCTTGTAAACTATCTAGCGCCTGCTGAATGTCTTGATCATTTTCAACTTCAAGCGAACCTGCCCAAGTAGCGCCAGGACCGTCAATTTTTGGTCCGCTGGTGTAGATGGTTGGTCCCACAAGCGTATTGGCTGCAATTTCCTTTTGCCACTCTTGAACCGCTGTGGTTAAATCACCGCCGGCATCCCGTACGGTGGTGATCCCGTTTGCGATAAAGAGTTTGAGTAAGTCTTTATTTTCTTCAATTAAATCTGTACCACCCCTAAAGTGCACGTGATTGTCCCACAGACCGGTCATCAGGTATTTACCGTTTCCGTCAATTTGTTGCTTGGCTGCGCTGGTCATTAAGTCCCTACTGTTCACAATAGAGTGAATCGTATCGCCAGCTATAAATACCGATTGATCTTGTGCAACTTTCCCATTTTGCAGGTTGATAATGCTCACATTATGAATGGCAACATCAAATTGTGGAGGAGGATTTCCGCAGGAATTAAGAAGTAACATTAAAATAAGTAGAGGAAGTAGAGCTCTTTTCATAAATAGGGAATTGTGATGCTTTAAAAATAGGAATAAAAAAAGAGCCTCGTTAAAGGCTCTTTTCAAATTTATTGGCGTCGCCAACGGTTTTATATGGCTTTGATTACTTTCCCCATTCAGTATGGAAAATACCTGAACGGTCAATACGCTCATAGGTATGTGAACCAAAGTTATCGCGTTGCGCCTGAATAACATTTAATGGAAGTCGGCTTGAAGTATAGGCTTCAAAATAATTTAAAGCACTTGATAAACCGGGAACCGGAATTCCGCTTTGCGCGGCATAAGCTACCGTCTCACGAACAGACTCTAAAGTACCTTGTACTTTTTCTACAAATGAAGGAGCTAATAATAAATTAGGCAATTCTTTATCTGCGGTATAAGCTTCTGAAATGTCTTCTAATAATCCTGCGCGAATGATACAACCTGCTCTCCAGATTTTAGCGATAACCGACATGTCAAGATCATACTCATATTCTTTAGAAGCATCTGCCAGCTGATGTAAACCTTGTGCGTAAGCGATGATAAAAGAGAAATATAAAGACTCTTCTGCCATTGCGATCATTTTGTCTTTGTCAATAGCTTTAGGCTCTGGGCGGCTGTACAATTTGTCTGCAACGATACGCTCTTCTTTTAATGCTGAAATCTCACGCATACTCACCGCAACATCAATGGTGGGAACAGGAATTCCTAAGTCCATCGCATTTTGTGAGGTCCATTTACCGGTACCTTTTTGCTTGGCTTTGTCGAGGATCATATCTACTAATCTTCCGTCACCAAGATCATCTTCTTGCTTGAAGATTTCCGCAGTAATTTCAACTAAAAAGGACTGAAGACGTCCTTTATTCCAAAGGTCATAAACTTGATGTAATTCATCATTATCAAGACCAACCGATTTTTTCAGTAAGTCATAAATCTCTGAGGTTAACTGCATTAGCCCATATTCAATACCGTTGTGAACCATTTTTACATAGTTTCCGGCAGATTTTGGGCCTAAGTGCGCCACACAAGGCTCACCGTTAAATTTAGCAGAAACCGCTTCAAAAATTGGTTTAATATGCGTGTAAGCTTCTGCGTTACCACCAGGCATAATACTTGGGCCTTTACGTGCACCTTCAGCACCACCGCTAACGCCGGCTCCAAAAAAGTTAATTCCTTTTTCTTTTAAATAAGCCTCACGACGATCTGTATCTGTGAAGAAAGAGTTACCTCCGTCTATAATAATATCTCCTTGATCAAGGTGCGGTAAGAGTGTTTCTATAACTTGATCTACAATTTTACCTGCAGGTACAAGCAACATGATTTTGCGAGGAGCGGCAAGCGCATCTACAAAAGTTTCTATTTCTGTAGAAGCATCAACCTTGTTCAAGTCTCCACCTTCTTCTTTTAAGGCGTCTACTTTTTCCTGATCTAAATCGTAACCGAAAGCCTTAAAATCGTTATCTGCGACGTTTAAAATAAAATTACGTCCCATTACGCCAAGACCTACCAGTCCAAAATCATAATTTTTATGCTCCATAATAATGAATTATTGTTCTTTTTAATTTGACACGATAATGTTTTTATAAAGCCTCTTGTGTGCCGTCAAGATGCCTTATTTTTGTATTGGTTATAGCCAAAATTAAATGATAACATTGACTTTTTACCCCTTTATCTTATAAACTCATGTTATAATTGCAAATAACCACCTAACAGATCAAAAAATTGAAAAATAATTATTCTTATGAATAAAACATCTAATCAGCTCCTGGTCATTTTTGGAGCTTCTGGAGATTTAACTGCCCGAAAACTTGTTCCTGCTTTGTACAATTTATATGAGGGAGGACATTTCCCTGAAAATTTTGCAGTTCTAGGAGCGAGTAGGAGTGATTTGAGTGATGAGGAATTTAGAAAGCGTGTCGTTTACGAAAGCCCGTTTTTAAAAGACAAGCTTAAGAAAAAGGATGATGAGTTTATTAAGAAGTTTGCAGATATGATGTTTTACTCAGACTTAGGTGATGACTATGATTCTGAGTACAGTAAACTTAATAAACGCATCACTGCGTTAAATGATGAATACGGCCTTGAGGGGAATTACTCTTTTTACCTTTCTACACCGCCTAGTTTATTTGAACCCATCTCAAAAAATCTTTCTGACCAAGGATTAACAAAAGGTTCAGGGACCGATAAAGGATTTAGACGTATCATCGTTGAGAAGCCTTTTGGTTACAGTCTGGAAACTGCAAAAGAGCTTAATGCCGGTTTGCAGAAATATTTTAAAGAAAAACAGATTTATAGAATTGACCATTACTTAGGTAAGGAAACCGTACAAAACCTTATGGTTACTCGTTTTTCCAACTCTATATTTGAACCACTTTGGAATCGTAATTACATTCATCATGTAGAAATCACCAATGCTGAAACCGTAGGTGTAGAAAAACGTGGAGGATATTACGATAAGTCTGGAGCCTTACGCGATATGTTTCAGAGTCACTTATTGCAGATCGTTTCTTTGATTGTAATGGAACCACCAATTAGTGCTGATGCCGATGAGATTCATAACGAAAAAGTAAAAGCGCTAAAGTCTATACGCAGAATGACTGAAAGTGAGACACTTTTCAATCACACGATGAAAGGGCAATATGTAGCTTCAAGCATTGATGGAAAACGCGTAAAAGGATACCGCGAAGAAGAGGGCGTAGATCCTGAATCAAAAACAGAAACCTATGCAGCAATCAAATTCTTTGTAGATAACTGGCGTTGGAAGGATGTTCCGTTTTATGTGCGTACCGCTAAGCGTATGCCTACAAAGGTTACAGAAGTGGTAATTCACTTTAAAACGCCGCATCACCAAGTATTTAAAGAGCAGGATATCAATAACAAAGACAATAAATTGGTCATTCGTATTCAGCCAGATGAAGGTATCTTGATCAAATTTGGAGTAAAAGTACCGGGGCAAGGCTTCAAAGTAGAACGTGCGAATATGGACTTTTACTACAGCAGTCTTTCTGATAAAAATATAATGGATGCGTATGAGCGTTTATTGCTTGATGCAATGCAAGGTGATACTACACTTTATGCGCGTGCCGATGAGGTTGAAGCGGCTTGGGCATTTGTTGATCCTATTTTAGAATACTGGGCAAACGACAAAGATGTACCTACCTACGGCTATCCTGCCGGAACTTGGGGTCCAAAAAATTCTGATGATTTGATCGAAGACAGCAATGGCTGGAGAAATCCGGGAGAGTTGCTTACCGATGAGACCGGATTCTGTATTATCTAAACTGAAATTTTAATTAAAATTATTCCAGAAATGGACTTACATATTAAAGAAACGAAGCAGCTTGTAGCTGAAGAATTTTCTGAATTTTTTAAAGAAAAGTGTACCTCGGGAGAAAATGTACATATCGCACTTTCCGGTGGAAGCACTCCAAAAATTGTTTTTGATCATTTAGCCAAAGAATATGGCACTGATATCGATTGGACTAAGGTGTATTTGTATTGGGGAGACGAGCGTTGCGTGCCACCTTCTGATGATGAGAGTAACTACAAAATGACCGTAGAACACTTGATCTCTAAAATTGATATTCCTGAAGAGAATATCTTTAGAATTAAAGGAGAAGACGATCCTGAAGAAGAAGCAAAGCGTTATTCAAAAGTGCTTGATGAGCAATTACCAAAGGCTAACGGTATTCCTTATTTTGATATCGTGATGTTAGGAATGGGAGATGATGGGCACACCGTATCTATTTTCCCTTACAATATTGAATTATGGGATATGCCCGAAAATTGCCGTGTAGCAAAGCATCCTGATTCCGGACAAAAACGTGTAACCTTTACAGGTAAGATCGTGAATAATGCCAAAACGATCGCTTTCTTAGTTACAGGAGCCGGAAAGAATGAAAAAGTAACCGCTATTTTAAAAGAACAAGAAGGATATAAGCAATTTCCTGCAAGTTTAGTAGCACCAAAGCAAGGAGAGCTGCATTGGTTTTTAGACCAAGACGCTGCAGCAGGTTTGTAAGGTGTTGGCAAATATTGAAAGATTAAATTTCTGAGGGATTCCCAGGTTCAACGTGTATTAAGATAAAGTTGAGGTTGGGAATTTCTTCTTTTAGATAGTCTTGTAATCGGTGCGCGATTTCGTGACCTTCAGTAACCGATATACAACCATCTACAATCGCATGTAAATCGAGATGGTAGCTCATTCCGGCTTTGCGAATGAATGCTTTTTCGGTATCTAAAACTCCGGGAACTTCCAAGGCTTTTTCTCGTACCAATTCTATAACATCATCGTATCGGTTTTCGTCCATTATTTCGCCTAAAGCAGGTCTAAAAATGAGATAAGCGTTATAAAGAATAATTCCCGAGGCAAAAAGTGCAGCCCAGTCATCTGCAGTCTCAAAACCTGCTCCAAAAATAAGTGCAATAGAAATCCCGATAAAAGCCATTACCGATGTTATCGCGTCACTGCGGTGATGCCAGGCATCTGCTTTAAGTGACGAACTATTGGTTTCTTTACTCCGTTTTAATACGATTCTGAAGGAGATTTCTTTCCAGATTATAATCGCAGCAAGCACGGCAAGCGTCCACGGTTTTGGAGTTTTTTGGGGAGTGATCAAAAGAATATTCTGTACACTTTCATAAGCGATCACGGTTGCAGAAGTCACTAAGAATGCAACGACCATAAAGGTGATAAGGGGTTCGATTTTTCCGTGACCGTAAGGATGATTATCATCTGCAGGTCTTTCAGCATATTTTAAACCGAATAATACCAGAAGCGATGCAAAAATATCTGCGGTAGATTCTATAGCATCAGCAATTAGCGCGTAGGAATTGCCAAAAATTCCTGCCAAAGCTTTAGCGATAGCCAGCACCGTATTGCCTATGATGCTGAAGTATGTTGCGCTTACTGCAGATTCGGTTTTACTCATAATTTTAAAATTAGGGGAGTGCAAAGTTCAGTTATTTAATTTGCCTTTTCCCTTAACTTTTAAATTATTTATCACGGAGTAAATCGGACTTGTCTGGTTCTTTAGTTGCTTTTTCAACTTTATCGCTATCCTTGCGCGATTGCATTTCTACACGGGTACGCGGCAAACTATGTGGATAATTCTCTTGGATAAAGATCACTAACTTTTCTCTCACGTGTACGCGCAGATCCCAGGCAGTAGGGGAGTCGATGGCACTCATTAGGGCACGGGTTTCTACCATTTCGTTATTGGTATCAGTCACCTGAAGTACGTTTACTTCGCCATCCCATAAATCGGTATTTTCAAGAATTCGTGTAAGTTCTTCGCGCAGCGCATCAAAAGGCACATTATAGTCGGTATAGATAAAAACCGTTCCTAAAATATCTGAAGAATTACGGGTCCAGTTTTGAAAGGGTTGTTCTATGAAGTAGGTTGTGGGAAGTACCAGGCGGCGCTTATCCCAGATTTTTACCACCACATATGTAAGATAAATTTCTTCAATACGTCCCCATTCTCCTTCGACCACCACAACATCATCCAGCCGAATAGGTTGAGTGAAGGCAATTTGAATACCTGCCATAAGAGTTCCCAAAGCTTTTTGTGCCGCAAAACCAATGATGATTCCGGCAATTCCTGCGGAGGTTAACATACTTACACCAATGGAGCGAATACTATCAAAACTCATAAGGGCAATACTCACCGCAAACAGAATGATCAGAAACATCAGGACGCGTTCAAGTACTGTAAACTGTGTGTATACTTTACGTGCGTGAACATTATCTGAAGCACTCATATCGTACTTCATTAGGATATTTCGCTTAAATGCTTTGAGTATAATGATGAGAATCCAAGTGATGCTAAGAATGAAAAGCAGCGTACTAATATGACCTAAAACATTCTCATTGATAAATTCTAGGATTTGGTCATTGGTATTGATGATCTTTAAGACTAAGGCTAACATAAAAAGTGCCAGCGGAATTCTCATTTTTCCGGCAAAATTTACCGGTAAAATATTCTTCGGACTTTTTCCTAGTTTCTTGAGAAAATAAAAAATCAATCCAAAAACGACAGCACCGGCAATTAGCGTAAGGAGTAAAAATTTTGAAGTTTGAGAGTCAAAAAAATCTTGCATACGACCTGTTTTTTGGAGAATATCTTATGAAGTTAAGAGGAAGTGGTGCTAAATTAAGTTAAGGATATTTAAAACTTTTAATATCAAGCTACTACAACGATGGTAAATATTAGAAGTAAACCACTTCGAGGCAACTCCGTGAGGCATTGTCTGAAAACGAATGTTCAATTAAGAGGCAAGCCTCGGAGTATTTGACCCTTTGGCGGTGTCAATAAAAAAGTCTCCTAGTTTTTATACTAGGAGACTTTTCTATATAGGGTGAACGCACTTAATTATCTCCAGCCGGGATTCTGCTCAAGAATAACATCTTTATTTCTATCAATTACTGTTTGCGGAATAGGCCACAAGTTGAAATCAAAATTTAAAGTTGCACGAGTAATATCGTTTAATGCATATTCTCTGATTCGATCTACGGCTACTGTACCTCCCATTCTTAATAGTGTACACCATCTGCGCTCTTCCTGAAGAAGTTCGCGACCACGTTCATCGAGAATATAATCCAGATCAACTTCACCCGGAGTTACCGGAGTTGCATTAGCTCGGTTTCTTATAAGATTGATATCATCTGCAGCGAGACCGTTTTGATTTAAACGCATATAGGCTTCAGCCCTTAAAAGAATAGTTTCAGGGAGGCGCACGGCGTACTCGTCTCTAAAAATATTACTTCTGTTTTCACCTTGATCAAGACCTACAAATTCATCGGTACTCAATTTCCAGAAAATTGGGAAAATCCACCCGTTTCCATTATTCTCATCGATCACACTTTGAGGAACAGGTTCGCCAAAGTTTGGTTGTGTAGGATCGTTATAATAAAATGTACGTTGAATATTTGCAGTACTGTTTCTAATGTCATCTCCGGCGTTCTCCCAGATCAGATCCTTGGCATAAGGTGTAGGTGCATCAAAAGCAACACCACGACCTCCAACATCTTCTGCAGTACCTTCAACACCGGGAATTGCTCTAAGTACCGGCATATAACGTCTGGGATAATCTAAAACAGATTCACCGTCCCCAGCAACAAAAGCATCAAAATCAATTTCAAAAGACCAAATGCTTTCTCTGTTACCATCATTATAGCTTACATTATCTATTCGGAAAAGATCCCAGTAAACATCTTTATCTTCTTCATCTGCGCGACTACCGAAGCGTTCTGTCATTAATGAATAGGTGCCGCCATCAATTACAGCACTCGCAGCATCAATAGCATCTTGGTAATAGGAGGTTTCCCCTGTTTCAATACCTAAGGCTAGGTAAAACTCGCTCAGGTAATGGTTTGCCACACCTTTAACAATTCGTCCCGGTTGGCTGGCAACATCAGGTAAACTAGGGATGATCTCCTCGAGTTCTTGGATTGCAAAAAGATAGGTTTCGGCACGCGTAGCACGCTCAAAATCATATCGCGGTTCATCTGCAAGTTCCGTAACGATTGGTACACCGCCATAAAGTTCGGCTAAAGTACCGTGGGCATATGCTCTAAAGAAACGTGCCTGTGCAAGATGATAGTCTTTTACAGATTCATCTGCATATATAACTCCCTCTTGATTTGCAGCATCAATAGCTGTGTTTGCATTTCTGATGACCAGATAATGAAAATTGAAGAAATTAGTATATCTCCAATCGTTTGGGTTCAAAAGGCTGTAATCACCAAAGGTGTCTCCCAATCTAAATGCGGGCACGTCAAACATATCGGTACCACGATGTCTAAAGTTTGCATCTCTGTGAAAGGCTCGCATATCTGAGTACAATGTGATCAATACCTGATCTACCTGAGTAGGAGATGTAAAAATATTACTAGAGGTATAAAATGTTTTGGGCTCAATATCTAGAAAATCTTCATCGTTACAGGCGGTAAACACCAGTAACAATAAGAGGATACTTAATGAGTATTTAAAAATTTTCATATAATTCTTTTTGTAGTTTATAGACTAAGATTAACACCAACAGAAACGGTTGTTGGAACAGGGTAAGTACCATCACCAGGACGAATTCCTACTTCTGGATCACCACCGCCAAACCAGTTTGTGAACGTATATAGGTTTTGAACATTAGCAAAAACCTTAGCCGACTTAAATTTGATTTTATCTAATAATTCGCTTGGGAAATTATACGATAATGACACGTTTTGAATACGTACAAAACCTCTGGATTGAAGTCCCAGGTAGCGGTTACCTAGATAATTAGGTCTCAAGAATTCTTCGCTTTCATTTTCTGGAGTCCACCAACCGTGATTGATCTCATTGGTATCAAATCTTGCACCGAATGAATTGTGACGCGGATTTTCAGCCAGATAATAATTGTTTCCGCCAAAAACTCCATTCAGCATTACATAAAGCGAAAAGTTTTTATAATTAAACGTGTTGGCTAAACTCATTCTGAAATTCTCACGACGATATCCTAAAATTTTACGGTCATTGGTTGCATCGATCTCACCGTCACCATTGAGGTCTACAAATTTTGCATCACCAGGAACAGCGCCTGTGTTTGCAATATATTCGGTGTCATCTGCTTGTACCACACCGTCATAAACAAAACCATAAATGGCTCCAATAGGTTCTCCTATAAACAGGCTGTTTGAAATGTCATCATCTTCTACACCGTCACCGTCAAGATCATCGCCATACAGTTCTTTGATTTTATTTCTATTTCTGAAATAAACCAGGTTTGAAGTCCACGAGAAATCTTCAGTTTCAATATTGGTACTTCCTATGTTGATCTCAATACCATTATTGTTAACCTGCCCTAAACTCGTTAGAATAGAATTAAATCCTGTCATTGACGGAATATTTCTATTGAAAATCTGGTCTGTGGTTTGAGAGAAATAAAGGTCCAGATCAAAAGAAATCCTGTCATCTAAGAATCTTGATTGAAAACCGGTATTAAATGTTGATGTGGTTTCCCATCCTAAGTCGGGACTTGATAAGGAGTTTAATGCTACCCCATAAACGATGGTAGAAGGCGCATCTCCAAATTCATATTCGATATTACCGTCACTACCGTTTAGAACACGTGCTAGGGTTTGATACGGACTTAAGCCTTGGTTACCATTTTGACCATAAGAAGCTTTTAATTTTAGATAGCTTAACGTCGAATTACCACTTAAAAAGTCTTCGTTTGAAGCTGTCCAAGCAAGACCTACAGAAGGGAAATTACCAAATCTTCTTCTCGCTCCAAATACCGAAGCACCATCTCTACGAATAGACGCATTTAAGTGGTAGCGATCTTTAAAGGTGTAGGCTAGTCGTGCAAGATAACCTACGTTGGAGCGTTCAATTACTTCTTGTGAACTCAATATCGTAGTTGCTTTACTAATACCGTTAACTCCTAAAGATGTATTACCATTATCAGAAAAATCGTTTCCGCTTAAGAATACATTTTTTTGATAGCTGAAATCTCGGGTAGCCACTAAAGTAAGGTCTACATAATGCTCATCAAAAGTTCTGTTATAGTTAATGATGTTGTCTATAACGTATGTATATCTGTTGGTTCTAGAGTTATAACCATTAGCCTGCGAAAGACGATCCCGTAAAGCTTCATCAGAATAACGCTCGATATAATTGTTTGCACCGGCCTCACCAATGTAGTAATCTTCAAAAGTGAATCTATCCTGAATATTATAATTTGCATCTATCGAGTAGTTAAAGCGATAGCTAAGTCCTTTTATAGGTGGAATCTTTACTAAAGCATGACCTGCAAATCTGAAGAAATCACTTTTATCAATATCCTGAATTGTTCCATTTGTTCCCCATAACGGATTTTGTACAGAAGAACCCATCGGCCAGCGTTCTAATTCACGGTTTGTAGAAGCTGCTGCATTTTGAGGCATGTTGTCATAACGATATGGAAAAGCGGAAGGATACATTAAATAAGCATCAGATACATTACCACCAATTCCTGAGTAATCGTTGTTATTGTACGTACCGTCGATACCAACTTCTAACCAGTCTGTAATATCGGTATTCAATCGAGCTCTTAAAGACAACCTTGTATAGTCATCTCCAATGATAACACCTTCTTCGCTAGAATATCCTCCAGAGAAGTAATAATCCATATTGTCGGTTCTTCCAGAGACAGAAACCTGATGGTTTTGAATCACACCATTTCTAGAGACAAAATCCATCCAGTCGGTATCAATACGTTGTTCTAAATAAGCCGTAGCCACCGGGTTGTCAAATGTAATCTCATCTACTTCAACACCAAGCTGAGCAGCATATTTACGCTCATAAGTATCTAGGTTCATCATATCAAACTTATTCTGCCAGGTATTAACCCCCATAGAAGATTGAATGTTGATCACTGGTTTACCAATCTTACCTTTTTTGGTAGTAATTACAATTACACCATTTGCAGATCGAGAACCATAAGCCGAGGCTGCTGATGCATCTTTCAATATATCAAAACTAGCAATGTCATTTGGGTTAATATCTCGTATACTTCCTAGAAAAATAATTCCATCAAGAACGATAAGAGGATCATTATTACCATTAATTGAGTTTTGACCACGTACCAGAATGTTAGGTGTTCTACCCGGTGAGTTTTGAGGTCCAATATTGATCCCTGGAGAAACACCTTGCAAACTTTGCAATACGTTTGTGTTGGGAGCGTTTGCGATAGGAGAGTCCTCAAGATCAATAGTGCTTACCGAACCAGAAAGGTCTTTTCTACGTGCAGTACCATATCCTACGACAACGATTTCGTCTAAAACGCCCATATCTTCTTCAAGAGTAGCGTTAATTGTAGATTGGCCGTCAACAGGGATTTCAATCGTTTTCATACCCACATATGAAAACGTCAGCACAGCATCTGCTGCCACTTCTAGTTCATAGTTTCCATCAAAATCGGTTGTAGTACCATTGCTAGTACCTTTTACAACAACAGTAACACCTGGTAGAGGCATCCCATCTGCGGCAGTTCTAACAGTTCCGGAAACCGTTTGTTGCACGTCCGATATCGTTGTAGCTTTTGCTTCAAAAGAAAAACCTACTAACAACATCACAAGACTGCAAATCACGATTGATTTTAATTGTAACATGTTTTGTTTCATAAAATAATTATTAGTTGAAAATCTAGCTTATTGAGTTTAATTGTGTGTAAGCTTTTAATCTTAGTTCAATGTTCTATAAAAAGCATATTGTAGAAAGGGGGGTAATCAATTAAAAGTAGGGGGTAATTGGTGCAAGCAAGCTCAAACAGGGACTATATGAGGGATTGTGAGAATTTTATGTTGATGAATTGATCAAAAAAAGGCCTATTCATTTTCTCATTATAAACCTTTCTATTTTAAATTAAATGAATGTTTTTGGGTCTTTTATTAAGCTTAATAAAATCGAAATTCCAAAATTCTATTTAATAAATGTATAAATAACATTTATTTTTGTTTTATTTGTAGCGCAGGATCATTGTTTTTTTATCCTGCATTTAGTTGTTACAGAGAACCTCTGTAACCTATTACAAACACCTAAAAAACATATACGATGTTCAAAGTTCGATTAGTAGTTGTACTGATGCTTTTATTCTCGACTCAAGCATTCTTATCTTGTGCAGATTCAAAATCAAGTGAAGCATACAGTTCCTATTTATTTGTCTATTTCACCGGAAACCGACCCGGAGAAGAAGCTGTTCATTATGCCTTAAGTAGAAATGGCTATGATTATTATGCACTTAACGAGGATAAACCTATTGTAGATACCGATAGTATAAGCAATACGGGAGGTGTGAGAGATCCACATATTTTGAGAGGGGATGATGGTAATTTTTATATGGTACTTACCGATCTAAAAACAGCCAATGGCTGGAGTAATACCGAAATCATTCTGGCAAAATCAAAAGATTTGCTTACTTGGGAAACTTCTCAAATCAATCTTGCTGAAGAATTTACAGAGTTTAGCGATATTACTAGAGCTTGGGCACCACAAACAATTTATGATGAACAGGCGGGCAAGTATATGGTTTACTTTTCTATGCTTCAACCCGGGGGATATGATATCATTTATTATGCTTATGCAAACGAAGATTTTACTGCATTAGAGAGTGCGCCAAAACAACTTTTTTACAGTCCGGATGAAAAATCGTGTATTGATGCAGATATCATTAAAAAGGACGATAAATACTATATGTTTTATAAAACTGAAGGCACTGCCACAAAAGGAATTCGTGTCGCAGTATCAGACAGTTTAACCTCAGGCTACGTTCCTGAAGAAGGCTATAAAGATCAAACCGATCGTGCAGTAGAAGGGTCATCTGTCTTCAAAATGATCGATAGTGATACTTACATTCTTTTATACGATATGTATGTGGATGGCAAATATCAATTTGCAGAAAGTACAGATTTGCTGAATTTTGAAGCTTTGGGAGCAGATAAGGTTACTATGAATTTTCATCCACGTCACGGTACCATTATTCCGGTTACCGAAGCTGAAGCAGCACAATTACTGAAAAAGTTTCCATCAAAAGACTTGCCTTTGGTAACAGGAGCAAAAGCCGGGTCTGTTAGAAAACAAAATATCCTTGTTAATGCTGAAGAGAAATCGGTGTATTTACCGGTTTATACAGATAGTAATTTATCTAATCTCGACCCACAACTGGAGGCATTTCCGGGAGTGACAATAGCAGAGTCAGGTGCACGTGATTTTTCTGCCGGAACACAAGAATATACTTTAAATCTTCCCGATGGGAGCACTTCAAAATATACTGTTGAAGCTGCAATAGCAAACAATCCGGTGCTTGACGGTTTTTATGCCGATCCTGAAATTATTTATTCTACAAAGGATCAAAAGTTTTATTTGTATCCTACAAGTGATGGATTTGATGGATGGAGTGGAACCTATTTTAAAACGTTCTCTTCTAAAGATCTGGTACACTGGGAAGATGAAGGTGTAATTGTAGATTTACTTGAAGATGTATCGTGGGCAGATCGTAACGCTTGGGCTCCGTGTATTGCAGAAAAGGAAATAGATGGCGAACTAAAATACTTTTACTATTTCTCTGCAGCGCAAAATATAGGTTTGGCAACAGCGAGTGATCCGGAAGGTCCTTTCACAGATTCTGGAGAAGCATTTGTTGGTAGTAAACCTGAAGCTATCAAAAGGGGAGGAGGCCAAATTATCGATCCTGATGTATTTATAGATCCCAATGATGGCAAAGCTTATTTCTATTGGGGAAATGGATATATGGCAGGAGCAGAGCTTAATGAGGATATGATGTCGTATAAGGAAGAAACTTTAGCTGAGTTAACTCCTGACGGAACTTTTAGAGAAGGAACCGAAGTTTTTTTTAGAAACGGAAAATACTATTTTATGTGGTCAGAAGATGACACCAGAAGTCCTAATTATCGCGTACGTTACGCCACTGCAGACAGTCCGTTGGGGCCGCTCAATATTCCTGAAGAGAATATGGTGATTGAAAAAGATGAAGCTAATGAGATTTATGGTACCGGTCATAATTCGGTTATCAATGTGCCTGGTACAGATGATTGGTACATCGTGTATCACCGTTTTACTAGACCACGCGGAATCTCAATGGGAGGTCCAGCAGGATTTCACAGAGAAGTATGTATCGATAAGTTAACCTTTGCTGAAGATGGTTCGATCATCGAAGTAACTCCTACACTTGAAGGAATAGCTCCGGTGACTATTCCGGCTGAATAAGAACAGATTTGAGTATTAAAAAAGCTCCGTTTCTTTTGAAGCGGAGCTTTTTTTTACTGATAGCGCCAAAGGGTTAAATACTCCGAGGCTTGCCTCGAAATTGAAAAATCGTTTCCCAGCAACGCCCTATGGGCCTGCCTTTATCGGCAGACAGGCTTGCTCTGAGGTAGTTTACAGATAGCGGCCATGGCTTAAATACGTTCAGGATTTCCTGAGGCGGGATATTGAATTGTATTAATTCGGTTTGAAGGCCGATGGTGTTTTTCCGAAGCGTTCTTTAAAGATCTTCCTAAAATACTTAGCATCTCCAAAACCAACTTCATATGCTGCTTGAGAAATGGTGAATTTTTCTTTTTCGATCAAATAAGCTGCGTGCTCGATCTTAATATTTCTAATATATTCATTGATGTTTTTACCCGTAATCGCTTTGATCTTTCGGTAAAGAGAGGAACGACTCATCCCAATTTCTTCGGCAACAACACTTACAGTTTTAATACCTTGTTGCATATTCTGAAATACGATCTGATGAAATTCAGCTAAAAATTCTTTTTCAACTTCTATGAGCTTCTTTTGGTCTATTGCCAAAAGTTCATTCACTTCTTTTTCAGGAGTTCCGTTTTGTAGCAAGTGTGCGCGACTTTCTATAAGATTCTTAATACGCGCTTGGAGCACTTTGATATTAAAAGGCTTAAGCATATAGTCGTCTGCACCTTCCGTATAGCCGGTTTCGATCATTTCAAAATTGCTTTTTGCCGAAAGCAAAATCACGGGGATATGGGAGGTTTCCTTTTTGTTCTTGATAAAATGGCACAGATCTATACCGTTTTTAATTGGCATCATTACATCGCTTATGATCAAATCGGGGACATATTTACAAGCTTGCGCGATACCTGCCTCACCATTTTCGGCGTGTATGAGGTCATATTCTTGTGCAAGGGCAGAATCTAATAATTCTAGAATATCAGGGTTGTCATCAATAAGCAAAATCAATTTCCGTTTTGATTCTGGTTCTATGAGCAGCGTATTGACATCTGTTTTGACATCTTCCTCCTTAGAGAATCGGTTTACGTGATTTTCAATAGCCTTGGCATTGCTTAATGCTTTTTGATCATTTTGAAGATATTCATTTAACAAACGGTCATCTTTAGGTAGTGTTAAAATAAATGTACTTCCTTGGGTTACTTTACTCACAACTTCAAGATTGCCCATATGGAGTTCTGCAAAACGCTTGGATAGGGCCAGGCCAATCCCACTTCCATCTTTTTTGATAGAAGAGTTAGATTGAAAATACCATTCAAAAATGTGCTCTATATCTTTAGATTTAATGCCGGGGCCAAAATCTTTGACTTTAAAATAAACCTGAGTATCATCTTGAGCAAGCTCAATAGTGATTTGCTCCTTCGGATTGCTGTATTTGATAGCATTGCTCAAAAGGTTGTTTACGATCACCTGTATTTTTTCTAGATCGCAGTAAATAGTTATGGGTTGCTGTGGCATCGTGATCACCAATTCGATCTCTTTTTTCTTAAGTAAGGGGTCGTAGGAGGCGAGCCAAGTGGAAATATTCTTTGATAAATTGAATTGATTTATTTTCAATTCGCTGAGACCTTCTTCACTTTTTCTGAATTCTAAAAGCTTGTTGATGAATTGCAACAAGCTGTCTGCATTGCGTTTGATCAACTTCAAACTTTTGTGATGTTGCTTGTGCTGAATCTCGTGAAGCAATGTTTCTAGCGGAGCGAGAATTAAGGTGAGCGGTGTTTTCAGTTCGTGAGAAAAACCGGTATAAAAGCGTATGCGTTCTTCATTGAGTTCGTGCTCAAGCTTCCGCTGATTTTTCTCAAGAATTAGGGAGTTTTTAAGCTTGATACGCTCTGAATAATAACGCAGTCCGGCCCAAATTAAAAGAATCACACTCAACAGATAGAAAATGTAAGCAGGTACGGTTTGCCAGACTGGAGGTAGCATATGAATGTTAAGCTCCCTGTACAAGGGGCCGCCCGATGCATTTTCCGCTTTAATTTTTAACGTATAATCTCCCGGTGGAATATTGCTGAAATTGATGCGATTTGCATTTTTTAAGTCGATCCAATGCTCGTTAAAGCCTTCCAGGATATATGAGTAGTTGGTGTTATTAGCAAATGGAAAATCAAGCGTTGTAAAGTCTAAAGAAAATACGGTTTTATCTGCATCGAGGCTTATATCTTTTTTAAAAGGCATTGCTTTTTGCAAGGTCGCTTTGCTATTATCAGGGTCAATCGCAACTGACTCATTAAAAACCAAAAGATCCTTTATAATCAAAGACTGTGTGCTATTTCCGTTGACGAGATTTTCAGGTCTTAGCTGATTGAGCCCTTTATTGCTTCCAAAATAAAGTTCGCCAGAACTTGATGCTAGAACAGCTCCCGCGTTATACTCACTCTTATGTATATTATTGAATTTATTCAGGTTTTCGATCTTATGAGTTTTAGGATCGTATTTGGAGATGCCTTTAAAAGTACCTAGCCAGACGGTTTCATCTTCGTAGCTTATGATACTGTTGATGGTATTATTGCTCAAACCATCTTCTTCTCTGAAATTTAAAGCCTTTTTTGCTCCCGGTTCAAATTGTATAAGGCCGGCGTGTTTTGTACCGGCAACAATGATGTTTTCTTTAGTGATTAAAATACTAAAGATGACATTGGTTGTGAGTCCGTCAAGAGTTTCGGTGTTATACTGGGTGATTTTTTGAGATTGTGGATTGAATTGAATAACGCCATTTCCGTAAGTAGCGAGCCATAAATTGCCCGCAGTGTCTTGAGCAATATCGCGAACATCAATTTTGCCTAAAGTTGAAACATACTCAAATGCATCGCTGCCTCTATTGTAAACAAATAGGCCACCTCTGTTGGTACCGGCCCAGATTGCACTGTTTTCAGCTTGAAATAATACCCGAACGTCATTACCATCCTTTTGTTCTCCCTGTAAATAATGCTTCCAGCGTTTGGTGTTGAAGTTGTATTTACTCAGTCCACCTAAATATGTTCCTATCCAAATCTGTTTATTGTGGTCTGATAGTAAGCTCAGAATATGATTACTTTTGAGCCCCTTGTTTTCGTCAAAAATAGAATACTCATAGGACTTTGATTTAGGATCATAATGATCTACACCACCTCCGTCGGTACCTATATAAAGTTTCCCTGAAGGATCTTCAGCAATAGCATTGATGCGATTATGAGTTATTCGAGCTGTTGCATTTAGACTATTGGTGATCAGGTTTACGGGTTCACCTCGTGGATTAACGAAATTAATACCCGCATAAGTACCTAACCACATATTACCGTTTCGGTCTTTTTTCAGCGAGAAAATTGTAGCATTAAAAACGCTGCTTCCATCTTCTTTAGGTAAATAGTGTTCGACTTTAAGATCGCTGACATTTTTTATTTGATCTGTAGTGCTTATAAGGTTCAAGCCGCCATCGTAAGTGCCTACCCAGATTCTTCCGTAAGTATCCTCTTCAAAGCAGGTAATGTCATTTCCAGATAAACCATCGGCTGCATTTTTTTTAATCGTTATAAGGTCTTGATCTTGGTTTAGAATTTTAATCCCTTCATTGGTACCTATCCATAAACGATCACGGCTGTCTATAAAAAGCGTGTTGACTCTGAAGTCTGATCTGTTATTGAGCGCAACACGTGTAACTTCATTAGTTTTAAGATTTATTTTATTAAGACCGTCGTGTCGCGTTCCCACCCAAAGCAGCGAATCGCTTTGAATTTTTAAGGCTATAATTTCGTTAGACGATAAAGACTTAGAATCATCAGCATCGTGCTTATAAATATGCGTTTGTTTATGATTCTCAAAAACACGAATGCCTATACCAAAATCTCCTGCATAAATTGTCCCTGAGGAAGTAAAAGCAAATGAATTGACACTATTAGATAAGATCGTATTCTCAACACTAAAATGCTCAAAAGCATTTTTTTCTAAATCGAAAAGATCAAAACCTCCGTCACTTCCTATAAGTAGATTGCCCGTATTTGTGTTGTGTACGATATTTTGAAGATAGTTATCTGTAAGCTCTGAATTCTCTTTTCTATAAATACTGAAATCATTACCATCGTATCTGTTGATACCATCTGCGGTCCCAATCCACATAAAGCCTAGTGTGTCTTGTTCAATAACACGCACAAGATTATTAGATAGACCGTCTTCTGTATCAAGTTTATAGAAGGTAAGTTGACGGTCAATAGAAAGCTCCTGACCAAAACTTATTTTTACAAATAGAAAGAGAATAAAAGCTATTTTTTTAATCATAAATCGTATTTCTTTTGGCTTAATTGCCAAATCTTAAAAATCCTATCTCACCAAAGAATGCCTATTCTAGAACGGTCTGAACAGTAAGCCCCCTATAAAAAATCAATTCCTACCCTTACTTAGCGAAAAGGTTTTAAGAAAATTGTAAAAACAACCTGACAAACTATTTCGATTTCGTAGAATCCAAACGGATTAGAAGAAATCATAGTGTGATAATATATGGCTATACAGTTTTGTGGGTAAAGCCTATTTTGGAAACATTAATTAAACCTTATAAATGTTTTTGATACATTTATAAACGAATTTATGAAAATACTTTTTTACAGAACACTATCGATTTTAAGTTTTGCTTTTCTGCTTTTTTCCTGCAATTCTTCAAAATCACTTACACCTTTAAAAACTACCGAAGTTGGTCTTGGATGGTCTTCTAACTCAGTAAATACGGTGATTTTTAGACAGAATGCGATAACGACTTATAAAAACACACAGTTTACGGCGTATTATGATGCAGATTCCTTTTTGGTATTAGCGCAACGAACATTGCCTGATGGTATTTGGCAAACACAGCAAACAGCGTATAAAGGAAATACTGCAGATGCGCATAATGCGATAAGTATCGCTGTTGATGGAGCAGGTTACTTGCATGTGAGCTGGGATCACCATAATAATGAATTGCGCTATGCACGCAGTAAAGAACCATTATCGCTAGAGTTAGGAGAAAAAATGCCGATGACAGGGAATTTAGAAAGTAGAATTTCATACCCTCAATTTTATAACCTTCCGTCTGGTGATCTGCTATTTATGTATCGCTCTGGTGAATCGGGTAGAGGTTCTTTAGTTCTAAATAAATATGACACAGTTCAAAAGGAATGGTCGCAATTGCATAGTAATCTTATAGATGGCGAAGATGCGCGTAACGCTTATTGGCAAGCCTATGTAGATACACAAGGAACCGTGCATTTGTCTTGGGTTTGGAGGGAGACTTGGGATGTAGAGACCAATCACGATATCGCTTATGCCAAATCTTTAGATGGAGGAAAAACCTGGGTAACTTCAACGGAGAAACCTTATGTATTGCCCATCACTGCAAGCTCTGCAGAATATGCTTGGGAAATTTCACAGAATAGTAGTTTGATCAATCAAACAGCGATGACTGCAGATCAGGGTGGGAATCCATATATCGTGAATTACTGGAATACCGAAGGAACGACACAATATCATCTGGTTTATAAAAAAGATGATGCGTGGAAGGTTGAAAATACAGCGTTTAGAACTACAGGTTTTACGCTTGGAGGAGGAGGTACTAAGAAAATTCCGATCTCAAGACCAGAAATCATTTTAACGGAAAAAGCCAATAAAACCACCGCATTTTTAATTTTTAGAGATGACCTGCGCGGAAGCAAAATTAGCATAGCCTCAAAACAGTTAGCCTCTGAAACAGCTTGGAGCGTTCAGGATATCACTGTAGAAAGTGTTGGCGCCTGGGAGCCTAACTTTGATAAAGAGCTTTTTAAAACACAGAAGCAATTGCATTTATTTAAACAACAAGTAATCCAGATTGATGGAGAAGGACTCAAAGAAAATGAAGCAACACCTGTAGAAGTCCTTGAAGTGAATCTTGACCAATTAACCACAAAAAACTAATCACCCCTACTAAATATTTAATGAAACTAATGAAAAAAATTGCTTTAAGCCTTTTTAGCGTTTTTTGTCTTTTGACCTCTTACGCACAACAAAATGAATGGGAAAATCCCAAAATTATCGACCGAAACAAAGAAGAAGGTCGTGCATCTTTTGTGCTTTTTGAAAAAACTCAAAAAGCTAAAACGCGTGATGCTTCACAATCTCAACTTTACAAAAGTCTCAATGGCGTTTGGAAATTTGACATTGTAAAAACCCCGGCTGAACGCCCTACCGATTTTTATAAAACCGATCTTGACGACAGCTCGTGGAGCGACATAACAGTACCGTCAAACTGGGAGACCGAAGGTTTTGATCTGCCCATTTATACAAACGTTCAATACCCTTTCAAAAAAGATATTCCTAAAATTGATCAAGAATACAACCCTGTTGGAAGTTACCGCACACAATTCAGTATTCCTGAAAATTGGGAGGATAAAGAAGTGTTATTGAGTTTTGGATCTATTTCAGGATATGCCCGCATTTTTGTCAATGGGGAAGAAGTAGGGATGACCAAAGCTTCAAAAACCCCGGCAGAATTCAACATCACTCAATTTTTGGAGAAAGGAGAAAATGTACTTGCAGTTCAGGTTTTTCGCTGGCATGATGGGAGTTATTTAGAAGATCAGGATTTCTGGCGCTTAAGCGGAATTGAACGCGATGTATTTCTTCAAGCGATGCCTAAAACCACCATTTGGGACTATAAAGTTGTAAGTGATTTGACCGAAGATTATACGTCCGGTTTATTTTCGGCAGAAGTTGATATGCGCACTTTTGAAAAAAGCAAAATCAAAAAGGCACGATTAGAAGTGGCCCTTTTTGATGAAAATGACAATTTGGTTTTCGCAGAAAAAAAAGAAGTACCTAAAAAAGGAGGGACAATTTCTTTTGAGCGATCGCTTCCTAAGATTCAAAAATGGAGCGGAGAAACTCCTACACTTTACACGTATACGCTTACTCTTGAAGACAAAAAGGGAAATCCGCTTGCAGCTACTGCCGGCCGTACTGGTTTTAGAAAAGTAGAGCTTAAAAATGCCCAACTTCTCGTAAACGGAAAACCGGTTACCGTACATGGCGTAAATCTACACGAGCATCATCCTGACAAAGGTCACGTTCCAGATCTTGAAATTACACGTAAAGATTTTGAGTTAATGGCGCGCAATAATATTAACGCGGTGCGTATGAGTCACTATCCACACGGGCAGCAGGTTTATGATCTGGCTGATGAATTTGGTTTTTACATTGTAGATGAAGCGAATATCGAAACGCATGGAATGGGAGCAGAATGGCAAGGTAATTTTGATAAATCAAAGCATCCGGCATATTCTGAAGATTGGGCTGCAGCGCATCTTGACCGCATAAAAAGAATGTATGAGATGGATAAAAACCACGCATCAATTATCCTGTGGTCTATGGGTAACGAGTGTGGTAATGGTCCTGTTTTTTACGATGCTTACGACTGGTTAAAGGAAACCGATCCCACCCGTCTTGTAACTTTTGAACAGGCAGGCCAAAACCGAAACACCGATGTAGTCGCACCTATGTATCCCGGAATTAGACATATGAAAGAATATGCAGAACGTACCGATGTGACGCGACCGTTCATTATGTGTGAGTATTCTCACGCCATGGGGAACAGTAGCGGAAACTTTAGAGCATATTGGGATATAATTGATAGCAGTCCGCATATGCAAGGTGGATTTATCTGGGATTGGGTAGATCAAGGTTTACGTGCAGAAACCGAAGATGGTCGCGAGTTCTGGGCTTATGGTGGTGACCTTGGTGCAGAGAATCAACCGCATGATGAGAACTTTCTTGCCAATGGACTTGTAACTGCAGATCGTGTTCCACATCCTTCTTTAATTGAAGTGAAAAAAGTTTATCAAAATATAGATTTTGAATGGGTAGGAAACAATCTCAGAATCGAGAATAAATACAATTATACCAACTTAGATCAGTTCGATTTTAAATGGGAACTTTTAAAAGATGGAAAGGTAACAGAAACAGGAACTTTTGAGACTAGCGTAGCACCTAATGCTTATGAGCTCGTTGGCTTAGACCTTCCGGAGACTTCTGGTGCAGAATATTTCTTGAATGTTTACGCTACTACAATTGAGGCTTCAGCTTTAGTTCCGGCAGGATATGAATTGGCTAAGGAACAATTTAAAGTTGGAGAAACCGATTATTTTGCTGAAAGCAAGGATTCAGAAACTGAAGAGCGTTTAAGCTATGAGCAAGAGGATGATCAAATCATTTTTAATGCTTCAGCGGTTTCCGGCGTATTCGACCTCAAGACCGGAAAATTAAGTAAATATCAATTAGCAGACGCTTCTACAGTAATTGCTCAATTTCCGCAGCCTTATTTTTGGCGTGCTCCAACAGATAATGATTTTGGAAACGGTATGCCAGGTCGTTTAAAGGTTTGGAAAGATGCAACGGCAAATGCCGTAGTGACTAAAAGTGAATTGGGTGAACAAACAACTGAAGGACTTCCTATTACCGTTCATTACCAACTTCCGGAAATTGATGCAGCTTATACTGTCGACTATTTTATAGAAAATTCTGGAGACATAAAAGTTACCGCTTCGATCAAAATCAATGATGAAAAAACTGCAGAAATGCCACGTTTTGGAATGCGTATGGTACTGAATGAAGCCTACGATCAATTAAAGTATTATGGTCGCGGACCTTTAGAAAACTATTCAGACCGAAAAGAAGCAGCTTTCTTTGGTACTTATAAAGATGATGTGAAGAATCAATTCACGTGGACGTATATCAGACCACAAGAATCAGGATATCATACCGATACACGCTGGTTAAGTCTTGCTAACGAAAGTGGCAAAGGTTTAAAAGTCATTGGAGCACAACCCTTAGGATTTAGCGCATTGCACGTTTCAACCGAAGATCTAGATCCCGGAATTTCTAAAAATCAAAAGCATCCAACAGACATTACGGTAGAGGATGAGGTGTTTTTACATATTGACTTAAGGCAAAGAGGCTTAGGCGGACTCAATAGCTGGGGACAATATCCTTTTGAAGAATATCGTCTAGAAGATAAAGAGTATACTTACACCTACACACTATCATTATTTTAAAAAATGGAGATGAATTATTTTAAAAGATTAAGTATTGCGGCTGTTTTGTTAACCTTGACTACCTCGCAGATTTGGAGTCAGCTTCCGGCTGTGGTTTCTAGTCCTGATGAACATATTAAAGTGCATATTCAGCTAGAAGATCAAAAACCGGTTTATGAAATAAAATTTGATGGCGTTGTTTTTTTAGAAAATTCGCCACTAGGTTTAAAAACTTCAATAGGGGATTTTTCTGAAGGATTATCTTTTGCAGCGCAAAGTAGAGCTACCATTGCTGAAACCTACGAGCTTAAAAAAGCTAAAGTAAGTCACGTTGAATACCAAGCAAATGAGCTGATCGTAAAGTTTGTAAATACTAATCAAGATACCTTGGCTGTTCAGTTTAGAGTGAGTAATAGTGATGTTGCTTTTGCATACAAGCTCACTGCAAAGGAGCGCAATACCAAAGTCAAGATTCTGGAAGAAGCGACAGGATTCAATTTACCAGACGATGCTACTTCATTCATAACTCCTCAGGCTTTACCAATGACAGGTTGGGAACAAACCAAACCTTCGTATGAAGAAGAATATACATTTGACGAAGCTTTGGGAACCGAGTCGCAATATGGTGTAGGCTATACTTTTCCTGCTTTATTTAAAAATGCAGGAAAGGGATGGATTTTAATTTCTGAAACTAACGTGGACGGAAGCTATCCCGGTTCTCGATTGGGAGAATCAGATAAAAACGGTTTGTTTCCGTTAGCTTTTCCTCAGGAAGGTGAGAATAATGGCTTAGGAGAAAATTATGCCGCAATGGCTATGCCGGCGCAAACTCCTTGGCGAACCATTACCGTTGGTAAGTCATTAAAACCTATAGTTGAGACCACCGCTTCATTTGATCTTGTAGAGCAGCGTTATACACCATCTCAGGAGTATCAAATGGGAAGAGCGACTTGGAGTTGGATCGTTTGGCAGGATAACAGCATCAACTACGAAGATCAAATTGAATATATTGGTTTGGCTGCTGCTTTAAATTTTGAATATGTGCTTATCGATAATTGGTGGGATGCTAATATCGGTCGCGAGAAGATGGAAGAATTGGTGGCATACGCCAACTCAAAAGATGTTGATGTGGTGCTTTGGTACAACTCTAATGGTTTTTGGAACAATGCGCCGCAGACGCCCCAAGATTATATGAATACCGCTTATAAGCGTCAAAAAGAGATGGCTTGGCTTCAAGAAATAGGGGTGAAAGGGCTTAAGATTGATTTTTTTGGTGGAGACAAACAGATGACATTGCAGCTATATGAAGATATCTTAAATGATGCTAATGATTATGGTTTAGCAATTACCTTTCACGGATGTACACTTCCCAGAGGCTGGGAAAAAATGTATCCAAATTATGTGACTTCAGAGGCGGTTAGAGCTTCAGAAAATTTGATTTTTACGCAATATGCATTAGACAAACACGCGTATTACAGCACTATTTTACCTTTTACCCGAAATCCTGTTGGAGCGATGGATTTTGCTCCGGTGTTCTTGAACAAGCGCTTGAGCAGAGATCAAAAGGACGGAACTGTACGTAAAACTACAGATGCCTTTGAACTGGCAACCGCAGTACTTTATTTTTCACCGATTCAGCATTTTGGCTTAACGCCAAACAATCTCGAAGAGCAGCCGGATTTTGTTTTAGACTTTTTGAGAAAAGTGCCCACGGTTTGGGATGAGACGGTTTATGTGGGTGGCGAACCGGGCGATTATGCAGCATTAGCAAGAAGAAAAGGAGATCAATGGTATCTGGCAGTTACCAATGGTGAGCAAAAGAAAAAAACACTCGAACTAGAGCTCCCAATGTTTAAGGATACTGAAGCAACGCTTATCTATGATGCAAAAGACAAAACTGCTGCACAAAAAACGGTCAAGATCAAGAAGAACGGAAAATTAAAAATTGAAGTCCTTGGTGAAGGAGGAGCCTTATTAATCTCAAAATAATGAAACTGAATTTCCAACATATCGCCGGTTTTTGTGGAGCGCTCTTCTGTATGATACTAACTGCTCTTATGGGCAGCTGTAAATCTTCAGCAGAGAAGTCGATAGAAGAAGCTATTCAGGTTCCAAGTGGGTATGAATTGATTTGGCACGACGAATTCGACTCCGGTGCAAAACCAGATCCGGATTCCTGGTCTTATGAGAACGGATTTGTGCGCAACGAAGAATTACAATGGTATCAAGAGGATAATGCTTCGATACAGGATGGTCATTTGGTAATTACCGGAAAGAAGGAAAAGGTTAACAATCCCAATTTTGAGGCAAAGAGCACGAATTGGAAAAAGAATCGGGAGCAGTCAGCCTATACTTCTTCGAGTATCAATACCCGTGGTAAGTTTCAGTTTAAATATGGCATTGTAGAAGTGTGTGCAAAGATTGATACCGCAAGCGGAATGTGGCCGGCAATCTGGACTTTGGGCATTGATAAAGGATGGCCATCTAATGGCGAGATTGATATGATGGAATTCTATCAAATAGGCGGGAAACCTCATATTCTGGCTAATGCGGCCTGGGGTGCTAATTGGAGGAATGTATCGTGGGATAGTGCAAAAATTTCGTTTGCTGAATTTTTAGAAAAAGATCCGCAATGGCCTGAAAAATTTCACATCTGGAAAATGGATTGGACTTCAGAGTCTATCAAACTCTATTTAGACGGCGAATTACTCAATGAAATCCAGCTCAATAAAACGCAAAATCCTGATGGCTTTAATGGCTTTCAACAACCGCATTATCTTTTGCTCAACCTGGCTATAGGTTCTAACGGGGGAAAACCTGGGGAAAATGCCTTTCCGGGAGAATACCGCGTAGATTATGCACGAGTTTATCAAAAAAATAAAAACACTAACTAATAGATTAGCGATGAACAACCACTTTAAAATAGTTCTATTATCTGCAGCTTTGACTGTTGCTTTCGGTAGTTGTAAAAGCAAAGGAGACAATACCACTCAGAAGCAAGATGCTGATATTGAGCAAACCATGATTCCCCAGGAAAAAGATTCGGTTTTAGCCATTATTGAAAAGGTAAACACGCACTGGCAAGAAGCGCATCCCGAGCCAAATTTTGCATTTTGGCATCCGGCAGCCTATCATACCGGGAATATAGAGGCTTATAAAGTGACAGGAAATGAAGAATTCTTAGCCTATTCCGAAGCTTGGGCAGAGCATAACGAATGGATGGGAGCAAAATCTGATGATAAATCAGCATGGAAATACAACTACGGAGAAACCGATGATCACGTACTTTTTGGAGACTGGCAAATTGCATTTCAAACCTATATAGACCTGTATACACTTGAAGGTTCAACAGACCCTTCAAAGATTGCCCGAGCAAAAGAGGTGATGGAGTATGAGATGAGCACGCCAAATAACGATTACTGGTGGTGGGCAGATGGTTTATATATGGTGATGCCGGTAATGACCAAATTGTATAAAGTCACAGGAAACGAGCAGTATCTAGATAAACTCACCGAGTATTTGGCCTATTCAGACAGCATTATGCTCGATGAAGAAACCGGATTATACTTTCGCGATGCGAAGTATGTTTACCCTAAGCATAAAAGTCTCAACGGAAAGAAAGACTTCTGGGCGCGTGGAGACGGTTGGGTCTTTGCCGGTTTAGCTAAGGTGCTTCAGGATTTGCCAGAGGATTCTCAGTATCGGGAAGCATTTGAAAACCGATTCAAAAAAATGGCTGTAACCCTTAAAGAAGCGCAGCAGCCAGAAGGCTATTGGACGCGCAGTATTCTAGACCCTGAGCACGCTCCAGGACCAGAAACCAGCGGAACAGCATTCTTTACCTATGGTTATTTATGGGGAATAAATAATGATCTTCTTGATGAAGAAACCTATTTGCCGGTTGTAGAAAAAAGCTGGGAATATCTTACTGAAGTTGCTTTGCAAGAAGACGGAAGCGTGGGTTATGTACAACCTATTGGAGAAAAAGCCATTCCCGGGCAAGTGGTAGATGTAAATTCTACAGCAGATTTTGGAGTTGGAGCGTATTTGCTTGCAGCTTCAGAAATGGCACGCTTTGTCGATTCAGAATAAATACCAGTTATGATTTTAGTAAAACAAATAAAGTACATCACCGGTTTTTGTGTGGTGCTATTCACTATGGCTTCTATCGAAGCTCAAGAAATAAAACCTGCCAAGCAAGTTGATGGTGAAATGCCCCTTTTTGAGGTAGAAGATCCAGATTATGAGTTGAGCCCAATGACGGGAATGACGCGTAAGCATTGGGAAGATGCAGCACGCTATTTGCTCGAAGGAGCCTTCAGCTATATTGATGATCTAGATGACCCGATGAAGTTTCCTAAACTTCCCGGAAAGAGTTATCCGCACGATATAAGTCGTGTGCCTACTGAGAAATTAGAAGGCCTTGTACGTACCTTATTTGTTGCTGCACCCTTGCTCAAAAAGGAACCGGACCTTACCTTAAACGGAATAAAAGTAGCCGAATATTACCAGCATCAAATTCCGAAGTTGGCAAATCCCAATAGTGAAGCATTTATAAAACCACGAGGCAATGGCGGACCAAGTCAAAATCTGGTTGAGTATGGTGCGCTGGCAATTTCCTTATTTATTTCTCCAGAAACGCTTTGGGAACCCTTAAGTCAGGAAGATAAAGATGCGCTTGCAGCTTCTATGCTGAGTTATGGTGACGGGCCAACGGTGCCTTCAAACTGGAAATTCTTCAACATTTTTGTGCTGAGTTTTTTTGATGCGCAAGGGTATGAGGTTAACAAACCTTTGCTTGAAGAATATTTGAATAAATCACTGGCAGATTATCGCGGCCAAGGTTGGTATAACGACAACCCGGCGTACGATTATTACAGTATGTGGGCCTTTCAGGTTTATGGCCCTATGTGGGCATCGGTGTACGGAAACATCCATTATCCGGAGATCGCTAAGGCTTTTAAAACCAATTTTCAGGATTTGGTGTATCACTATCCTTATATGTTTTCTGAAGACGGAGAAATGATCATGTTCGGGAGAAGTATAAGTTATCGCATTGCGTCTATTAGTCCGTTTCCTTTTGCAGGAACGCTTGATGACGACACGATCAATTTGGGCTGGTTGCGTCGTATTTCGTCGGGGGTGTTGCTTCAGTTCTTAGAGAATCCTGAGTTTTTAAAAGATCGCATACCCACTTTAGGCTTCTATGATCATTTTGAGCCTGCAGTACAAAATTATAGCACGCGAGGTAGCGTATTCTGGATGGGTAAAGCCTTTTTAGGATTGCTGCTTCCGGAAGATAATGCGTTTTGGACCGCAACCGAAAATGAAGGGCCGTGGGCATCACGATTTGAAGATGATGCGGTGTATAACAAGTTTCAAGCAGCTTCAAATGTATTACTAACCGATTACCCCGGCATTGGAGCTTCAGAAATCAGAGCCTGGTGTCACGAGCGTAAAGCAGATGACTGGCAAGGCTTCCGCAGTAGTGAGAACTATAATAAGTTGTCCTATAATTCGGCATTTCCTTGGCAAGCCGATGGTGCAGACGGTACCATCTCGATGAATTACGTTTTTAAAAATGCAAAGGAAGAATGGGAGCCGTGGCGTCTTTATACTTTTAAAAAGTATGAAGCCGGTAAATATTATCGCGATGCTGTTCTGGAGACCAATGATCAAGTGCATATGCAGTTGGTTGACATCCCATTAGCTAACGGTATTTTGCGCGTAGATAAGCAGACAAGTGCAGTGCCTATTGCAATGCGTCTTGGGCATTATGCACTTCCAAAGGTAGACGGAAAAACAATTGAGCAAAGCACTCAAAAAGTAGGTGATTATACTGCGACCATCATTGATAATGGGCAATATCAACTTGCTATGGTACCGCTTTCAGGATGGGAAAATATTGCCGTTTTAGAAAAAACCGACCTGAACCCGGTATCTGATGAAAGTGCCGTGATTAATGTATCTGCTGAATTTTCGCCAAAGGCTAAAAACAAAATCTATGCAACGCTTATGCTTTGGAAAAAATCAGGTGAAGCTTGGAAAGAAGAGGAGTTACTGCCAGTAAAAAGTTTAGAGTCAGAAGCAGACAATGTTGAGGTTAAAATGACATCTGGTGAATTACATAGTATCACTTTTGATTAATTCTGGCGTATTTATAATGCTCCGGTAAAGCTATATTCAACACAATAATATTTAGATAATGCGTATGTTCTCCTTTAGATTTTTAATAGTCCTTGTCCTTATTTGTGCACCAATTTTAAAAGCACAAGAATTGCCCGAATGGCAAAATCTGAGTGTAGTTACGCAAAACACCGAGTCGCCTCGATCTACGTTTTACGTTTATGATTCTGAGGAAGAAGCTGTTGAAAATGAATATTACAATTCAGAAAATCTATTGCTCCTTAATGGCACTTGGAAGTTTAGCCTCTCAGACACTCCAGAGCAGCGTCCTAAAGCGTTTTACAAGTCAGATTTCAACACTGCAGACTGGGATGATATCACGGTTCCCGGGGATTGGCAGATGCAGGGGTACGATTTCCCGTTGTATGTGAGTGCCGGATATACGCATAGAATTAATCCGCCTTTTGTAGATACGATTTATAATCCTGTAGGTTCGTATAAGCGAGAATTTATCCTTCCGAAGGATTGGAAGGATAAGCAGATCAAGCTGTATTTTGGAGGAGTTACCAGTGCATTTTATGTTTGGATCAACGGGCAAAAAGTGGGTTATGATGAAGACGCAAAAACACCTTCTGAGTTTGATATCACGTCTTTTGTAAAGCCGGGTAACAATGAGATCGCTGTGGAAGTCTACCGCTGGAGTGACGGTACTTATCTTGAAGATCAGGATTTCTGGCGCCTGAGCGGAATAGAACGTGATGTGTATGTTTATGCACAGCCTAAAGCACATATTCAGGATTTCTTTTTCAAAGCGGGACTAGATACAGAATATATTGACGGAATTTTTGATGGAAAAATCGCAATAAGAAATGACGGTACAACTACTGAAAATCTTCAGCTTGATTTAAAAATCAGCGATGCTAATGATGAACTGTATAGCGCAACACAAAGCCTAAAACTTGCTTCAGCAAAAACCGATACGCTTCAGTTTCAAGAAACTTTTGAAACCATAGAGCCTTGGAGCGCAGAACATCCTAAGTTGTATCAAGTGGTGCTTTCTCTGAGAAAAGGAGACGAACTTTTGATGAGTACTTCGGCTAAAATTGGCTTTAGAACCAGCGAGATCAAAAACGGAAATTTACTGGTTAACGGGAAACCTATTCTGCTAAAAGGGGTCAATCGCCACGAACATGACCAACACACGGGTCACGTGATTTCAAAAGAATCGATGCTGGAGGATATCAGGCTCTTTAAAGAAAATAATATCAATGCGGTGCGCAATTCGCATTATCCTAATGATCCGCTGTGGTACAGCCTCTGCGATGAATATGGGATTTATATGGTTGATGAAGCCAATATAGAAACGCACGGTTTTGGTTATGATGAAGATAAAACGCCCGCAAACAAACCGGAGTTTGCCTTGATGCATCAAGACCGACTTGAAGCAATGGTGGAGACCAACAAAAATCACCCGTCAATTATCATATGGTCTATGGGGAACGAAGCTGGAGATGGTCCCGCTTTTATTGATGGCTATCATTGGATCAAAAACCGCGATAACACACGACCGGTGCAATATGAGCGTGCAGAGCGCGGTAAGAGTTTTCAAGAACCGCACACCGATGTTATCCCGTGGATGTATGCCCGTATGGATTATATCGAAGAACATTATCTGGGCAAGTATCCCGATCGTCCGTTTATTTGGTGTGAATACGCACACAGTATGGGGAACAGCACGGGAAATCTGAGCGATCTTTGGGATTTTGTTTATAAACATGACCAAGTGCAAGGCGGCTTTATTTGGGATTGGGTAGATCAAGGTTTTGTGAAAAAAGACAGCACCGGAATTGAATATTGGACATATGGCGGTGATTATGGTCCCGACCGATATCGTAATGATGGGAATTTTGTATTGAACGGTTTGGTCAATCCTGATCGCAGTCCGCATCCCGCTTTAGCTGAAGTGAAGCACGTGTATCAAGATGTGAAAATTAGTTTAGTTGATACGCTTCAGCGAAAGTTTAAACTGGAAAACCGATTCTTCTTTACCAATTTAAACAAGTATGCGATCAGTTATGAAGTGTTGAAGGACGGAAAAATTATAGCTGACGATAAGCTTCCTACTTTTGATGTAGCACCACAACAGTCGGAAGAATTTTCAATAAAAACACTTGAACTTCCTGAAGATGGATGCGAGTATTTTATCAATTTCAGTATTAAAACGAAAGACGCATCTGCAATGCTTCCTGCTGGTTTTGTAATTGCTCAAGATCAGATCTTACTTCAAAAAGCAACACCGCTAGTATTTGCACCAGATTTAGAAAAGAACAAGCTTAAAACCAAAGGCACACGGAATGCGCTTAAAGTTTCTGGTGAAGACTTCAGTTTACATTTTGATAAAACAACCGGAAGCTTGACTAAATGGACGTATAAAGATCAGGATTATCTATTGGAAGCGCCACGAGCGAACTTTTGGCGCGCGCCTACAGACAATGATTTTGGTAATAATTATCAAAGGCGAGGTAAACTCTGGAAAGATGCTTCAGAAAATCAGAAGTTGATCCAATTTGAAACCTTGGCAAAAACTAAAGATTCTGTGATTTTAGAATCGACATTTGCATTAGACACGCTTCAGGCTACAACAAAAATACGCTACACGCTTTATAGAGACGGAAGCTTAAAAGTCAATGAGAAACTAGAATATTCCGGCGCTGAAGATTTAGCAGAACTTCCGCGGTTTGGAATGAATTTGATACTTCCGAAGGAATTTGATCAGGTGAAATGGTATGGTCGCGGTCCGTTTGAGAATTATCAAGACCGGAAAGAAGCGGCTTTTGTGGGTATTTATGAAGCTTCAGTGGCCGATTTATATTTCCCTTACATTCGACCACAAGAAAATGGCTATCGCACCGAAAACCGCTGGCTGCAACTTACAGACGATCAAGGAAGCGGTTTTAAAATACTTGGGTTACCGGAGTTTTCATTCAGCGCACATCACAATTATACTGCTGATTTTGACCCGGGGACTCGCAAAGCACAGCGTCACACCACAGATATAAAACCTCGGGATTTGATCAGTCTTCATATTGATTATAAGCAAACCGGAATGGGAGGTGATAATAGCTGGGGTGCAAAACCACTAGAAAAATACCAACTAAAGCCTCAAGATTATGAATTCAGTTTTATCATCAAGCCTATAAATTAAAACGTATGCATACTTTAAAAGCATCAAAGAGTTCCCGGATTAATTTTTTAATTAAGCTTGAAACGGGACTTTGTGCTTTTATTTTGATGCTAATAAGTTCTGCTCTTAAAGCACAGAACGACATCGCAACTAAAGAGGCTCTGGCCGAAAAAGTATACTTACAAACAGACCGAAGTAATTATACTTTGGGTGAAACTATATGGTTTAAGGCGATTGTCGCACAGGCAAAAGATAATGTTCCTTCAGCGTTAAGTGGGGTTTTACACGTAGAGTTGATAGACCCTTTTGAGACTGTTGTAGGTGAAAAACTATTGAAATTAGAAACCGGAATTGCAAATAATTATTTTGATATTCAAAATTTCTACAGTCCGGGTACCTATCAATTGAGAGCTTACACGCAGTGGAATACGAATTTTAAGTCTGACTTTATTTTTAAAAGCTACCTCACCATAACAGAAGACAAAGCGCTGAATGATGTAGTTCAAAAAATAGAAGCAGACGATCAGGACACCTCGAGATTCCTGTTCAAGCCTGAGCTTATTGATAGTACCACCAGCAATAAATTTGATTTAGAACTGGCCTATGACGACCAAGTAAAAAGGCAGGTTATTCGTAAAAACGACGAGGGGTTTTTTCTATTGGAACAAGATTTTCCTGAAGGTACAGCTTGGGTGCATATGAAGTTAATAACCGAATCAGGAAAAGAATGGAGCGAAAGCATTCCTTTGTCACAGCCTGCTATTGACATTCAGTTTTTACCAGAAGGAGGAAGCTTAATCGCCGGGATCAATAACCTGATAGGATTTAAGGCGATTAACGAGAAAGGAAAAGGCGTATCAGTTACGGGGACTGTGTACGACGAGGCAAATAATGTTATTACCTCATTTAAAAGTAATAAGCTGGGAATGGGGCGCCTTTATATCTTTCCAAAACCTGAAGCAAGCTACAGGGTTGAACTGAAAGAGCCTCACGAAGATCTCAAGCTTAGTTATTCGTTTACAGATGTGGTAGAGAAGGGGAGTACACTTTCGGTCAATGAGGTCGGAAATAATCTAGCCGTACTTATTAATTCGACTCAATTTGTAAATGATTCAGTGTACCTAGAAGTAAACAGCAGGGGATTAATATTAGGTGAAATAGCTAGAAAGTTAAAAGCTGGAAAGCAGACTTTAATATTTTCAAAAGAATCACTACCTGCTGGAATTATTGTTTTTAGTCTTAAAGATCAAAATAAGAATCCCTTAGCCGAACGTTTGTTTTTTAATAATCTGGAAACAGAAGCGCTTCCAATCGACTTTAAGATGGCTAAGAACTCTTATAAAACGGGTGAAGAAGTAAATCTTGAATTTTCTGCATCTGGAATAGCACAACTCGCCAGTGCATCAGTAGTTGTGATTCCGAAAGAATTAGGCAAGGACCAAAACATTTGGAACTATTTTATGCTCAGTTCAGAATTAAGAGGCACTATTGAAAAACCTTCGTTTTATTTTAAAGACACCGATCTTGTTAAACCAGATGAACTCGATAATTTACTATTGACTCAGGGTTGGCGAGGTTACACGTTTAATACACCTTTGGATGAAGAACAGATGAAGGTTTTGCCTGAATTTGCACTGGGTGTTGAGGGAGCGGTTGCAGCCCTTTTTAATAAAGATAAAATGAAAGAAGATGTTGACGTCAGTTTAATGATTTTTGGTGAAGAGCAAAGTTTTTACACCCAAAAGACTGACAGCCTGGGAAGGTTTAATTTTCTTTTGCCTCCAATGGAAGGCAGACGGGTAAGGGCGGTATTACAAACCAAAAATGATGCAGGTAAAAACCGAAACTATACCTTGAGTCTAGCCGAGGCAAACAAACCGAAAATACTGTACGATCGAACCCAAGCCTTCTTCAAACAAAAGAATTTACAATCTAAAGTTTTTCAGCAATCAGAAAGTGAGGGGGCGTCTGATTCTTTTTTTGATTATGATCCTGAAGTCAACCAGTTAGATGAAGTGGTGATCAGCAATTACGAACTTACGCCGCAACGTCAAAAAGTAATGGATACCTACGGTAAACCCGATATTGTTATAGATGGCCGGGAACTTGAAAGTAAAGAAAATGAATACAATCGTGGTTTGTATGGAGTGCTCATGCAGTCTTTTGGAGATAAAATCAGTTTTCAAATGTATCAAGACAGCACCGGTCTTCGCTATCAAAAGGCAGTTGTAACCGGTGGTATGGAAACAATAGTGCTCGTCGACGGAATTCCGGTTTTGGATGATGCCTACCAGTTTTTGCCTAATCTACCGCCCAGTGAGGTGAAAAGCGTTGAAATTCTTGATGGAATCACTAAAAATTTTATGCCACTCTATCGAAGGGTATATCCGTTCAAGGATACACGGTCGACCCCAATTCAGGGTTGCATTTTGGCCATATATACGTATAGTGGTAACGGGCTATATACCGCCACGAAGTCGAAGGGAATTTTGAAAACCTCTATTCCTGTATTTGCACCAACTAAAGAATTTTATATTCCAAAATATCAGCCTGAAAAGTCTGCCTTAGGTCTCGGGGATAACAGTGTAAGTCTCTATTGGAATCCTGACCTGAAGCTAAAAGACAAAGAGGTGATTAGTTTAAACGTTCAAAATAATGAAATCCCAGGAACCAAAACCATTCGTATCGAGGTCATTGCTACAGACGGGAGAATAGGCTATAAGGATGTTGATTATGAAGTAAAAAACTAAGGCAGATCTTCGCCTTTAGAAGCGATATAGATTTTATACCATTGCTCTAGACTTAATTCGATTTCAAGCGCATCAACAGCACTTTTAATTCGGTTGATATGCTGTGATCCCACAATAGGCATAATGCCTGTAGGATGCTTTAAAAGCCACGCATACATCACCTGATCTATATCTGTATTCAATTCTGCAGCAATAGTTTTTAAAACGGCAGCTAAACGCTGTTCTTTTTCAGTTTTTGGGTTAAAGATAGCTCCCCCCGCAAGTGGCGACCACGCCATCGGTTTGATCTTATGTTTTAAGAAATATTCGGTATTCTCATTCTCAAAATGCTCTAAACAACTCACAGAAATCTCAACCTGATTGGTAGCCAAAGGCATATCAAGATAACTTTGTAGGGTATCAAATTGTGCCGGACTAAAGTTGGATACGCCAAAGTTGAGCACTTTACCACTGCTTTTAAGTTGGTCAAAAGCTTTAGCAACTTCTTCCGGATTGAAAAAAGGCGCAGGGCGGTGCAGCAATAAAAGATCAAGACGATCTGTACCTAAGTTTTTAAGTGAAGTTTCGGCTTGTTTTATAATGTATTCGGTGCTGTAATCATAGATTTTAATGTCAAGCTCCGGATTGTAATCGGTAGCCATCTTAATGCCGCACTTGCTTATCAATTCCATTTTTTCGCGCAGCTCCGGTTTCAGTGCTAGTGCTCGGCCAAAATAGGCTTCACAGGTGTGATTTCCGTAGATGTCAGCGTGATCAAAAGAGGTGATTCCCAATTCCAGAACTTGCTCAATAAGCTTTAAAAGTTGGTCGTCGCTTAAATTCCAATCGCGCAAGCGCCAGTATCCGTGAACGATGCGTGATAAGCTTAAGTTGTCATTAAGTGCAATTCTATTTTCCATAATTATTGAATCAATTTTAGGGTTTCAAAAAGTCCGGCATCCACGTTTATGCGCCCCTTATAATCTTCAGGAATCGCAACAGAACCAAGAACCGTGTTGGTAGCTTTGGCATCAAGGTGTTCAAAAGCGAGCGCAAAGCCCATAAATTTTCCGGGTTTTAAAGATACAGCTTCATTAGGTTTGTTGGGCTGATATGCCGAATCAAAATTGGTTATTCTCAATTCCCAATATGCGGTCGTTCCATAATTTTTTAAAACGGAATAAACCGCGTGATTAGCAATTCTCGGTTTTTTATTCTGATCTAGAAAGATCGGAACGTTAACCGGAGAAATTTGATATGCAAAAGCATTATAAGAATCTTCATAGCTCCCGGCGCTGTTGTCTTCGTCAACATACACACTCAGGTGGTCTTCACTGTTGAAGTTTTCCATTGGATTGCCAAAATTAGACTGAATTGTAATGTTTTCTAACCGAAGCAATACATACAGAGCATCAGGCGTCCACGCCAGTTTATATTGAATTGTTGAATTTGCTGAAGCTTTTCCGCTCCAAATATGATCCATTTGTTTCCATTCTAGAGATTGCCATGCTAGATCGTGAGCTTTGCCGTCAACCTTAGGAGCGATGATCGCTTTTTGAACCGGAGTAAAAGCAGTTGCTGACTTTTGAAACAACGGCGGCGGGCCGTCATTTTTGCCACACGCTATAAAAATCAGAAAGAAACAGCAGTAAAGAATTCTCATAGTTTTGACCGGTACAAACTCAAAATTCCAAAGATAGGCCCCAGACTTAAAACCAAAAAAAGATAATCAATATCAAAATGAATAACCCAATAATTCAGCAGTTGAATACTAACGACGGTAATCGCAAATCCTATACAATTAACGAGCGTCAGTGCAGTCCCGCGATATTCTGGCGGAGCATTGCGCGCGACCAATGTCGAAAATTGCGGACTGTCTGCAACCACGGCAGCACCACAGATTAATAGAAAGACACCAAAAATAACCGGTGGAAATTCAATAGTAAAAACAGAAATCAAACAACAAATTCCTGAGATCAGGAGCGCGTAAAAGGCAACTTTTTTACTACTTATTTTTTGAGTCAAAACGCCACCATAGGCACAGGAAATTGCACCGATCGCAATGGCAAAAAAGGACCAAAGCGAAGTGTTGATATAGACTTGATGTTCTGCCTGATAATAGTTGATGAAAACGGGTAGAAATCCCCAAAAAGCGTATAATTCCCACATATGTCCCCAATAGCCAAAAGCCGCCCTTCTGAATTTTTTAGTCTGAAAAATAAAAGGAATCGCCTTAATCGAGAGTTTTTGCTGCACTTTTCGATACGGACCATCAGCAACCAAAAAACCGATTAATAGTCCGCCAACAGCAGCTAAACCCGAAGTTACCCTTGTGATAATCCTATAATCTACCGAAACTTCAAAACTGTTCAAAAAGTGGGGGAGTGCTGTGCCTAGAACCAAAGCACCAACTAAAAATCCCAGAACTTTTCCTAAACCTTTTTCAAAATAGTCGGCTGCGATTTTCATTCCAACAGGATAAATTCCGGCAAGAAAAAAACCGGTGCTTAATCGTGAAATCAATAAAGTGCCGCTTTCTGCCTGAGGTAAAAGTAAAGCCAGATTGGTAATCGCTCCCAAAATGGCACTTACTGCAAAAACTTTAGAAGGTGAAAATCTGTCGGCAATCGCAAGTACTGCAAAAACAAGTGTTCCCAAGATGAATCCCAATTGTACTGCGGCAAGTAAATCTCCTAAGAGATCAGGATTACCCAACCGAGTAACAGGAAGTTCCGGAACCACAATATTGCCTACAAACCACAGCGATGTTCCCAGAAATTGAGCGAGAACAATGAGAATAATGATTTTAGTTTGCTTAGGCACCTACTGGATTTAGTTTTCTACAGGTTCTGCCGCTACTGCGAGGTATTTTCCGTCGGGACTCACAGTCATTCTGGTGATGTTTTTAAGTCCGTAGCTGTTTAAACTCGCGGCAAACGTCCAGGCCGGTTCTCCAAATAGATCATAGACAAAAAGACTATCGCCGCTGCCTACGAGAATTCGGTTTTCATCGAGCCACGTATAATCTTGGCGACCTATAGGCATCTCACATACAAAATAGCTTGTAGGTTCGTCACCCGAAAAATCTAGCGTATATAGGTCCATATTTTGGGTTTCATTTTCTACCGTATAACTCATCGAGTTGCTGTTAGGGACTTTTTGTAACGACCTGCCGGAATTGGTAATGATGTTCTCAGAAGTTCTGTTTTCTGAATTTATAAGGAAGAGATCCATCTGATTTGGCTGTAAAACCGAAGCAGTAAAGGTGTTCTCATCGTAAAATGAAAAATAACCAACTTGACTGCTGTCTAAGAGTTTTTTGAAGGCTTTGGTTTTAAAATTATATTGCGCTAAGCGCTGACGTCCCTCAGTATCTTGACGTACCGCAACGATCGTTTCAGAATTAGGAATACGCTGTGGAGAGAAAAAACCGCTATTCGGTTCGTTTGTGAATACCGAAGTTTTAGAAGTAGTTATGTCGTAGATACCAATCGCAGTGAGACTGTCTTGGGTACGACTGTAGAGTAAAGTGTTCTCATCATAAAATGAAGGCTGATTGTCATAACCTGCATTTTGAGAAATGTTTTTACCATTTACAATGTCAATAGTGGTGGGAGTTGTTTTGATCTCAAAAAGAAAAATCTCCGTGTTTTCTTGTGCTTGAAGTGAGAAGCTCATCACAAACGCAAGCAGTATAAATCCTATTTTTTGCATTGAAAGACTAATTTAAAGCGAATATAGATATAATAAGAGCAAGAATAGAGACACCAACTGAAATGTAAGTCAGTCCATTATTTATTAGAGTTTGTTTAAATGACAATCCATTTTTATAATGATAAATTCCCTTCTCAGTCAATTTGAAATGACTTTTAAATGGATGGCAAGTAACTATATAACCATAATTTAGAAGACTTACATATGCGCACCAAAAGGATAAGAATGAGACGGATAGTTTATTATTTTCAAAAGCTATTTTTAGAAACAAGGAATACTCTTTTAAATCTTCATTGCTAAATAATGCTGTTCTATTATCTTCAGATGAGCCATAATGAAAGGAATGTGAGTCTTTGCTATATGTTTCCTTTTGTTTTATCCTTTCAAAAGAATTCATATAACACTCATCTATTATCAAGTCTTTGATTCTAGCTTGTTTTAAAAATCTCAATTCTAAAAGTATAATTCTGATTCTTTTTATCACGACTATGATTTAGCTATAATGATACAATTTCCTTAATTATTAATCAAGATTTGAGCCAATCTTAGTCATTTCGACCGATAGGGAGAAATCACACAAAAAACTCAAAGTATTTCAATTTGAATTTGCAAAGCAGGATGTGATCTCTCCTGCCGTCGAGATGACTATGCTAAAAAACAAACCCCAAAGCAAAGCTTTGGGGCTGAATTCAAATCAAAATGTAATAATTAGGGCAAAATTTTAAAACGGATAGGTGTTTTCTTCCGTTACTTTTTCAGCGATGGTGTTGCGTAAAGCAACCACATTAGGCTGATTTTGATATTTGGTAAAACGCTTAAGACCCATAAGCATCATACGCTGCTCATCACCTTCAGCAAAAGACACAATGCCTTCTTTTGCTTTTTGGTTAATGGTATCTACAGCGTGATACAGATACAATTGCGCCATTGCGATTTGCTCTTTCTGAGTGTCTTCGCCAAAGCGTTTTACGTTCTTTTCGGTACGTAAAATGGCACTTTCTGCCATATAGATCTCAATCAAGATGTCTGAAGCCGCCATCAACAATTGCTGATGCTCTTCCAATTCTGGTCCGTATTTCTGAATGGCGCTACCAGCAACCATTAAGAATACTTTTTTCAGTTTAGCGATCATCGCTTTTTCTTCAGAAAGTACTTCAGAATAATCTGGAGTATCAAAAGAAGGGATTCCGGTCAACTCATCGGCAACTGCCATCGCCGGATTCAGTAAATCTACGTGACCTTTCATCGCTTTTTTCACAAGCATTCCTACCGCAAGCATACGGTTGATCTCATTGGTACCTTCATAAATACGCGAAATACGTGCATCTCTCCAGGCAGCTTCCATAGGCGCATCGGCACTGAAGCCCATACCACCATAAATCTGAATACCTTCATCGGCACAATTCTGCATATCTTCTGAAGCGGCAACTTTAAGAATCGAACACTCGATCGCATATTCTTCAACACCTTTCAGTTCGGCTTCCTGATGGCTGTTACCATCGGCCATTCTGATTGCGATTCGATCTTCAATATTTTTAGCGGCGCGGTAGGAAGCACTTTCGCACACGTAAGCATTCGTAGCCATTTCAGCCAATTTATACTTGATCGCGCCAAATTTGGCAATCGGTGTTTTAAACTGAACGCGCTCATTTGCATACTTTACACCCATATCGATGATGCGACGTTGTGCGTCAAGACAAGCGGCAGCGAGCTTGATACGACCTACGTTAAGCGCATTCATCGCGATCTTAAAACCTTCGCCACGACCGGCAAGCATATTCTCTACAGGAACCACGGTGTCATTGAAAAATACCTGACGGGTAGAAGAGGAGTGAATACCTAATTTCTTTTCTTCTTCTCCAAGTGAAATTCCGTTTGAAGGGTCATTTTCAACAATAAAACCAGTGATGTTCTTATCATCTTCAATGCGGGCGAAAACTATAAACAGGTTACAGAAACCGGCGTTAGAGATCCACATTTTCTGACCGTTGATCTTATAGCTTTTACCGTCTGCTGAAAGTTCTGCTTTGGTTTTACCGCTGTTGGCGTCAGAACCTGCTCCGGGTTCGGTTAAGCAATAGGCACCAAACCACTCTCCAGTAGCCAATTTAGGAACGTATTTCTTTTTTTGCTCCTCGGTACCATAAAGGGTGATTGGCATCGTACCGATCCCGGTGTGCGCACCAAAGGCTGTCGCGATAGAACCTGTAGCTCCCGAAATATAGTCACAAACAAGCATCGTAGAAACAAAGCCCATTCCCAGACCATCGTATTCCTCAGGAACAGCGATACCAAGAAGACCGAGTTCACCCGCTTTACGCATCACTTCTTCAGTGAGCGCATAGTCTTTATGTTCAAAACGTTCTTTGTTGGGAACGATCTCACGGTCAACAAATTCTTTAACCGTTTCCTTCATCATTTTTTGCTCCTCGTTAAAATCTTCGGGAGTAAAAACATCCTCACAAGCGGTTTCTTTCACTAAGAATTGCCCGCCACGTAGAATTTCTTTTTTATCTGCTGTTTCTGCCATTGTAATGTATTTTAAGAAAATAGAATAGAGAAAAAAGAGAAGAGATCATCGGTTACAAGCCGTTTTGAAATCCCATTGTCATTTTTTGCCATTCCTGTATTTTGGTTTCTAATTCAACTAATTTTTTATCGTCTAAATAATTTTTATGCCTCGCTATCAGCAATTGAGTACCCAATTCAAATGAAGAACCTAGAGCATAATCAATAAAAGTGCTGAAAGCTTTATCAGTTCTTGATGAACCTTCTGAAATATTGCTTGGGATCGATGTACTTGCTCTACTCATTTGTGATGCAAGATCAAATCTTTCATGTTTAGGAAAAGATTCTATTATATCTGAAATATCACAAGCTATTTCTAAGCCTAAAGTCCAAATTTTTAAGTTTTTATAATTATGCCTTCTTTTGCTCATAATTAAAACTCTTTTATCTCTGTTCTTTGCTCTCTATTCTAAGATTTCTAATTAAGGAACTCATAAACCCCGGCTGCACCTTGACCGGTACCTACGCACATCGTCACAACCCCGTATTTATTTTTCATTTCGCGTTTGCGCATTTCGTCAAAAAGTTGGACGGAAAGTTTAGCTCCCGTACAACCTAGCGGGTGACCTAAAGCGATTGCACCACCGTTAACGTTTACGATATCCGGATTAAGATCTAACTCTCTGATTACCGCTAAAGATTGCGAAGCAAAAGCTTCATTCAATTCGATAAGATCGATATCCTTCTGCTGTAATCCGGCTTGTTTTAAAGCTTTCGGAATTGCCTTTACAGGACCAATTCCCATTATACGAGGTTCTACGCCTACGGCTGCGAAATTCACCAAGCGAGCGATTGGCTCTAATTTGAGTTCTTTCACCATTTCTTCGCTCATCACTAAAACAAAGGCAGCACCGTCACTCATTTGTGAAGAGTTCCCTGCAGTTACGCTTCCGCCTTCGGCGAAAACAGGACGTAGTTTTGCCAGAATTTCAAGCTTGGTATCTGCACGCGGACCTTCATCTTTGCTAACCGTATAGGTTTTAGTTTCTTTCTTTCCGGCACCGTTTACAAACGTGTGTTCAACATCAATAGGAACAATTTGTTCTTTAAAACGATCTTCTTCCTGTGCTTTTAAGGCTTTCTGATGCGAGTTGTAAGCAAACTCATCCTGATCTTCCCGAGAAACATTAAACTGATTGGCTACCGCTTCTGCAGTAAGCCCCATTCCCCAGTAATAATCCTCATTTCCGGCCTTTGCCACTTTATAATCAGGAACCGGTTTGTAACCACCCATCGGGATGTAACTCATACTTTCGGCACCTCCGGCGATGATACAATCTGCCATACCTGCTTGAATTTTAGCCGATGCCATTGCGATGGTTTCAATTCCTGAAGCGCAATAACGGTTCACCGTCACTCCCGGTACGTCTTCGATCTTTAATCCCATTAACGAGATCAATCGCCCTACGTTAAGACCTTGCTCAGCCTCAGGCATCGCATTACCTACCATCACGTCATCAATGCGCTTCTTGTCAAAATCAGGAAGCTCGTTCATCATGTAATCGATAGTCTCTGCGGCGAGTTCGTCTGGTCTTTTAAATCGGAACAAACCACGAGGTGCTTTCCCTACGGCTGTTCTATATGCTTTTACGATATATGCTGTTTTCATTTTTTAGATTTTTTTGAGAGAAAAGAGAAAAGATATAAGAGGATAGATTTTGTAATCTTAATCGTCTCTGATCTATTATCTTTTTTCTAATTTCTACTTTAGTTTCTTAAAGGTTTCCCTTTCTTGATCATATGTTCCAGACGCTCTAAGGTCTTGCGCTCACCACAAAGGCTTAAGAAGGCTTCGCGTTCAAGATCTAGCAAGTAACGCTCACTTACATAAGAAGCTTCGGACAGGTCGCCACCAGCCATTACATAAGCCAGTTTATTAGCGATTTTTTGATCGTGATCACTTATGTATTTACCTGCGTTCATTTGATCGGTTCCTACTAAAAATGCACCTAAAGCTTGTTTACCTAAGACTTTAATATCAGTACGTTCAATAGGTTTGGTGTAGCCTTGATCTGCCATAAACTTTGCTACTTCTTTAGCAGCAGCGATCTGGCGATCTTTATTGACCACGACAATATCTTTGCCTGGTTTTAAAATCCCTAAGTCGTAAGCTTCATAGGCAGAAGTTGAGACTTTTGCCATACCAATTGTTAGGAAATATTCGCGTAGTCGGTTTAACTCGACGTCGTCTTTATGATAGGTTTCAGAAGCTCTTAAAGTCATTTCTTTAGAACCACCACCGCCTGGAATTACCCCAACACCAAATTCTACCAGACCAATGTAACTCTCAGCAGCAGCCACAACGCGGTCTGCGTGCAAAGTCAACTCGCAACCACCACCTAAGGTCATCGCCTGTGGAGCAACCACGGTAGGAATAGAAGAGTAGCGCAAGCGCATACAGGTATCCTGAAAGTATTTAACGGCAGCGTTCAACTCATCATATTCCTGCTCCACAGCCATCATAAAGATCATCCCGATATTTGCACCCACAGAGAAATTCTTCCCTTGATTGGCAACAACGAGTCCGGCGAAATCTTTTTCTGCTAAATCAATAGCTTGATTTAAACCGCTCAAAACATCGCCACCAATAGAATTCATTTTAGAACGGAATTCCACATTTAAGATTCCATCGCCGAGGTCTTCAACAACAACGCCGCTGTTTTTAAATACTTCTTTAGATTGACGAATGTTATCGAGAATGATAAAGCCATCCTGCCCCGGTTTTTTCACATATTCCTTCTTTGGAATATCGTAGTAAAACGTGTTTCCTTCTTTTACGGTGTAGAAGGAATCCTTACCGGAAGAAAGCATCGCAGCAACCCAATCGGCTACTTCATAACCTTCGGCTTTCATCAATTCAATACCTTTCTCAACTCCTACAGTATCCCAAATTTGAAACGGACCGTGCTCCCAGCCGTAACCGGCACGCATCGCGTCATCAATTTTGTAGAGTTCATCTGTGATCTCAGGAATACGATTTTGCACGTAAGCGAATAAGCCTGCGAAATTTTTACGGAAGAATTCTCCGGCTTTATCTTTTCCTTTAACTAGAACCGGAAAACGATCAGCCACATTATCAATAGACTTCGTCATCTCAAGTGTACTGAAAGATGCGCGCTTGTTGGCTCTATATTCCATAGAATTCAGGTCTAGCGTTAGAATCTCGCTAGAGCCGTCCTCCTTTTTAATTTTCTTATAAAATCCTTGTCCGGTTTTGCTTCCTAACCATTTATTCTCGTGCATCGTGTTGATGTAGTTAGGTAGCGAAAACAACTCAGCACGCTCATCGTTTTCTACGTTTTCACGAATCCCATTTGCCACGTGAACTAAGGTGTCAAGTCCCACAACATCAACGGTACGGAAGGTAGCCGACTTAGGACGCCCAATTACCGGTCCCGTTAATTTATCAACTTCCTCAACGGTCATCCCGAGTTCTTCCACAGTGTGGAAAAGACTCATAATACTGTAGGTACCTACGCGATTACCAATGAATGCCGGAGTATCTTTTGCTACAACTGAAGTTTTTCCGAGGAATTTTTCGCCGTAGGCATTCAAGAATGCTAAAACTTCTTTGTCTGTTTTAGGTCCCGGAATGATCTCAAAAAGATCTAAGTAACGTGCCGGATTGAAGAAATGCGTTCCACAGAAATGTTTCTGGAAATCATCGCTTCGGCCTTCACTCATAAACTTTATTGGAATCCCCGAAGTGTTTGAAGTGATCAGCGTTCCCGGAGTACGATGTTTATCAAGTTTTTCAAAAACCTGCTTTTTAATATCTAAACGCTCGATCACCACTTCTATAATCCAGTCGTAGTCTTTTACCTTAGCGATATCATCTTCCATATTTCCGGTAGTGATGCGTTTTGCAAAATCTTTATGGTAAATAGGAGAGGGCTTAGACTTTAACGCATTCTGTAGGTGATCATTCACCAGCCTGTTGCGTACCGCTTTGTTATCAAGCGTTAAACCTTTTGCTTTTTCTTTGTCGTTAAGTTCGCGAGGAACAATATCGAGTAACAGTACTTCAACTCCTATGTTTGCAAAATGGCAAGCGATACCGCTTCCCATAATACCAGAGCCAATTACTGCAACTTTATTTATACGTCTTTTACTCATTGTTTTATAGTAGTTTCAGAAGTGTTATAAATCTTTTTATTCTGTATTAGATCATTGATCACGTGAATCACTTCAAAAAAGTGATCTACTTTTTCTGCATCAATGTTCGCGCGTACCGCTTCGTTAAATTTTAATACACGGTCTTTACTGAAGTCTCTGTTTTCCTTTCCAAATTCAGTCAGGAAAATCAACACGCCGCGTCCGTCAGCCGGATTGGGTTTGCGTTCTATGAGACCGCGTTCTTCCATCGATTTTAAGGTTCTTGAAAGGCTTGTAGCTTCCATTCCCATTCGAGGGCCCAAAGCTGTAGAAGGCGTTCCTTCTTCGGGGTCTATGCTCAATAAAGCAAATCCTGTAGCCATCGTACTGTCTAATTTTGCAGCTTGCTCATTATACATTTTAATGATGGCTTGCCAGGTAGCTCTAAGAGCGTGATCTATTGTAATATCTTTTTTACTCATACGTTTGCGTAAATTTAAAAAATATTACTATGCACGCATAATAAATTAAGGAAAATTTATAAGATTATTATCTCAGCTGTTAGAAGATGAGCATATTCATAAAAAAACTCCTTATTTCTAAGGAGTTTGATAGATTATTTATGTTCGTAAATTTTATTGTAAAGATCAAGATACTTTTCTTTTACAATGCGTCGCTTGAGTTTCATAGTAGGAGTGAGGTGGCCGGCTTCTATGCTCCATTCGTCTGGAGTGAGCTCAAATTTCTTAACACGCTCCCATTTACCAAATTTCTCATTATGGATATCAACATCCTCTTGAATACGTTTCTTCACTTCCTCGTTAGAAGCTATTTCTTGAGGAGTAGTACCTACGTTGATATTCTTGAGTTTTGCCCATTCGGTTACAAATTCAAAATTAGGCTGAATTAAAGCTGCCGGCATTTTTTCGCCTTCACCTACCACCATTATATGTTCGATAAAGCGGGATTGCTTCATCATATTTTCGATGATCTGAGGGGCTACATATTTACCGCCACTGGTCTTGAACATTTCCTTTTTACGGTCGGTGATCTTTAAGAAACCTTCTCTGTCGATTTCCCCGATATCTCCCGTGTGGAAATAACCGTTCTCTAAAACTTCGTCTGTTTTTTCTTGGTCTTTATAATAACCGATCATCACCTGAGGACCTTTAATAAGAATCTCACCATCTTCAGCGATTTTGACTTCAGTCTCCGGAATCGGCCTTCCCACGGTTCCTATTTTGAATCCGTGATCGCGCATATCATTTACTGAGATTACGGGTGAAGTTTCCGTAAGACCGTAACCTTCCATCACCCCAATATTTGCTGCATTGAACACACGAGCGAGACGCGGCTGCAAGGCAGCACTACCAGATGCGATCACCTTTAGGTTTCCGCCTAAAGCTTCTTGCCATTTACTGAAAATCAGTTTGCGAGCAATTCCCAATTTTTTCTCATACCACCAGCCATTTTGACCATAAGGTTCATATTCTAATCCGGTTTCTACAGCCCAGAAAAAGAGTTTCTTTTTAATCCCGGTTAAGTCTGCACCTTTTGCAATGATCTTATCATATACTTTTTCCAATAAACGTGGAACAGCGGTCATTACTTCTGGCTGAACCTCTTTTAAGTTTTCACTTATCGTATCTAGGCTTTCAGCGAAATAAATAGAAACTCCGGTATACTGATAGAGATACATCAACATACGCTCATAGATATGACACACCGGTAAGAAACTCAACGCCTTACTCTGTCCCGGAATAATAGGAAAACGCGATGCACTATTAACTGCGTTAGACACCACATTTTTGTGGCTTAACATTACGCCTTTAGGTCTTCCGGTGGTTCCTGATGTATAAATTAAGGTTGCAAGATCGTCTTCTTTAACCGCGTCTTTTAATTTTTCAACTTCAGATTGAAGAGTTTTGTCTTCTTCTTTTACCTCTTCCCAGCTCTTACATCCATTGATAGCATCAAAACTGTAAACCTCTTTGAGCGTTGGCACATTTGCTTTTATCGCATTGACCTTGGTAAGTACTTCTTCGTCAGACACAAAGCAATAAATAGACTCGCTGTGGTTAAGCACATACTCATATTCTTCTTCCGAAATCGTTGGATATATGGGAACATTTTGAGCGCCTAATTGCAGGATACCGATATCCATAATATTCCACTCCGTGCGGTTTGTAGAAGAGATCACGGCAATTTTATCATTAGGTTTGACGCCTAATTCTAATAAGCCTCGACTTATAGCATTTGCTTGATCGAGGTAGGATTGTGTAGTAGTTGCTACCCATTTACCATCATATTTAGTGACCAGCGCTTCCTTCAAATTATACTGCTCAAGCTGGTGATAGGGGAAGTCAAAAAGACGTTTAATTTCCATAGTTATGAAATAGGTTTTCTTACAAGTGTGATTTTAGGTAATGAGGTCTTTACAAAAATACGATACAAGTTCTTGATTCTGCTTTTTAAGTAGCCCTCTGAGGTATTTGATTACTGCAAAATAGCGAATTTGTAGACTTTTTTCTACGATTTTAGAAAAATTTACAACGTTGTATTAATGATATTTAAAATTTACTCATTTCTTAAATGTGAAGAATTCTTGCGTTTCATTGATACATTTCGACTTTAATATTAAGAAATAATATTTTTAAATGTTAAAATTTGTTAATGCTTTAAGTTGAGATAATTGATATTTTTTTAAAAAAGTAATACGTTCTTATCCAGCGTGAATAAATAGTCCATGGCTGATCGTGTTTTTTTATATGAAGGGTTTTTTGAGTAATAAATCATACGACTATTCTACTTAGTAACTAGGGTAATGGTTTGCATAATTTTAACGAAAAATTAATATTGCTTTAAATAAAAAACATAAATCAATGAATGAACAAAAATTACTCACTGTATTCTTGGTACTGTTGCTTGGGGTACAATTTAGTTTTGCACAGCAAAAAACTGTGCAAGGAACGGTTGTGACAGCCGACGATGGTCTACCGCTACCAGGAGCATCTGTAGTTGTTGCAGGAACGTCAAGAGGTACTCAAACTGATTTTGACGGTAAATTTTCTATTTCAGTTAGCCCAGATGAAACTTTAACGGTTTCATACGTGGGTTTTAAAACCATTAATAGAGTTGTAGGAGATGCATCGCAAATAACTTTTTCTCTAGAGGCTGATTCAGAATCTTTGGATGAAGTTATTGTGACCGCATACGGAACCAGTACTAAGGAAGCTTTTACAGGTTCAGCTAACGTGGTTGGACAGGCAGAATTGCAACAAAGAAATGTAACCTCGCCAATTGCCGCTATAGAAGGTAATGCTACAGGTGTTCAATTTACTTCAGCAGCTGGCCCAGGTGCCTCACCTAATATCGTAATTCGAGGTGTGGGAACCTTAAACGGAGATACAGATCCACTATATATTGTTGATGGAATACAATATGAAGGGTCGTTAAACACAATAAATCAAGAAGATATAGAGTCTTTAACCATTTTAAAAGATGCAGCATCTACTTCGCTTTATGGGTCGCGAGCTGCCAATGGTGTTGTGATTATTACAACAAAAAGAGGTAAAAAAGGTGGGCTTAGAGTATCAGCTTCAGCACAATCAGGATTTGTGACAAATAGTATTGGTCAGTATGACCAGATTTCACCAGGTCAGTATTATGAAAGTATGTGGGAAGCTTTTAAAAATTCAAGTGCAGGTGGTGGAGATCCTCAGTTTGCTAGTGATAACATATACAATCAATTAGGATACAATCCATTTAATGTTCCTAATGATCAAATAGTAGACACAAATGGACAATTAAATCCTAATGCACAAGTAATCTATAAAAGTTTAGATTGGTTTGAAGAGTTACAGCAGACAGGTTATAGAACAAACTATAATGTAAATGTTTCAGGAGGAGGTGACGATCACACGGTTTTCTTCTCAGCATCATATTTGGATGAAGAAAGTTATGTTGTTACATCAGGCTTTGATCGTTTAACAGCAAGGTTAAATGCTGATTTTGATGTGAGTGATAATATAAAAATTGGTGGTAGTGCAAATATCACATTATCAGAAGCTCGTGGTCCTAGTTCTGCAGGAAGCGGGAGTATCGTTAATCCGTTTAGTTTTGCAAGAGGAATTGGTTCGGTTTATCCTGTTTATGTAAATGATTTAAATGGAGATATTGTATTGGATGACTTTGGAAACCCAGTTTTTGACAATGGTGAAGGTTATGCAGATTTCAATATAGGATCAAGACCAGTAAATCAAGGGCGACATGCTTTACAAGAATTATTACTGAATAATGAAAGTGATAGAGACAACACTTATGGTTTTAGATTCTATGGAGAGTGGGAGATCTTTGATGGCTTAAGCTTTAAACTTAACTATGGGCGTGATATAAACGAATTGTTTGAAAGAGAATATGAAAATGCAATTATCGGTGACGCGCAACCTGACGGAAGGTTAAGCGAAGATCGAGCTCGAAGAGAAATAGAAAACTTCAATCAAATTTTGACTTATCAAAAGAGTTTTGGTGATCATAATGTAGATATCACAGCAGGACACGAAAGCTATGATAGATCAATTTCAGATCTTAATGGTTTAGCGACTGTTCAAGCTGCTAATGGTATTTATGAATTTGCTAATTTCTCAAATATTGTTGATTTAGGCGGAGCGACCTTTGATAAGGGAATTGAAGGTTATTTTTTAAGAACGAATTATAACTTCAAGAATAAATATTATTTAAGCGCTTCGGCAAGACGAGATGGTTCTTCTGTTTTCCAAACCGATAGTCGATGGGGTACATTTTACTCTGTAGGTGGGTCTTGGCGTATAGATCAAGAAAACTTTATGCAAGATGTTTCCTTCATAAATAAATTAAAGGTTAGAGCTTCTTACGGGGAGGTAGGTAACGATGATTTATTTGATAGTTATTTATCGCAAGCGCGATTCTCTATTACATCTAATGCAGGTGCTCCAGCACTTTTATTTACAGATATTGGGAATACTGCACTTCAGTGGGAAACTATTGAAAATTTTGATGTTGCTCTAGAGTTTGGTTTGTTTAATAATTTTATAGATGGTTCGATAGAATACTACAAGAAAAACTCAAGTGATCTATTATATAATCTTCCTATAGCACCAAGTAATGGTTTAAATCAAGTTCCTGTTAATTTAGGAGATATGTATAACTCTGGGTTTGAATTCGCATTAACAGGCCATTTAGTTAATAGCAATGACTTTAGATGGGACTTAACCTTACAAGCTTCTACATTTAAAAATGAAATTACCAGTTTACCAGATCCTTTTATCAATGGAAGTAAAAGATGGGCAGAAGGTCGTTCTAGATTTGATTTCTTCTTATTAAGAACAGCGGGAGTTGATCCAGAAACTGGAGACCAATTATTCTTATTGTATGAGCAGAATGAAGATGGAGAAAGTGTACCTGTAATTGATGAAGCGACAGGAGAAATTGCAACCACAAATGATTGGGAAGAAACAGAGAGAGCTTACACAGGGGACTCTTCGATTCCAGACTTACTAGGATCTATTTCTAATAGCTTAAGTTACAAAGGTTTTAATCTTAATTTTTTAGTAACTTATGGAATAGGTGGTAAAGTATTGGATAATGGTTATTCTTCAATGATGCATAGTGGTACCTATGGTAGATCATTGCATCCAGATATTCTCAATGCTTGGAGAGAACCTGGAGATATAACCAGTGTACCAAGACTTGAAAATGGAAATGTAGATCTTGTACGTACACAGTCAGAAAGGTTCCTTACTGATGCTTCTTTCTGGGCTCTTAGAAATGTAAGTTTTAGCTATAATTTCGGAGACAATGTAATTAACACGCTAGGCTTAGATGCGTTAAGAGTTTCAATCACAGGAGAAAATTTATACTTAAAAAGTAAAAGAAAAGGTTTAGACCCTCAATACAACTTAGCAGGAACACCATCAGCAAATGATTTCTCACCTTCAAGAATTGTATCGCTTGGGTTAAATCTATCGTTTTAATAAAAATTCATTATGAAAAGCAATTTGAAATATATACTAGTGGTATTATTTGCAATACCAATTCTATCTTGTCAAAAAGACTTTTTAGAAAGAACTCCAACAGATGCAATTTCTTCTGCCGATGCTTTAGCGAGTGCAGAAAATATGCAGCTTGTTTTGAACGGAATACACCGTGGACTATATTCACAATCTCAAACAGTATTTCCTGGCGGTAATACAGCACGTGCCAATAATCATTATTGGGTGCCTATGGGAGATAACTTAACAGGTGATTTAATTCATTCAGCTAACGCAAATAATTTATCTTGGCGTTCAGTGATGCAGTGGAATGAGCATACACAAGAAACTTCACTAACATCTAGTTTATTATGGTATCATAGATATAATATAATACTACACGCTAACCTATTAATAAATGAAATAGAAAGCGGAAGTCTTACAGAAACAGCGAGACTGAGAAATATATTGGGGCAAGCTTATACTTATAGAGCTTATGCCTATCTATCATTAGTTCAGCATTACGCTAAAGGATATCTCATTGGTAATCCTTCTACAGACCCAGGAGTACCGTTATTATTTTCTTCAGAATCACCTTTTACAAGTCAACCTAGATCGACTGTTCAGGAGATTTACGATCAAATTGAATCAGATTTAAATTCAGCAATAACTGCCTTTCAAGATAGCGAAGGTCCTGGTGTAGGAGGAGCAGCGGCAAAAGCACAGTTAAGTATCAATGCTGCATATGGGTTATTAGCAAGATGGGCATTATCAAAAGGAGATTGGCAAACTGCTGCTGACGCTGCTATAGCTGCTCGAGAAGGTTTCCCTCTTCTTTCTGAAGATGAATGGAAATCAGGATTTAACACAAATAACCTTTCAGAGGTAATTTGGGGGAGTAATGTAATAGCTACAGAAACAACCTTTTTTAGATCATACTTTTATTTAGCAAGTAATACATTTAATGGTAGTCAAATAAGAAATAATCCTAAAATTGCAGATAGAAGACTTGTAGATGCTATTCCGGAGACCGATTACAGAAAGGATGTTTTTCTTCCCGATGCTCCTAACACTAACACTTCCGCGGCTAATGGTAATGGAGGATTTTCAAACAATACCAATCCACTTTACCCTACAGAAGAGGAGTTTGATGCTGCAGTAGATAGTATAAAGGCTGTTTATGGTTTAGTTGCTGGTCACAACTTACATCCATATATGCAATTTAAACTTAAACAAGCTAATCCTGGTACAATAGACCCTGATGATGTGATTTATATGCGTTCTTCAGAAATGTATTTAATTGAAGCGGAAGCAGAGTTGATGATGGATAATCTGACCGATGCAAAAGAAGCTTTAAGACCACTTGCAGAAGCAAGAGATTCTTCTTGGGATTCTGACGATTATCCAAATGCTGAAAGCTTTTTTGATCATTTAAAATTTCAATGGAAATTAGAAATGTGGGGAGAAGGATTCGGATATACAAATCATATACGATGGGATGAAGGCGTTGATCACGCTGCAGATGGAGGATCTGGTGCTTCAGAGGTACTTTACCAGCAATCATACCAAATTGAAAGACCATCACTCAATGATGATTGGATTTTCAAAATACCTCAAGCAGAAATTGATGCAAATCCTAATTTAGGTTCTGGTGATCAAAACTAGATAAATTAAAATCTTTTATAAAAAGCCCGGTATTACCGGGCTTTTTTCATGCATTACTTTATTCATATTTACTTAATTCCCCGGCTCGTAAATCAAGCGTAGAAACGAACTGAAGCGTTCGGTCTCGCGCTTAATAGGAATACCGGTTACAATGCCTATTAACATATTATCTGCAACGTCAAGTCGCAATTGCGGGCGAATTGTCATATCAAAATCACCCTGATTGAATTCCTTATTAAATTCGAGACCAATAAAATTACGGGTACCGGGAATCATATAATGCAGGTTGCTGTTTATCTGCCAACTTGTATGAATAGCTCCGTCGCTATAGTGATGGGCAATTGCGGGACCTGTATAGATCAAACTGTGAAAATTAGACCCCAATCGCTTAGCCGCAATGAAGAACGGATTGTAGATATTGCCGGTAAACAATTTTCCTGCGCCATAGTTGCTAAAATTGGTAAGTTCAAATTCCTGAATATACCCAAACGCCATACTCGTTTTATGCTTCTCAGAAACCCAAAAAGTATATTGACCAGCGATCTTGATACTATTTAATCGGTTCCCGGGTGCATCGCCATTATCTCCTACAGGATAATGCAGCGAGAAGGGTAATTCTACTTCCAAACCCAACCGGTCTGCGGGCGCCCATTCATATTCTACAAGCGCAAGATATTCATCGTATTGATCATTATCGGTAAGGCCTAGACCAATATTCCATTCTTTTTCGCCTTTACGAGCGCCTAGATCTCGAATGAGGTCAATATAAAGCGGTTCGGCGTGTAAGATTTTTAAGGGTTCTTTACTTTCTTCAACTTCAGCAATATATAAGCTGTCTGTAATAGCTTTAGGCTCTGTTTCTTGAGCATAGGAAAAGTGGGTGAGCACTGCCAAAAGCAGCACTAATTGTAATCGTTTCATTTTAATTTGTTTAATGAGTGTATTGAATGTAAGGATGCACCTCAGATATTGAGGTGTTCAATAATGCGGTATAAACAACTTAAAATTTGGGTGGGGGAGCGTCAACCTCCAATGATAAATTTCGGAAGTTTGCTAAGGCGAAAAGGGTATTCTGTTTTTTCTCAAGGTTGAAATTTTGCTGAAATGCAATTAAAGACTTGTCAACTATAAAGTGATCCAGAGTGACTGAAGTTTTAGAAGAAGTATGTTCTTCAGTGTCGTTATCGTCATACTCAGGAATGACATCTCCAAGATCTAAAACCTGCTCTACAACCAACTCAATAACACTCTCCTGATCGTTAATATTGAGGTTTTCTGGTTGATTAGGAAACAGGTCTGGACTGTCTACACAGATATTGAGCATGTAGAGCGCAATAAGCCCCCAAAATATGCGAATACCAGTATGTTTACGGCTCAGACCTGTCATTTAATTAGTTGAGTTTACTGCTTCTCAATCCACTTGCGGGCATTTTCAAAAGCTTCGATCCACGGACTTACTTCATCCTTGCCTTTGTGAGAAAAATTTATATCAAAACTAATAAAATAGAGGTGTAGTATCGGAAAATATTAATCCTTTTTAATTTCTAAAATGCAAGACCAATTTCTTTGCCTAAAACCCAATTATTATTCTTGTTTTCGTAAAGATGAATACCAGATTCAAACTCCATTTCAGAACCTCTATAATAATATATTAAAGCGTATTTTCTATTTTTAGATATAATAGGTTGTCCTAGGAATAATTTTAATAAGGAGTGATATCTTATTGATTCATTACTATTATTCATTATTTTTTTTTGTAGGGCTTCAAAGTCTTCCAATTGTGATTTATATTCCTTAGGAATAACCTGAATAAGGCTGGATTGATTTTCTAATTGTTTCAATAGAGTTTTTCCTTCATCAATGTCAAATAGTGCTGTATTTTCATCAGGATAAAAATCTTCTAAATACTGTTTAGGGTCATTTACTCTGGTTAATATAAAATTATTGAATTCATCATTTTGAATAAATTCATAGTTTATTCCAAAGTTTTTCGTTCCAAAGTAATCTCTTTGTAGCTTTATTTCCTCATTTAATATATTGCTATAGGCTGATTTTTTAAAACTTTCAACAGATTTACAATTTTGAAAAAATATGCAAAGTTTAATTACAATTGCCAGACGCATTATTAGTCGCAGGTTTGCCTTTTGGCGATGTGGTCGTCTTTGTTCCATTTGGGTAAGTATAATTACGAATTGAATTAGTTAGTTCTGCGTCAATTGCTTCTTTTATCTCAACAAATTCAGGATTTCTATTGTTAGGATTATTGAAAGCATCATTTGCATTTAAGTATTCGGGAAACATTCCTTTGAATGTTGGGGTTAATGAGATTGCCCCTGCATAGCTCAATTTTTCATAGTACGAAAAAGGTAAGTTGTATCCCCTGTTCTGACCATAAACAGATAAAGATGAAGCCATTTCGGCGACTAATTCAGACATTATTTCATGGTGAGCTTTACCATAGTTGCTGGGTTTATTGGCGTTGAAGTTTATAAATGCTTCTACCAGATCTTTAAATTCTGGGTCGGGATTTCCTGTTACCGAAGTAAACTTACCTTCTTCAAGCATATAAACTAAAATCGCGTGAACCGATTCATGTATTGTTGTTCTTGCTATGGATAAATCCGTGGCTGTTGAAAGGTAAGACTCATTTAGCCAGATATTAATATCCATTGTTTTAGTCGCTGGATTAAAAGTATAGGTTTGAGATGTTCTACCATTACCAGGTATCGTAGAAGAGACAGCATAAACAAGGTTAACCTTATCATTAGCTTCAAAAATATCTAATAATAATTGATTTAATGGAGAGCAAACACCATAAGCCTGTTCTACAATGATTTTGGCACATGGATAATTTATAAAGTTTGGATCGGTAATAATATTGTCGTCATTTATCTTTTCAATTGTACGCTCCTCCAAACTCACTTTTCCATCATAGTTAGCACCTATATTAGAGTCATAAGCTCCTCCGCCAGCTTGGAAAGTAGAAAAATTTTGGTAAGAATCATATCCCGGGGTATTTGAAAAAATGACCTCTCTTGTCAACCCTTGGTATGTTGTGTGCGTATAAACTAAACCACCGCTAGTAAATTTATACCAATCCTGAAAGTGTTCAGTTTCAATAAATATATAGCTTCTGTCTAAAGCAAAGCGTTTAAAATTAGTTTTAGTGATTTCTTTTTCGTCCAAGAGTTTTTCATATATACCTTCAATATAATGAAACGAGTCAGTTTCTCCTGCCGTATTTATAAACCGTACAATCGCTGTATTTTTCTTTTCGCTTAGACGATAGTGGGCATCACCGGGTTTAATATCAATTATCTTTGCTAGTGTTATTTGTTTCTGGTCATCCACCAGAATCGTGAAATGAATGTTGGGATTTATTTGATCTGTAGGATTATACTGAATTAAATACTCGGTGAAAATCTCGTCATTAATTTCTACAATTTTGGCACTAGTGGGTAAAATCTGACTGTTTTGTGGAAGCCATTTCTCAAATCTTGAAATATTATACAGCTTCTGATTTGATTCCCAACTTGTGATATCTTCATTTTGGCAGCCTAGAAAAAAAAAAGAAAACTGTCAGTAAAACCGTAAAATAATTCTTTATCATAATAATTTTTAGTATTAAGATTTAAATTTACTAAAAATTTTATTAATAATTATAAATTAATTGTCATAGATAATCATTTAAGTTAACTGCTTCTCAATCCACTTGCGGGCATTTTCAAAAGCTTCGATCCACGGGCTTACTTCATCTTTGCGACCTTTTGGATAGTTTGCCCAGTTCCATTGAAAAATAGAGCGCTCAATGTGCGGCATGGTTACCAAATGTCGTCCGGTTTTATCGGTCATCATTGCGGTGTTGTAGCTACTTCCATTAGGATTTGCAGGGTAGGCATCGTAGCCATACTTAGCCACAATGTTGTATTCTTTTTCGCTAAGCGGAAGTTCAAATTTTCCTTCTCCGTGAGAGATCCAAACCCCAAGAGTAGCACCTTCTAGAGTAGAAAGCATCACCGAATCGTTTTTCTCAATCTTCACACTGGTGAAGCCACTTTCGTGCTTGTGCGAATCGTTATGCAGCATTTTTGGTTTTTCGTTGTGTTCCGGGTTGATCAGATCTAATTCAACAAATAGTTGACAACCGTTACAGATTCCTACCGAAAGCGTATCTGGACGTGCGAAGAAATCTTTCAATGCCTTATTGGCTTTCTCGTTGTATAAGAATGCTCCGGCCCAACCTTTTGCAGAACCTAAAACATCTGAGTTGGAGAAACCACCCACAGCACCAATAAACTGAATATCTTCAAGCGTTTCACGACCGGTGATCAAATCGGTCATATGAACATCTTTTACATCAAAACCTGCGAGGTACATCGCATTGGCCATTTCGCGTTCTGAGTTACTTCCCTTTTCACGTAAAATAGCAGCCTTTGGTCTTGGTTTAGAAGCATCAATTGTTGGTTTGATTCCGGTGAAATGCTTCGGAAATTCAAACTTCAGATCTTGTTGATCAAAGTTGTTGTAACGATCTTCTGCCAGACCATTAGCCGTTTGTTTTTGATCTAATAAATAAGAAGTTTCAAACCATTTTCTGCGTAATGATGGAATATTCAAACCAATTTCTACTGAATCTTTCTTGATCAATAATTCGTCTGAAGTATTAGCCGATCCTACTTTAAAGAATTCCACTTTGTTTTCAGTCAAGGCGGCTTCAAAAGCAGCATCATCAGTTGCCTGAACGACTACACCAGCATTTTCAGCGAATAAGATCTTGATGATATCTTGTTCAGTAAATGCAGAAAAATCAACTGAAGCTCCCAGTTTATTTTCAGCAAAACACAATTCTAAAAGCGTTGTGATCAATCCGCCCGAAGCTACATCGTGACCGGCTGCAACAAGATCTTGTCTAATTAGGCTTTGTAACGTATTGAAAGCAGTAGCAAAAGCCGCATCGTCTTTAATGCTTGGTGCTTCCATTCCTACTTTATTCTGAATTTGAGCAAACGAAGAACCTCCCAATTTAAAGTTGTCTTGAGATAAATTGAGGTAGTAGATCGATCCTGCTTCAGCATCCAGAACAGGTTCAACAACGCGGTTGATATCATCACAGCTTCCAGCCGCAGAAATAATCACCGTTCCCGGAGCAAGTACATCACCTTCAGGATATTTTTGTTTCATTGATAAGGAATCTTTTCCGGTAGGAACATTGATTCCTAAAGCAATTGCAAATTCTGAAACAGCTTCAACTGCCTCATACAAACGCGCATCTTCACCTGCATTATTACAAGGCCACATCCAGTTTGCAGAAAGCGAAACCGATTTTAAACCTTTCTCCAGCGGCGCCCAAACAATGTTGGTAAGCGCTTCTGCAATACTGTTTTTACTTCCTGCTACGGGGTCGATCAATCCGCTTACAGGAGAATGCCCTATAGAAGTAGCAATTCCGTTTGAAGATTTAAAATCAAGTGCCATCACACCCACATTATTCAGCGGAAGTTGGAGCGAACCAACACATTGTTGTTTAGCCACACGACCGCCTACACAACGGTCTACTTTATTAGTTAACCAGTCTTTACAAGCAACTGCTTCAAGTTGTAATACGTTCTCTAAATATTCGTGGAAGTTTTCTAAAGAGTAAGAAACATCACTGTAAATACGGTGAATTTTTGAATCAACCATGACCGTTTTTGGCGAACTGCCAAACATATCATTCATCGCCAAATCCATTGGTGCAGCACCGGTGGTAGCCGACTTGAATGTAAAACGGTGATCGCCGGTCACGTCACCCACTTCATACATTGGTGAGCGCTCGCGATCTGCGATGGTTTTTAAAGTTTTAATTTCTTCGGCACCTATCACAAGCCCCATACGTTCTTGCGATTCGTTACCGATTATTTCTTTAGCCGAAAGGGTAGGATCACCCACCGGCAATTTATCAAGATCGATCAATCCGCCGGTTTCTTCAACCAATTCAGAAAGACAGTTTAAGTGACCACCGGCACCGTGGTCGTGAATAGAAACGATGGTATTCTCATCACTTTCTACCATCCCGCGGATGGCGTTAGCCGCACGTTTTTGCATTTCAGGATTAGAACGTTGGATTGCATTCAACTCAATTCCTGAGCTAAAGGCACCCGTATCTGCCGAAGATACTGCAGCACCGCCCATACCAATACGGTAGTTGTCGCCACCAAGAATTACAATTTTATCTCCGGTTTCCGGTTTTTCTTTTAAGGCTTGTTGTTTCTTGCCGTAGCCAATTCCACCGGCTTGCATAATCACTTTATCAAAACCGAGTTTTCTTCCGGCTTCATCGTGCTCAAAAGTAAGCACAGAACCAGCGATAAGCGGCTGCCCAAATTTGTTTCCAAAATCTGAAGCTCCATTTGAGGCTTTGATCAAAATATCAATTGGTGTCTGGTATAACCATTTACGCGCCGGCATTGCATCTTCCCAAGGGCGTTCTTCCTTAAGACGAGAATATGCAGTCATATAAACAGCGGTCCCTGCCAGCGGAAGCGAACCTTGGCCACCTGCCAAACGATCGCGAATTTCACCACCGGCACCAGTCGCTGCACCATTAAAAGGCTCAACGGTGGTAGGGAAGTTGTGGGTTTCCGCTTTTAGCGAAAGCACACTGTCAAATTCTTTTTCGGTATAAAAATCAGGTTTATCTGCAGTAGCAGGAGCAAACTGTGTCGCTTTAGGACCTTTTACAAAAGCCACATTGTCTTTGTAAGCCGAAACAATCTCGTTAGGATTTTCTTCGGAAGTTTTACGAATCATCTTGAATAGGGAAGAGGGCATCGTTTTCCCATCGATCACAAAGGTTCCGTTGAAGATCTTGTGGCGGCAATGCTCAGAATTCACCTGACTGAAACCAAACACTTCAGAGTCGGTAAGAGGGCGACCTATGCGTTCTGCAACACTTTCCAGGTATTCTACTTCTTCTTCGCTTAAGGCTAAACCTTCCTGCTCGTTATAGGCTTGAATATCTTCAATAGCCTTAATATCTTCAGGCTCGATATCTATGGTATAAACCGCCTGATCGAGCTTGCTGTATTCTTGAGAAAGCATCGGATCAAATTCGGCCTTTCCGGCAACAAATTCTTCAATTCTAATAATGCCTTCAATTCCCATATTTTGGGTGATCTCAACGGCATTGGTACTCCAGGGTGTGATCATCGTCGCACGCGGACCAATA
>Ga0114910_1000026_pt1 | contig 104150 bp, 96 predicted proteins | sample MalvireepMed_908_FD_83500 | JGI IMG/M metagenome (GOLD analysis project Ga0114910, IMG submission 83500) | Marine viral communities from the Global Malaspina Expedition - Malaspina viral metaG DeepMed_908 | ecosystem: Environmental > Aquatic > Marine > Oceanic | place: Mediterranean Sea...
CCATTGTCGAACTCCTTTAAAATTTTTGCAATCTGTGTAGGTGTGAATTTGCTTCGTCTCATACTGTTTAAATTTAAGAATTATTATACTTCTAAACAGTTCGGTTTGAAGGGAAGCTTACACCCTTTTTAATGATAGATGGTCTGTAATAAAAAAATATAAAAGTAAAGAACAGTATGGTTCGAATAGAGAAGAGAAAAAAGAGATTGATAAACAAATCAAAGAATTGAAGGAAGATTCAAATATTATCAAAGATAAATTAACAAATGAATCCTTTTTTTATCTAAAAGAGAACTACATGTCGAAGGATGATTTATTCTCTTTTAATAAATTTAAAATAGTTTGGGAAGAAGTGATCGGAAAAAATAATTATTTTATTCCTATAGAAAAGAAATATAGAAAAGATGAAATAGCTTTTTCAAATTTGAAAATTCATTAATTTACCTTATTCTAAATCACAAGTTCTCAAAAGCGCTGGCATTCCAATTGCTAGATTTCTAAAAATTCACATAAGTTTCTTAAATTCAATTGATTACACTTGACTTTGACCGTGTTTGACTATACCTTAGCGTTTTAAAACTAAAGGTCATGGCAAAACCAACAAGCAACATCGGCGCATTTAAAGGAACGATTGACGGGATTACCTATTACACCCTTAATGGAAAATGGGTGTGTAGAAAAGCGGCACCACCCAGCAAAGAACGCATCAACACCGACCCGCGTTACAAGGCGGTTCGTAAAAACAATAAAGAATTCGGGGGTGCTTCTTCCTACGCCAAGGCCATTCGTATGGGCTTGTTGCCATATGTACACGAATTTAAAGACTATAGCTTCAATAGCCGACTCACAAGCCGCTGTTTGGAATTGGTAAAAGCGGGTAGGGGAGTCAAGGGCGAGCGCAGCCTCAATGCCTGTAATGCACCGGAAACACTAATGGGTTTAGAATTGAACGAACAAAACAAGTTAAGCGATAGACTGCGTTTTCAACCCAAACTAGATGCAGATGCCATCAGCGTGTTGGTCGATTTTGCCGGCCTAAAAAAAGAGCATCTAATGGCACCCGAGCACGCTACACATTTTGAATTGTTGTTGATTCGCTACAACCTGATGCCGTTTACCTATGACCAAAAGCAGCAGCAATACACATCAGAATTAGATGCTGAAGCCCTCGAAGTTGTGCGTATGCTCACACCACCGATAGCCATTAATGACATTCCGCAACCCTTAGAATTTAACCTGCCGTTTTACAGCAGCGATCAATATACCTGGGCGTATCTGGAGGATCCAAATCCTATGTTTTCGATGAAAACAGTGGCCAAAAAAACAGCACATACCGTTTGGTTGGGCATTCGTTTTGGCCAGGAAAGCAATGACAAATTAGAAGTCTTCTCGGCACATAACGCAATGCAGTGCCTTGCGATCTACTAAGTGCTTCGTAAAGCGGCTGTGATATCAATTATTCTCAAGAAAACCCTGTAACCCATAGGGTTCACCCGTAGTTCACCCGAGGTTCACTCAAGCTTGATCCGTGGTTCACACATACCAAAGCCTAGCTAAAGTGCATACAAAGCCAGTCTACATGCTAATTAAAGTCCATAACTCATCCTATAAACTACATTTTTAGTTAATAGGATGTGTAAAATATAGATAAGGAATGCCAGTAACCGTTGCTCATTAAGTTTGCGGATTGGGCACGAACGGACAACGCATTTTTATGCAAATGAGCATACTGAATCTTGTTGCGTTATAAAACAGATATTTTGACACGGTAAACCTTTCCAAACAAGAATACACATTTGCAGATCATTCGTATTTGATATATCTGAAATCCTAGCTAAACTTTATATTCAAAGCTTCAGAAAAGTTCCGTCTAAATATAAATGCCATCAGTATGGTTTTATACAGCAACTCATCTTGAATTTTTTACCTTGAATTCTGTATTGGTCGATCGCTGAGAATCGCGTATTTGAAAATTTCCTGGCCATTGTACAGAATGAACGATTTATAAGCCATAGCCAAATAGGATATTTAGCCCTAATTCGCATATTCCTCAATAGTGTAATTTGAATTATAATATATATTATGTAAAATAGAATGTTTCTTTAGTCTAATTAGATTGCCCAACCCATTGTTATAAAATTTAACGTCGAGCCCTTCTCGTATCTATGGATTTATTGTTAGTTCCTTTTGTGTTGAAAAAACGCTAAGGGCAATACTATTGTTCTTCCTTAGCTTCAGGATCAAAGGCTACTACATTTCCCTGATAACGTATGGCCGCACGCTGACTGCTATTCACAGCAATGCTTGCCGTTTCGTTCGGAAATAGATTGAGGATCACATTATAAGATTCGGTTTTATCATTAGCTACAAACTTGATTTGGTAAAAACCATTCTTTGTAGTTACCTCATAATTCTTCACTGGCGCCTTAAATTGGATCCCGGCATTGTTTTGATTGTATCCTGCGCCCATAAAGCGTTCGCCATAGAACGGCAAATCCACATCAATACTGTCGTTGTAAATTCTTAAATGATTTGGGTTCCCTATTAAACTGATGCGGTTTCCTGTATTTCCCGGACCTAGAATATTCGTGTTGGCGACCGCCATAAAGGCCTGTGTAGCCATGGGTGATGCCCATTGCGACTCAATTTCATAGCTTCCTTCAGTGATCCATTGGTTCAAGGCTTCGTTGCTGTCCGCGGCTTGTCGGCTTCCGGAACATCCGGTTATCATCAAAGCCAGTATTAAAAATCCTAGATATTTCATAACTTCTATTTTACATAATGAATGCAATAACCTTACCAGTATCAGTTCACATTGTTTACAAAAGCACGATACTTCAATAAAGCTACAAAAAATGCACCGCCTATGGCATTACCAATCAAGGCCGTGCTTTGTACCCATAAATACCGCCCCAAGCTTACTTCGGTTCCCAACAAATACGCGCCAAAGACTTCGATATTCCCAATAATACTGTGATGCAATCCTACAAAAGCCATAGTAGCTGTGATCAAGAAGATAATGATAATGCGGCTTACGGTATCTTTTGACGAGGTCACCAACCAGGATAACAATCCCATCATCCATCCTGCTAAAATGGCGCTGACTAAGATAACCGGCAAACTAAAATGAGCCACGTGCTCACCAATGGTAACGACGGTTTCAGCTTCAAAGATGCCCAATTGAGGACCAATCCAAAACAATACCAAACCGATGAGCCACCCTCCTATAAGGTTCCCCAGAATCACCAATCCCCAAATGCGTAACAAGCTCATCAAGCTGTGTTTACGATTGAGTACCGGTAATGTGAGTAAGGAAGTTTGCTCAGTAAATAAAATAGATTGTCCAAGCACCACAAGAATAAATCCTAGCGGATACACCATGGCGATCAACTTAAACAAAGTGTCTTCGCTAAAAGAATCTGAAAAATGAAAAAATACGCTGCACAACATCATATAACTGAAGCCCAGCTCCAGTCCGGCTGTTAACGAACTTAATAGTACACTGCTTGTACTAAGCGTATAGATCTTTTTTCCTTCACAGATTTGTTCTTTAAGAATTTCCCCATGACTTTTTGCCTGAGACTCTTCTGAAGTTTCAGACTTTTCCAGTTCCTGGTCAATGTTCTGCTGTTTTTTTTCTTCTTCGCTCATTAGTTGTTCCAAACAGCCACGGCTTCTGCGCGTAGCAATTGTATTAAATTAAACTCTTGGTGTCGTTTTCCGGTATGCGAATTGTAAAAAAGTTGGCTATACACATAGCCGGCTTCTTTAGCATCTGCGGCAGAAGCTCCATAATAAACCGCATCAAGTGCTGCCCAGCTGCTTGCTCCTAAACACATTAAACAAGGCTCGCAACTGGTATACAGGATGCAACCTTTTAAGCTTTTAGATCCAAGTTTTTTACAAGCTTCTTGAATCATAGCCAGTTCTGCATGCTGGGTACAATCGGTATGTTCCCCTACCCGATTGTGTCCTTCGGCGATAATGCTTCCGTCTTTGACGATCACGGCTCCAAATGCTCCTCCTCCTTCAGCTGCTTTCCCGTGTCTCGCCCAGTCGATCGCAAGCTTTAAAAAATCTTCGTGTTGGTGTAGTTCCATAAGTTAAAAAAAGGACGAATACCAAAAATACTATGCGTACCCGAGCATTCGTCCCTAAATTTTGTTATAAAATGAAGTTTCAGTGGTTTTATGCGGAAAGTTTTTCTTTAAAGTCATTGATGATTCCGCCTTTAAGCAATACGCGTATTTGGCGATCGCTTAATGAGTGCTTCGTGGGTATTGAAACTTCGCCGGTTTCTTTTTTAATAAGCACTTCTATAGTTGATCTGTTCTCTACCAACTGGCGTAAATTTTTAAATTCCACAGTATCTCCTTGCTCTATTTTTTCCAAATCATCAGGATTTTCAAACTCTAACGGAAGGATCCCAAAGTTCACCAGATTTTGCCAAGCAATTCGGGCATAGCTTTTGGCGATCACCGCCACCTGACCCAAATATTTAGGTGCTAAAGCAGCGTGTTCTCTACTACTTCCTTGTGCATAGTTATCACCGGCAACCACGATATGGCCTCCTGTTTTTTCTTTGGTTTCCATCGCACGATCGTAAAACGTCTCATCGATCACCGTATAGCTGTATTTACTGATCTCCGGAAGGTTGGAACGAAATGGAAGTACTTCTGCTCCTGCTTTGAGAATTTCGTCTGTTGAAATATTGTCCTGCATTTTCAGTAAAACAGGTACTTCATAATCATTTTTCAAGGCTTCAATTTCAGGAAGCGACTTGATATTAGGTCCTTTTTTCAGTTCAACCTGACTGCCATCTTCCGCTGGGGCTACCAGCATATCTTCATTAATGATGTGTAATTCAGGATCTTCAAATTGGGGATATTCCATAGTATAAAGCGAGGCGATATCCCGGGGATCTGTGATTTTCCCGGTCAATGCCGAAGATGCTGCAGTTTCCGGACTACACAAATGCACCTGATCGTCTTTGGTTCCTGAGCGGTCAGGGAAATTACGCGGCATCGTACGTAAACTTATCGTGCCACTGGCGGGCGCTTGTCCCATTCCAATACAGCCCATACATCCACTTTGATGAAAACGGGCACCGGCCCTGATCAAATTGGCAAAGGCTTTGGTATCGATCATATTCTGAATGATCTGTCTACTGGTAGGATTGATATCAAAAGAAACATCAGGATTCACCGATTTTCCTTTTACAATGGCGCCCGCGATCCAGAAATCACGCAATCCGGGGTTTGCTGAAGACCCGATCACCACTTGAGAAATCGGTTTACCGGCTACTTCGCTTACAGGTACTACATTTCCCGGACTCGTAGGCAGTGCGATCAACGGAACAAGTTTGTCTAACTCGATATGCTCGTGTAAGTCATATTCACAACCGTCATCAGCCAGAAGTTCGGTCCAATCTTCCTCGCGTCCCTGAGATTTTAAAAAACGTTTGGTTTCCTGATCACTTGGGAATACGGTAGTAGTAGCGCCTAATTCAGCTCCCATATTGGCGATCACGTGCCGATCCATCGCGCTTAATTCTTGTAAGCCTTCTCCATAATATTCAATGATCTTTCCCACTCCACCTTTTACATCGTGACGGCGCAGCATCTCAAGGATCACATCTTTGGCACTTACCCAATCGGGCAATTTACCGGTAAGTTTAACACCCATCACCTGAGGCATTTTTACAAAATAAGGTTGCCCGGCAATGGCTGCAGCAACGTCTAAACCACCAGTACCAATCGCCAGCATTCCTAAAGAACCGGCAGCACAGCTGTGACTGTCACTCCCCACAAGAGTCTTCCCCGGTTTACCGAAACGTTCCATATGTACAGGGTGACTTACCCCGTTTCCCGGGCGGGAAAACCAGAGTCCGAATTTTTGTGCGGCACTGTGTAAAAAGGCGTGATCGTCTGCGTTTTTAAAATCGGTTTGTAGCAGGTTGTGGTCTACATATTGTACCGCGACTTCGGTTTTGGCCTGATCCAGATTCATCGCTTCCAATTCTAATTGTACCAACGTTCCGGTTGCATCTTGAAGCAGGGCCTGATCGATCTTTAAACCGATTTCCTCACCGGGTTGGAGTTTCCCTTCGATGAGATGATCATTGATTAATTTTTGAGTAACATTTAAAGCTTTCATTGCAGTTTTTTTGGTTTTTTAAAAGTTAGACAGAATCAAAAAACACCACAATTATTTAACAGCAATTTAGAAACTAAGCGTCCTAAAGCCTTGGTAACTATGCTAACTTTACACTTCAATTAGAAATGCTATCTTAGCACGTGTTCTTGCAAAATGCAGAGCTCGTTTCTTATAGTAATCAATAATAGTTTATGCTCGTCTGGGGAATTTTTATCGCGTTTATCTTAGTTTGTTTAGCTCTTGATCTGGGAGTCTTTAATAAACACGACCATGTCATCAAAAGTAAAGAAGCCGGTATTTGGACTGCCGTTTGGTTTACGATTGCAATGGCCTTTAGCGGTGTGATCTATTGGTTATTTAATACAGATTTGGTAGAGAATCCTACCGGTATTTCTGCAAATACCGCAGTGCTGAAATACATTACGGGCTATTTGATCGAACTTTCGCTAAGCATCGATAATGTTTTTGTGATCGCTGTGATCTTTTCCTCTTTTAAAATTCCGCCAAAATACCAACACCGTGTGCTGTTCTGGGGAATTTTAGGCGCTATAATCTTCAGAGCTTTAATGATCGTCTTTGGAGTAGCACTCATCAATAAATTTGAATGGATCATCTATGTTTTTGGTGGGTTCTTATTATTTACCGCCTATCGTATGCTCAAATCTAATGGCGAGGAAGATTATGACCCCCAGGATTCTGTGGTGTATAAGACAGTAAAAAAGATGTTCCCTGTAACTACAAAGATGGAGGGTCATTACTTTTTTATTATTGATCAGGGAAAACGCGCAGCCACTCCCCTTTTCCTGGCTTTGATCGTTATCGAACTTACCGATATCTTATTTGCGCTAGACAGTATACCCGCGATCTTGGCGATTACTGCCGATCCGTTTCTCGTGTTTACTTCAAACATTCTGGCGATCTTAGGACTACGATCTATGTATTTCTTGATTTCGCGTATGCTGCAAAAATTCAAATACATTCATTATAGTCTCGTGGTGATATTAGCATTTGTAGGTCTTAAAATGATCTTCTCCCATATGATCGAAGTGCCCGAATGGTTATCGCTGGGTGTTATCGTAGTATCGCTTGTTGCAGGAATTCTGGCATCGATCTATTTAAAAGGCGGTCAGGAACCCGAAGCTGAAACCGCAAAAGCAGAAGAACTTCCGTAGATTTTAAGTTACATTAATGTATAGGTGTCAAAGAAAGCCTAAAGTGTATGGAAGACTTTAAGGCTTTACTTAACTTTAAGGTAATACTTAAAATACAGCTATATATGAACTATAATTTTGAATATCATGATGTTGCCGCTAGTGCAGCATTAGAGGACTTTACCAAAGAGCAGTTAAACAAACTGGTTAATAAATATGATTTTATCGTACGTGCAGATGTCTTCTTTAAGACCGAAAACACTTCTAGCGATGAAACCGGTAAAATCGCGGGAATACGCCTAAGTGCTCCCGGACCAAGACTTTTTGCAGACCACAGTTCTAAAAGCTTTCACGAGTCTGTAAAAGAAGCTACGCGTGAATTGAATATTCAATTGAAGAAGCGTAAGGATAAAATGAAGTCTCACCACTAAGATTAAAACTATGAAATCAATAGCAAGAGATGACAATCAGGTAACCTTAATTTACAGCAGTACGACCCGTACCGGTGAACGTACCTACGGGCACATTTCTGCAGTAAAAGACAAGGAATTACAAACTATAGATATTGCAAAAACTCCTCTGACGGGAACGCAATGGGCTGAGCTCGCTGAAGAATTAAATAAACCCATCAAGAGTTTGTTGAGTTTTGAAGACATTAGCGACGATGACGAGTTAAAGACAGCAGATTATGACGAGAATGACTACATCAATATCATTAAAAACCGTCCTGAGCTGTTGGCACATCCTATTATCATTCATCAGGATGAAGTGAAGCAAGTAACCAATCCTACACAAGCACAAGAATTCTTAGGAGTTGACAGTGCCGGTCTTGACAAAAAGATGATGTATGATGAGCCTACGATTAGCAGTACTACCAAGAAGGAACACTTTATTGAGAAGCCTGAAAACGGCGAACACAATTAACCAATAAGGCCTCAATCATAAAAAAATCCCCGAAATCTTGTTTCGGGGATTTTTTGTGTTTAATTGAACCTGCCAAATGGTAGAATACCTATGGTAGTTTATTTATGAAAGTTTTTAATCCTGATCTACTTTAGCCAGTGGTTGTATGCTTGGTTTTATTTTCTCGTAGAGCTCAAATTGATATTCAGTAAGTACCTCACTCATAGAACCGCTTTCTTCCTTGCTAACGATATACAGCTGATCGAGCATCTTTTTGCCTTTATAATTCTTCTTGATCTCCTCACGCTTGATTAAATAATCTGCAACATTCGATTTAAAAAGCAAATCCTGCTTAGGCGTAAGTCCCAACTTTTTGGTGTAGATCTTTGTTAAAGAATCGGCTTGTTTTTCGATATACTGAGGCTTTTCTTCAATATATTGAATTTGAGACTGAGCGGTCAAGCCCAAAAATGCGAAAGAGAGAATTAGGATTAGTTTTTTCATCGGTGCTTATTTTGATTCAAAGTTTCCGTTAAAAGCAAAATCGCTAATACTCATACGGCTACGCTCTTGCTCTAATTCCTGTTCTTGGAGTTCTTCAGGTAGGCTTTCAACTGCGCCACCATAACGACCAAAAGCAACAGCAGTAGCAACTTCAAAATCTTCAGAAAACTCAAATTCCTGATGTGCCTTTTCCTGATCTAAACCGCCCATTTGATGCGCCGCGATCCCGTTATGATTGGCTTGTATTACTACATTACCCATAAATAAACCCAGATCGTGCATCGCATGATAATAAGGCTCACCATCTTTATTGGTCTTCTTAAATGCAGTAATGAATAGAGCCTGAGCATTCTTGGCCCAATCCTGATTAAAAGGAATCAAACAGCTTAAAATGCGCTCGTAGACGGCATCTCCTTTGAGTCCGTAAATAATACGCCAAGGTTGTTGATTGTACGAACTAGACGCCCAGCGACCTGCTTCAAGCAATTGTTTGATTTCAGATTCACTCAATGGCACATCATCAAATGCACGTGGACTCCAGCGTGATTTGATTTCGTCCATAATGTCAAACTCGGTAGGTGTAATTTTGGTAATTTTTTCCATAAAGTAATTTTCAAGGCTTACAGTATGCAAGCAATTTTTGATTGAAAATAAAACTTTACCGAAGTTTCTTACCCGGCTTTAACGAGTATTAACGTGCGCTGCATCTATTTTTAACGCGCTGCTAACTTTTGCTCGATGAGACTTATAGAAGCCGAAACGGTTTCCATTTTATCAAGCTCGTCGTCTTCTATTGTAATATCAAAAGCATCTTCTACATCAAGAACGATATCAACAAGATGTGTAGAATTGATGTTGAGATCAGTTACAAGGTGGCTTTCTGGGGAGATCGCGTCAGGGTTAACATCTTCAGGTAAATACGGTTGAATGATCTCTTTTAATTGGGGATAAATATCCTGACTCATATATAAATTTTACTGAATTATATTTTTAAAAAGATTTAAAAATAAGACAACAGTTTACATCTCCAAAACCAAAACTGGCTTTTGCCAAATAATTAAAAGCTAAAGGCGTCTTTTTCTTTGGAATACGACTTTCAGAAATATGCTCTAAGATTTCCGGATGTACTTCATTTAGGTTCACATTCGGAAATAAAAATTGTTGCTTAAGCTCTAATACCGAAGCCACACTCTCAATACTTCCGGAAGCAGCCAGACAATGCCCGGTCATCCCTTTCAACGAATTGATATATGGGAAATCAACACCAGAGCGTCCTAAAGCTTTACTCCAATTCTCGATTTCTAGTCCGTCTTTGCTAGTCGCGGTAAGATGCCCGTTGATCACTTCGATCGCTGAAGCTTCAATTCCTGAATCGCTTACAGCGTCTTCAATACAACGTCTTACCGCTATGGGATTCGGCGCAGTCATAGAGCCTTCATTACGTTGCCCACCGCTATTGCTCGAGCCGCCTAAAATTTCAGCATAGATAGTTGCGCCGCGTTCTTGAGCACTTTCAAGACTTTCAAGCATAAGTGCTCCGGCTCCACAGCCGGGGACAAAACCTGCTGCATCTGCCGCCATAGGTCTGGAGGCCTGAGTGGGTTGGTCATTATATTTTGAAGGTAATATGCGTAAAGCATCAAAGCCACCCCAAACATACGGGCCACCATCGCTTGAGCTGCCAGCCAACATACGTTTGGCCTTACCGTATTTAATACGTTCATAAGCCATCAAGATCGCTTCGGTTCCTGTGGTACATGCCGCAGAATTAGACGTCACCAAATTGCCCAGTCCCAGCATTCCGCCTAAGTACGCGCTTACGCCGCTACTCATTGTTTGTTGTACGCTGGTACTACCTAATCTTCGGGTGTTTCCTTCATCGATTTTATAAATGCTCTCGCGGTACTTATCCACTCCCAATGAACCTACGCCAAATATGGTTCCGCTATCAAAATCGCAAGTTTCCTCGTCAATGGGAAGCCCTGCATCTTGCCAGGCTTCAACGCCGGCTACGACGCCGTATAAAATTCCGGCAGAATTGAAATTACGCAGTTGTAAGGGCGTAAAATATTTTGATTTAACGGTCTCTGAAATCAAGGGCATCCCCCCGATCTGGCAGGAAAATTTGAGTTTCTCGAGTTCGCTAAAAAATCTAATCCCGCTCTTTCCTTGCATTAAAGCTTCGGTAAATGCATCAATACCCACACCATTGGGCGCACATACGCCCAACCCGGTAACCACTACCCTTGTTTTACTCATCGCCAGGTTTTAAGATTCCGGAGAAAATACCGCTACACACCACTTCTTCAGCTTCATTAAGCATCTTAACCTTAGACTTTAACTTATGAAATCTAAAGTATTCTAAATCAGAAACAACGGTAACTTTTTCATTAGGAAAAACCGGCTTGTAAAAACGAGCTTCATTGTCAACCATCGCTACGGTAGAATTACTTTTGAGATCAAAATTCTTATCGCGTAGTAAGTATATGCCCAGACTCACCAAACCTATTTGCATCATACACTCTAAAAGGATCACCCCCGGAGTTACGGGGAAATTCACAAAATGACCTTTATAAAAGTCATGGCTTTCATCAAAGGTATAATGCCCTACAATATGCTTCTGAGACACTTCGGTGATCTGATCTACAAATAAAAAAGGATCAGAATACGGGAGTTTGTTTACGATTTCTGCTTTGGTCACGTTTTAGTTGTTAAGGCACTGAAAGCTTCCGATAGGCGAACCGTCTGGAATTTTAGGAGCTGCAACTTCCTCATATTCTTCAGGATCTTTGATAAATCGGCCCAATTCCTGAGCGATATATCGGTCATTAGCTTCTTGTGATAATGCCAATTTCATACTCAAATCTAAGAATTTTGAGAACGTCACCGCCTTAACTTGTGGAATTGCTTTTTTAGAAACTGAAAGTTTTTTTAAATGCTCCAACACTCTGTAATTGATAGTTTGTTGTACTTCAGAAAGATAGCTGTCTGTAGTTTTCTTGTATACCGTTTCTTCAAGAAGTGCTTCTAAAATGGCATCAAAGGAAGGAAGCGCATCATCCCAAGCGTGTTGAGCTACGATACGATTTGCACGTTCAGGATTTAGCAAAAAGTCTAGCGTCATATCGGCTGCAGTTTCCGGAGCTGCCAATGGATCAAAGGTGATGCCGGTGTTCCCTTTAAAACTTTCGCGTGTGCGACGATAACCAAAAGCGCGCGGAGGAAATAATGCTAACTTATCTTTAGGAATCGCCAAATAAGACGCGTCTAAAGTCATTAACACGGCAGACAGGGCCTGTTCTTGTTCTTTTGCTGAAAGTGGCGTCACAATTTCCTGCTGCTGATCTCCTTTTACAGCATAATTGTACCGCTGCCCACCTATGCTTTTAATCGCTGCTTCGGTTTGATAACGGTGATAGAAATATAGCGGAACAAATACATCTTCTAAGGTACTGAAAGCCTCTCCCGTTTGAATATTATCTTCAGAAAAATTACCGATCGCTTTTTTACGCAATGCTAAAACATCTTCCAGTTCTTCAGCGGCATTTGCGCCATTGTCCCAAAGATGCGCATCAGGATGTGCTCCTGTAGCCGCCCGTGCATCGCTATCTGTTATAAAACGTAAGCCTTCTTTTTCGGCAGTTTCTAAAATATCATTTAGGTACCAAGATTCGGTCATTCCTTTAGGAACAGCTCCATAGCTGTAAGCCACAGTTACTTTATCCCAATCTCCAATTCCCACCGCATAGGCATCGTTAAAGTCTATTTTTCCGTTTTTTAATCGAATGGTTGGATGTGGATAATCCATCACCGAAGCACGATCTGCTACACTGGCAGCAAAATTATGAGCAAAACCTAAGGTATGACCAACTTCGTGCGCCGATAATTGTCTTATACGCGCCAAGGCCATCTCAAGCATAGGTTCATAATTGTCATCAGAATCAGCAAAAGGCGCATTCATTAAAGCCTGAGCGATCATAAAATCCTGACGAATACGCAAACTACCTAAGCTCACATGACCTTTTAAAATTTCGCCAGTACGCGGATCAACAACACTCGCGCCATAGCTCCATCCTCGTGTGCTGCGATGTACCCATTGAATCAAATTATAGCGTAAGTCTAGCGGGTCTGCATCTTCCGGAAGCATTTTTACCTGAAACGCATCTTTATAACCAATACTTTCATAAGCTTGATTCCACCAGCGGGCACCTTCTAAAAGCGCTGAACGCACAGGCTCTGGCGTCCCGGGATCTAAATAATAGATGATAGGTTCAACCGGTTCGCTAACCGCCAATTCCGGATTTTTCTTTTTTAAACGATGTCTAACGATGATGCGTTTATCTATTGGGTCTTGCACCGGAGTTGAATAATCTTTATAGCTGCGGTGAATCGCTCCCGATCTGGGATCAAAAGCCCGCACTTCATAGCCATCATCTGGCAATGCGACAAAGGAATGATGCTGCACCACACTAACCGACGAAGCATCTGGAGCCACAGATCTTAGATTACGTCCTTGAGGATCTCCGGTAAACGTCAATAAGGCTTCAAATTCGGTGTTTTTGGGAAAGGCTTTGGTGTTTTTAAGCGCTAGAGCACTTCGGGATTTATCTACTTTGTAACTTCCTTCTTTATTTGCTTTCAGTCTTCGGGCAACGCCGTGGGCATCTTCCATCAAAAAAGAAGTAAAATTGATCACATAAGTATCCCCCTGAGTTTCTTTGATCTCAAAACCGTAGAGTACCGACTTCGCGAAGGCTTCCTCCACCGATTCTCTTTCGGCAGCATTATCGGTGATCGCACGATAGTCTTGATTGGGTTGTACCAATAAAAGCTTATTCCCGGCTTTTATAAACTTTACGATCGCAGTACCACCTAATTGGCCGCGGTCTAAGCCAATATCATTAGAGCCTAAACCACTTTTTAATGCGTGCACATAGATAAATTCTTGATCTAGTTTATCAACTTCAAGGTAAAGTTCATCTTCAGATTCATTATAATGAAAATTGAAAAAGCCATTATAAGCTTTAAGGTCTTTCTTTTTCTCAAGAAATTGCGCAGAGGCTAGCGAGCAGCACAGTAAAAAAAGGAGGGTAATGTTTTTTGTCATGGAATTAGCGTTTTAGGAGAAGCTAGTTACTTAAAATAAGATGAATTTGAAAAGCCGGAATCCAAAATTCAAATAAAATTAAAAATAGCCAATAAAACTGACGATAACGCACTTTATCGTCTTATAATTAAGAATTAATTATAGCCTTTTAGTAAGTAAATTCTTAATTTACCTAAAACTAATCGTCCATGTCAACTACCCAACAATCTATCTTTTCATCTTATGAAAAAGATCCTAAATTTTATGATGAGATTTTTGATGAAAAAGGTAATGTAAAACAGGTTTATCAAACGCTTTTTGATTTGTATAGCGGGCATTCTAGTCAGGATTTTGCTAAACTAAATGAGAAAGCAAAAGCTTCTTTTTTTAATCAGGGAATTACCTTTCAGGTATACAACGATCAGGAAGCCAAAGAGAAAATTTTTCCCTTTGACCTTTTTCCGCGCATTATAGATCCCGAAGAATGGGAGACTATAGAAAAGGGTGTACTGCAGCGTAGTAGAGCGCTTAACCATTTTATTTGGGACATCTATCACGATAAAAAGATCATCAAACAAGGTATTATCCCCTTAGACTTGATCAGCACTTCTGCCAACTATCTTGATCAGATGATCGGTATTGACCCGCCGGGTGGAATTTACAATCATATTTCTGGAACAGACTTGATCAAACATTCTGATGGCAAATACTATGTCCTTGAAGATAACATTCGCTGCCCTTCTGGGGTAAGTTATGTGATTTGTAATCGTACGGCTTTAAAACGGGCGCTATTTGGCGTATTCAACCATTACAATGCACATACGGTTACCGATTATGCACAGAATCTTTTAGAAATCATGGAATCGGTAAAACCACGCGGTGTTGATGAGCCTAATTGCGTGGTGATCACGCCGGGAGTATATAACTCTGCCTACTACGAGCATTCCTATTTAGCTAAAGCTATGGGCGTCGAGTTGGTTGAAGGACGCGATCTATTTGTTGAGAATGATTTTGTCTACATGCAAACCATTAAAGGTCCTGAAAAAGTAGACGTGATTTACCGCAGAATAGACGATGCCTTTCTTGACCCTTTAGAGTTCAGGCCGGATTCTGCTCTGGGAGTTCCTGGTTTGTTTTCAGCCTATAAAAAAGGAAATGTTTGTCTCGTAAATGCGCCGGGTACCGGTTTTGCAGATGACAAAGCCGTGTATACCTATATGCCTGAAATCATCAAGTATTATCTTGGTGAAGAACCTATACTCAACAACGTACACACCTATCACTGCAGCCGTCCTGATGAGTTGAAATATGTTCTTGAGAATATAGATAAGCTGGTTATTAAACCGGTTGATGAGGCTGGTGGCTATGGTATTTCAATTGGAAACCGCTTGACAAAAGAAGAGATCGAAAAGGTAAAGCAGACGATAAAAGCAAGTCCGCGTAAGTACATTGCACAGCCTATTATGAGCCTTTCGGTACACGCGACCTATATCGAAGACAGCGAGTCTTTTGAGTCACGTCACGTTGATCTTAGAACCTTTTGTTTACTGGGTGCAGATAAAGAATTTGTGCTCAAAGGCGGTTTAACCCGTGTTGCACTTAAAAAAGGAAACCTCATTGTAAATTCTTCTCAGGGAGGTGGTTCTAAAGACACTTGGGTACTGAAAAAATAATTGGGAAGCCAACAAATCAATAGTTAAGAAAAACAACTTTTATGCTTGCAAGAGTAGCAAATAACTTATTCTGGATGGGCCGCTATATTGAGCGTGCAGAACATATCGCCCGGTATTTAAATGTAAACTACTTCTCTTCTTTGGATGCTCCCAATGAAAAGTCTCAGTCCCGAGACCATGTGCTGCATTCCTTGCTGTTTATGGCCAATGGTCCGGTGGATGATGATTACGAACTCACAGAGAAAAATGTCTTTTTTGATATTGGTCTTAATTCTGAAAAGCAATTCTCTATTCTGAATTCGATTAAGTACGCACGTGAAAATGCCAATGGCGCGCGAGATTTGATCTCAACCGAACTTTATGAATCGATCAACAAGTTTTATCACTTTGTGCTCAATTATGATAAAAACTTTTTTATAACCAAAGGGCTTTTTGATTTTACCACGCAAGTTGCAGAATCTACGTCGATCATCAGAGGGAAAATACGTGGAACCTTATTACATGACGAAGTGTATGCCATAATCATGTTGGGCGTCAATATCGAACGAGCCACACAGGTCGTACGCATTATTCAGGCTAAATATTATGATGCGCTGAATGCGCAGGGAGGTTATGATAAAAAATTCAGTAAAAGTTATGAATGGACCACTTTATTGAAGTGTATCGAAGCCTATGATATGATGCGTCGCCATTATAAAAAAACACCTACCAGCCTGAGTACCTTGGAGTTTTTAATCTTGAATCCGGAGTGTCCACGCTCAGTAATGAATAGCTTAGTACAAGTAAACAATCACATTTCGGTGTTAAATGAAGCTAAATTTCCGGGGAAAGATACGGCCGCCTTTCTCATAGGTAAAACGCACGCAGAATATAGGTTTAAGACCGTAGATACTATAGAAGGCAACGTCGAGGACTTTATCGAAAAGATTCAGGACACGTTGATTGAGATTGCCAAAAAGATCGAAAAAGAGTACTTCAATTATTAGACTATTAAAAGTATCGGTTTTTAGTCTTATTTTTGTCAAGTTAAACCCCCTATACATTGGAATACACTATTAAATACAAAGCGGTCAATACCTATGACGCTTTGATCGACGAAGCCTTCTGGCAATTTTTATTGAGACCGGAAGAAAACACGACCCAAAACGTACGTATGGCGCGATTCACAAATTCAGCAAATGCCATCGTTGATACCTCTACAAACACCTTTGGTTTTCCTATTTGTCGCGTGCATCTTAAAAAACCTTTAGATAAGATAAGCTTTGAGGCCAGCTATATCATCAGTAAACAAATTGAAAATCCCTTTTCTGCTTTGGACAGCGTGGTAAATAGCGCGCATCAAGATCAAATAAGAAGTATCGATTTTAAAATTGAGCATGAGCGTTTTCTTAGCGCTACACCCTTGACACAACTTTCAGTAGAACAAGCTCCATTTTCTTTTGATCAGGCGCGTTCTATATTTGATAACCTCAATGATTTAAACAGCTGGTTATACCATAATTTTAATTTTAAAACCAAGGTAACCGATGTGAACACCACTCCCGTGGAATTTATCGAAAAAGGAGCTGGTGTTTGTCAAGATTTTACCCACTTGTTTCTGGCAATTGCACGTATAAATCATATTCCTGCACGCTATACTTCGGGCTACTTGCACCAAGGCAATGGTTATCAGGGAGACTCACAAATGCACGCCTGGGCAGAATGTTATATCCCTGAAAAAGGCTGGATAGGCTTTGATCCTGCAAACAATTTGATCGCTTTAGAGAACCATATAAAAGTGGCTCATGGAAAAGATTATACCGATTGTGCTCCTATCAAAGGAGTGATTTACGGCAACTCTAAGAAAAATGAAACTACCTACACCGTAGAAGTTGAAGCGCGGGAAGCGAGTGATCCTGATGTGATTCTCACTTCAGAGACCTACGCGCCTATGCCGTTTAAACAACAATTGGCTTTTCAAGCACAATGGCAACAGCAGCAATACCAGCAGCAACAGCAACTTAGGCAGCAGCAAAACCCTACAGACACTTCTCAGAATTAATCCGTCGCTTTACGCAGAAAATAGTAACTTTCGGCCAAACGGTTAAGCATGATAACGAGCGATCAGATCAAAGATCTTGTGCAGCGCCTTGATGCGCTTAAAATGCACTTGGGAATAGATCAGAAACGAGTAGAAATACAAAACGAGGAAGAAAAAACCTTTGATCCCAACTTCTGGAATGATCCTAAAGAGGCTGAGCAATTTATGCGCATGCTTCGCGAAAAGAAGAACTGGGTAAAAGACTATGAGCAAGCGGTTACCCTTACCGAAGACCTAGAAGTGCTTCTGGAATTTCATAAAGAAGGAGACGCTTCTGAAGAGGAAGTAGATAAGCAGTATGATAAAGTCACCCGACTTGTTGAAGGTATGGAATTTAAGAACATGCTTTCTGATGAAGGTGACGACCTGAGTGCAGTATTGCAGATCACTGCAGGAGCCGGCGGTACCGAAGGTTGTGATTGGGCTTCTATGTTGATGCGTATGTACTTGATGTGGAGCGAGAAAAACGGCTTTAAAGTAAAAGAGCTCAACTATCAGGAAGGCGATGTAGCCGGTATAAAAACCGTTACCTTAGAGATAGAAGGTGCTTATGCCTTTGGATGGTTAAAAAGTGAGAATGGAGTACACCGTTTGGTGCGCATCTCCCCTTTTGACAGTAATGCAAAACGCCATACCTCGTTTGCATCGGTTTATGTATATCCATTAGCAGATGACAGTATCGAGATCGATATTAATCCGGCAGATATCAGTTGGGATTTCGCCAGATCTTCAGGGGCAGGGGGACAAAATGTAAATAAGGTAGAAACCAAAGCTATTCTTACCCACCACCCTACCGGAATTGTAATTCACAACAGTGAGACGCGCTCTCAGCTCGAAAACCGCGAGAAAGCTATGCAAATGTTGAAATCCCAACTTTATGAGATTGAACTCAAGAAGCGACAAGCGGCACGAGACGAAATTGAAGCGGAAAAGAAAAGTATAGAATGGGGCTCTCAAATACGCAATTATGTATTGCATCCCTATAAACTCATCAAAGATGTACGTACCGGCGAAGAAACCGGTAATACCGATGCAGTTTTAGACGGAGACTTAGATAATTTCTTAAAAGCCTATTTGATGATGACCGGCCAAAAAGAAACCAGTAACGAATTATAGAGTATGCTTAAAATATATCACAATCCACGTTGTAGAAAAAGTCGCGAAGGACTTGCTATTTTAGAAGAATCAGGAAAAGAATTTGATGTTGTGAAATATCTTGACAACCCACCTTCTTATATTGAATTGGCGGCGATCATAGGCAAACTCAAAATTCATGCTATTGACCTGGTAAGAACGACCGAAAAAATCTGGAAAGAAGAGTTTAAGGGAAAAGAACTCACCGATGAAGAAATCGTTCAAGCAATGGTTGAAAATCCCAAATTAATCGAGCGTCCTATTGTAATTCTTGACAATGAAGCGGTTATAGGTAGACCTCCCGAAAACATTAAGAGGCTGTTAAGATAAATCGATTTACTTTAACACAATTTTAACCGAAGTAGATTAAACCAACTTTGTTTTTCTAGTCTAACAATTGAAACCTTAAAACGACTATGAAAAATAAATTTCTACTAAGCTTATTTTGTCTTTTTACGACACTAGCTTTTTCACAATCTTCTAACTATGCAATTACCGGTAAGGTAACCGATAAGGATGCAGGTATTCCTCTGGAATATGCAACCGTTACCGTTACCGATGTTAACAATGCCCAGGATGTTGAAGGAGGAATTACCGATATGGAAGGTAATTTCCGCGTTGAAGTTCCTCAAGGGGAATACAACATCAAAATAGAATACATCTCTTTTCAGCCTATTACGTTAAAGCGAACACTAAATGCAGACCTTAATTTAGGGACTATTCAATTAGAGTTTGCTGCTTCAGATCTTGACGAAGTTACCGTCGTGGCAGAAACGACTACCGTAGACATTCGTCTTGATAAAAAGATCTACAACATTGGTAAAGATTTAACGACTGCCGGTGGTACAGTAAGTGACGCACTTAACAATGTGCCGTCAGTATCTGTTGATGTTGAAGGCGGAATTAGCCTTCGTGGAAACGAGAACGTACGTATTTTAATTAACGGAAAACCTTCGGCACTTGCCGGTTTTGGTTCTACCGATGTATTGAGACAACTTCCTGCAGATGCGATTGAGCGTGTAGAAGTGATCACCTCTCCTTCTGCGCGTTATGATGCTGAAGGTACTGCCGGTATTTTGAACATTATCTTGCGTAAAGAGAAAACATTAGGATTCAACGGTTCGATCAATGGAAGTTTAGGAAATCCTGATCTAGCGAGTATTTCTACTAACTTAAACCTGCGTACCGATAAATTCAATGTTTTCAACACGACTTCTTATAGATATTCAAGTTCACCGGGTAATGGATACTTCGACACACGTTACAACACAACAGACGACATTACACCTACGTATGAGCGTATCATTGAAGATCGCGATATTCAGCGTTTAAATCGCGGATTCAATACCAACCTTGGTTTAGAATATTATTTGACCGATAGATCTTCAATTACAGGTTCTGTATTCTACAGAAATGGAAATGATGTAGATGAGACTACAAACCTTACCCAAAGTTTTAATAATTCAGCTCCTGTTTTAGAAACTTCGCGTATTGAGCGTCAAAAAGAAAAAGACGATCGTTATCAGTTCGCCTTAAACTACATCAACCGCTTTAATGATGAAGGACATCAGTTGACTGCAGATTTGCAATACACCACAAGTGATGAAACTCAGAATACGTTCATCAATGAAGATATAACCTTAAATACAGAAAATACAGATCCTATAATTGCAGAGCGTTTATTGAGCATCGAAAAGCAAGATGAGTATTTGGTTCAGGCAGATTATGTACTTCCTTTTGGTGAAGGTTCACAATTTGAAGCAGGATATCGCGGTACTTTTGAAAATGAAGTAACTGATTATCGTGTAAATCAAGAGCAAATTGCTAATTCAAATAATTTCGTTCAAAACGATACATTGACAAACGTATTTGATTACACAGAAAATGTAAACGCGGTATATACACAGTTAGGAAGTAAATTTGGTAAATTCTCTGTACTTGCCGGTTTACGTCTGGAGAATACCCAATTAAAAGGGCAAATAGGTTCTGCTTTAACTGAAGCTGAATTACAAGATATTTACGGGTTTGAGATCAACACCGATTTTGACAACAATTACTTAGGACTTTTCCCTACGCTTAATTTGACTTTTGAGTTAAACGAAAGAGAAAATGTTACTTTAGGATATAACCGCCGTATTAACAGACCTAGAGGTTGGTTCTTAAATCCGTTCCCGGATAGAAGCAGCCGTAACAACGTATTTCAAGGAAATCCTAACCTACAACCTGCATTTGCAAATGCATATGATTTGGGGTATTTAAAGCGTTGGGATAAATTAACCCTTACCTCTTCTCTTTATTTTCAAAGAGAAACCGAATCTTTTGAAGTGGTTCAAGAGATCATTGAACTACAAGGACAAGGATCAAATACAAACGGAAATACCGTAATTCGTAGTATCCCTGTAAACCTTTCTTCAAATGAGCGTTTAGGTGCAGAAATAGGTTTACTATATAACCCGGCAAAATGGTTACGTCTTAATGGTAGTTTTAACTTCTTCCAGTTCAATACTGAAGGGTTCTTTAATAACGTAGACTACAGCGCTAAGAACACCAGTTATTTTGCGCGTTTCAGCTCTAAAGTTTCATTACCTTGGAGTATCGACTGGCAAACCAATGCTTTTTACCGCGGTGCTGCCCAAAATGCACAGTCTGACACAGACGGAATTCTATCTGTAGATCTTGCTTTAAGTAAAGACTTATTTGATGATAAAGCTACGATCTCGATGAACGTGAGCGACTTATTCAACGGTAGAAAACGCAGTCAGGTAACAACAAACGACTTGTTTACCAGAGACAGCGAGTTTCAGTGGAGACAAAGACAAGTGAACCTATCATTTGTGTATCGCTTCAACCAGCGTAAAAACGATAGACAGAATAACAGACAGCCTTCTATGAATGATGATGATGACGGTGGAGATTTTCAAGGATAATTTTAAACACCCTTTCATTCCTTTATAATGACGCAAAGCCATTTCTATAAGAAATGGCTTTTGTTTTTAGTAAAAAGTTCAAGCTAGAAATACAGGAAAAAGATTCAAGGTATTGCATCTAGTCAATACCAATAAAAAAACCTGCTTTTAAAAAAGCAGGTTTTTGAACTTAAAATTATATAGAGTAATACTTATTAATTTCCGCGCTCTAATTTTTTCTTTTCACGAATTTCTTTCATTCGCTCTACAAATGCTCCACCAATCCAATAAGGAAGAATAGATACTAAAAAAATCATTAACCAAAATCCCATGGTTGCGATGGTTAAAAATGCTAAAAAGCCTAAGTATTGATCAAATTCAAACATAATATGGTTTTTGTCTGATTGCAAATTTAAGTATTCTTAATTAAAAAACACAAGAGTTTTTTTAAGTTATAAACATATTTATAACAGCTGCAATCGATAGTAATTACACGCAATCCATTATTTTTGTAAGACTACTAAAATAACCGAAATGGAATATAGAATTGAGAAAGATACGCTGGGCGAAGTGAAAGTTCCGGCAGATAAAATTTGGGGCGCTCAGACGGAGCGTTCTCGCAATAATTTCAAAATTGGCAATCCGGCTTCTATGCCGTTAGAGATCGTTTACGGTTTTGCCTACTTAAAGAAAGCAGCAGCGTATACCAACAATGAGCTAGGGGTGCTTTCTGAAGAAAAAAGAGACTTGATCGCTCAGGTTTGTGATGAGATTTTAGAAGGAAAACACGATGATCAGTTTCCGCTGGTGATTTGGCAAACCGGTTCTGGTACGCAAAGTAACATGAACGTAAACGAAGTGATCGCAAACCGCGCACACATTCTTGCCGGAAAAAAGCTTGGAGAAGGAGATAAAACCCTTCAGCCTAATGATGATGTGAATAAATCACAATCTTCAAACGACACCTTCCCTACCGGAATGCACATCGCCGCCTACAAGAAGGTTATGGAAGTAACGCTTCCGGGAGTGATCAAACTTCGCAATACACTGAAGAAGAAATCTGATGATTTCCGTGAAGTGGTAAAAATTGGTCGTACGCATTTAATGGACGCCACTCCCCTAACCTTAGGTCAGGAATTTTCCGGCTATGTATCTCAATTAGATCACGGCATAAAAGCCTTAGAACATACTTTAGACCACTTGTCTGAACTCGCTCTTGGCGGAACAGCTGTAGGAACAGGTTTAAATACACCAAAAGGCTATGCAAAATTGGTAGCTGATTATATCGCTAAGTTCACCGAGCAACCTTTTAAAACTGCAGAAAATAAATTTGAAGCTTTAGCAGCACACGATGCGATCGTAGAATCTCACGGTGCATTGAAACAATTGGCAGTTTCTCTCAATAAAATTGCTAATGATATTCGTTTGCTTGCCAGCGGACCGCGTTCAGGAATTGGCGAGATCACAATTCCTGCTAACGAACCAGGGTCTTCTATCATGCCGGGCAAAGTAAATCCTACGCAATGTGAAGCGCTTACAATGGTTTGCGCTCAGGTAGTAGGTAACGATATGGCAATCGCTGTAGGCGGAATGCAAGGACAGTACGAACTCAACGTCTTTAAACCGGTGATGGCAGCCAACTTTTTACACAGTGCTCAACTTATAGGTGACGCTTGCGCTTCGTTTGAAGAGCATTGCGCTGCGGGTATTGAACCAAATCATCCACGTATTAAAACCATGCTTGAAAATTCGTTGATGCTGGTTACCGCTTTAAATACTAAAATAGGATATTATAAAGCTGCGGAAATCGCAAATACTGCCCATCAAAATGGAACCACGCTACGTGAGGAAGCCGTAAATCTTGGATATGTTACTCCTGAAGAATTTGATGAGTGGGTAAAACCTGAAGATATGGTAGGTGAAATGTAAACACCTCAATTTTCAAAAGCGAACTTCTTTGGGTAGCAAGTAAACTGCCTCAGGGCAAGCTCATGAAGAATTGGCAGGAAACGAATTTTTAATTTCGAAGCAAGCCATAGTATATTAAACCCTTTGGCGGTGCCAATAAAAAAAGGAGAAGCAAACGCTTCTCCTTTTTTGTTTAATCGAACTGGGTTTTATTTCTTATAGAATTTTTTGTACTTAGGATATGCGATAAGTGCAAAAACGATTACACCGGCAAAAATCCCGATCGCCTTATTCAAATTAAGAATGTTATCTCCACTCGCATAACTGTGCAATCCCGAAAGCCAGAAGTTTACACCAAAATAGGTCATCAAAATACTTCCGTAAGCTAATATAGACATCAGGTTGAAAAACCATCGGCCGCGTAATCCCGGAACCAGACGCATATGAATTACAAAAGCATATACCATAATACTGATGAGCGCCCAGGTTTCTTTAGGATCCCATCCCCAATAGCGTCCCCAGCTTTCATTGGCCCATTGTCCGCCCAAGAAGTTACCTATGGTAAGCATTACCAATCCAACGGTAAGCGCCATTTCATTGATGATCGTAAGTTCTTTGATGTTGAGATCCATTCGTTTTTTATTCTTAGAATTGGTCAGAAGCATCAACAGCAATGACACAATTCCTAAGATCATTCCGAGCGTAAAAGGACCGTAACTCGCCACGATCACCGCTACGTGAATCATCAACCAATAACTATCAAGAACCGGCTGTAAATTTGAAATCGCCGGATTCAACCAGTTCATACTTGCTCCCCATAAAATAAAACCGGCAACAAAGGCGGTACTCGCAATAGTAAGCGAACTCTTTCTACCAAAAGCCAATCCAAAGAACATCGTTGCCCAACCTACATATAAAATAGACTCGTAGGCATCACTCCAAGGTGCGTGACCCGAAATATACCAACGCCAGATAAGTCCGGCAGTGTGTAAGGCAAACAAGATCCCTACAGCCAAACCACTCAGACGCACCATCGTTTTAATAAAGCGGTTGTCTTTAAAAATGCGAATGATCACAAAAACAAACATTACGATACTTGCCAGTAAATACATCCAATAGAGCTTGGTAAAAATATCGTGCTTGTTATAGAAAACTTCAGCATCAATTTTATTCTGAGAAGGCATTACCTCGCTCCCGTATTTTTCCTGAAAGCTTTTTATACTGTTAAGAAACGTATCAGCTTTAGAAAAATCGCCAGTCTCTTTTCCTTCACGCAAAGCGGAAAAGTAAAGCGGTAAGATCTGTTTCGTATATAAAGAATCCATGCCCTTATATCCAGACTCATTAAGCTCAGGATATGAAACCCATTTGTTGTTTTCATCATTGATAAGTGGGAATATTTTGAGAATTTCGCCACTTACGGCACGATTCAAAAGCCCTAGACGTTCAGCAATGTCTATAAAATCTTTATCAAAACTATTTTTTACTTCCGCCTGATACGCTGCGGTAATATAGGGATCAAGTTTGTTACGTCCCATATCGTCAATAAAGTCGAGCGCACTGAGATACTTTTGTTCCTTTGGGACGCCAATAATACCACGTAAACTATCATTTGCCGGTTTTACATAGATCAGGTCTACATTGTACCAGAAAAATGGGGTTTCTACCATCGAAAGAAAAACCTGATCTGCAGTAAGCCCTTCGTACGTATCGCTACGGCTAAGTTTTCTAAGAAGTTTACTTGAAAAGGTATTCACCGGCATCATACGCCCACCATCATCCTGAATAACCAGTTTTCCAAATTTCGCAGCTTCTTCCGCAGGAACTTTATTTGCAGTAAGCATAGAGTCTATTTGCTGTGCGGTTGGCAACGTATGCTGCTGCTCTTCAACTACCGTAGCAGACCCCGGAATAAAATCCTGAGGTTGCTCTTCTACGATTTCGGTATTTCCATTTTCAACAATTACCTCCTGCTCTTGCGCTTGAAGTTCCATTCCGCTAAAAGCAATTAAGGCAACAACTGCAGAAAGTTTCGCTTTTCTGGCTTTCACTTTATCCAGACGTACTTTTAAGTCTCCAAAACGGCTTCCTTTGTCAAAAAGAATGATCATCAAGCCTAAATACAACAAGAAATAACCAATATAGGTAATCCACGTTCCTACCATATCGTGATTTACTGAAAGTACGGTTCCCAATTCATCAGGATCAAAACTTGCCTGAAAAAAGCGATAGCCCTGATGATCTAAAACGTGATTCATATAAATATCATAATCAAACGACTGCTGCGGGCCATCAATCACCGTCACTTTACTTTCATAAGAAGAATAAGCATTTGTAGTACCAGGATAGCGCTCTGCTATAAAATCCTTCAGTTTTATTGAAAAAGGTAATTCTTCGGCCAGACTACCATAAGCCATATGAAATTTAAGATCGCCAACATCTGTAGAAACCATTTCGTTATTAAACCCTTTTCCTCCTAAAAGTCCTACCGTTTCTTGACCTTCAGCGGTGGTTATGGTCACAAAAAGCGCATCTTGCTGTCCTTTTTGTTTAGGGAAAGCTTCAACAATTCCATTTTTACCTTTGATAACCGGATCAGGAATAACGAATTGCATTCCGCCTAACTGATACAAAGCACGCAGTTTAAGCTCTTGAACGCTGTCTTTTGCAACTTCGTAATCGGTTTGTGTTGCCATAACACGCGTACTCCCTTCAAAAGGCGTGTTGATGCTGTAGTTCTCTCCGTCGTAACCTATGTTGATCGCGCCTTCGGTAGGTTTGTTAAGCGCAAAAAGCATATTGTGAATACTTGCTACAGTACCTTCTTCAAGATAATGCTCGTGACGTTGACCATCACCGGCTTCTACGATCTTTAATTGAGATTTACCATCTGTGCTCTCGATCAGACCTTCTTCTGCTCCATCAATAAATTTTGAAAATGAAATGCTTACCGGCTTTCCGTCAAAATCGGTTTCCCAGGTAAAGCTATTATCTAATCGCGTAGACAGGTTTAGACGTTTGGGTTCTAGTTTACGACGCATGGGTGCACCATCGCGCTCGCCATCAATAAAAACATTTAAATAGGTTTTTTCGGTAAGAAAGGTGTTTTGCGTCTCGCCTTCTCGTATGGGCATCACCCCTTCAAAGCCTACATAACGCGTCCAAGCTGCACCAAAAATGATCAGGATAAAAGCTGCGTGAAAAACGAGTGTAGACCATTTTTCTTTACGCCATAGTCTAAACGTCCAGATGTTACCAATAAAGTTAATGATGAACAAAATATGAATAAGCTCAAACCACCAGGCTTCATAAACAAGTTCACGAGTATATGGTGTGGGTGAAGTTTCTTGGCCGGCGTCAAGGATGGTCCCAGTTGCCATCGCTACAGCATAAACAATAAATAAAACGGCCATTAATCGGGTAGAAAACAGAAAATCTGCAATACGTTTTTGCATGATAAAGTTGCAATTTTTTGATGGCGCGAAGGTACGAAACAAATGAGCATTAATAAAGCTTTAACGCCTCCTAATCGCAAGGCTTTTTACCTATTTTGTTTACTTTTGAAGCGTGATCACAGTTTCGATAATAGGTACAGGAAATGTCGCTTTTCATCTCGCTAAAGCCTTTAGCAAGACGCAAACGATTCATATGCAGTTTGTTGCAGGGAGATCACGAGAAAAACTTGTAGCCTTTCAGTCTTTTGCAAACACTACTACGCAACTCAACGCGTTAGCGCAAAGCGACATCATACTCATTGCAGTAAGTGATGACAGCATCGCTCAAGTTGCAGCTGAAATTCCAGAAACGACTGCGCTGATTGTGCATACTTCCGGAAGCACCAGCTTAGAAGTTTTAGAACCCCGTGAGCGCATTGGCGTGTTTTATCCTTTACAGACATTTTCTAAAAACAAGAAGCTGAATTACAAAAAGATACCCTTTTTACTTGAAGTTAAAATTGAAGAGGATTTACAGCTGCTTTCTAAACTGACTCAAGCGCTTCAGGCGGAACATTTCAGAATGAATTCTAAAGAGCGCGCTGCTTACCATCTTGCTGCAGTCTTCAGTAATAATTTTACAAATCACATCCTGACAGAAGCCAAAACGCTCTGTGAGCAGAACCAGATTTCATTCAAACTCTTGAAGCCTTTGCTTGAAGAAACGATTGAGAAAGCTTTTGAAAAAGGACCAGAAAATAGCCAAACTGGTCCCGCAAAGCGAAACGACTCTAAAACTATTGAAAAGCAATTGGCAGCGCTTCAAACAACCGAGCAAAAAGATTTATATACCACCTTAACCAAAGCAATACAAAAGCATTATGAGCGATAAAAGCTATAAAGAATACCTGAGAGATATAACCACCTTCATTTTTGATGTAGACGGCGTGATGACCGACGGTTCTTTAATGATTACCACCGAAGGCGAAATGTTCAGGACGATGAACGTCAAAGATGGTTATGCCATCAAGTGCGCTTTAGACAATGGTTACAATATTTGCATTATAAGCGGCGGCACCAATGAAGGCGTACGCAACCGACTTAAAGCATTGGGGGTTGCCGATATTCACCTTGGCGCTCACGCTAAAATGGAACAATTCAATAAATACATTTCTGAAAATAACATCAAAGCTGAAAACGTGCTTTATATGGGGGACGACATCCCTGATTATCCCGTGATGAAGGAAGTTGGTCTTCCTTGCTGTCCACAGGATGCGGTTAAAGAAATCAAAGAAGTGGCCAAATATGTTTCTCATAAGAAAGGTGGAAAAGGCTGCGTGCGTGATGTCATTGAGCAAGTGCTTAAAGTGCAGGATAATTGGATGAATTATTTTAATGCCGGCCCGGTTCAAAATAAATAGACTTAAACAAAAAGCCGCTTTATAATTTTATAAAGCGGCTTTTTTATTGGCACCGCCAAAGGGTTTAATATTGGTTTATTACTGATTTTCAAATCCTAGAATAGCTTCATTTAATACCTGAGTAGCAGCCGCTGCATCTCCATATCCTGAAGATTTCATCAGTCCCTTACCTTTATAATTGGTAAACCAGATTTCAATAATGGTGGTAACGCCCGGGTAGTTTTCATTCAAATCTTCAATAGACTCAATGGCATAAAAGCTCGTATTTTTCGCAACAGCGATCAATTTATCATCCTGTTCTCCCCTATCTTGTAAATGCAAAACCCCGATCAACTTACAAGGAACAACACTTCCGCGGGATACCGGATCTCCTAGCACTAAAACATCAAGAGGATCACCATCACCTCCCTGATCTTTAGGCAATAAAGTTTTAGGAATAAAGCCGTAATTACCAGGATATCCTAAGTATTCAACAATTCTGCCTTTACCCGCTACCTGCTCCCATTCTAACATTCCGGTCTTCTTATTGACTTCCCATTTTTGTCGCGTTCCGGAAGGAATTTCAATTACCGCATTAACAGAACCTTCTACGGTCATTGCCGCATAGGAAGTGAGGAGATTATCTTCAGAATGTTGTTTACAGGATTGTAAGGCGATGAGCAAAATACAAAGACCTTTTAAAGCGTTGGCCATTACTCAAAGTTTAAAGTGTATTCCCAATGCTGTGCAAGCTTTTGCGCTTCAGCTTTGGTTAACTGAATAACCGCTCCATGTTTGGGCGAAGTAAAATTGGTGGTTTTCATTGTTCCTTCATTAAAATGCCCCAGGTCTTTAAAATTTTCAAAGTCTGATGTTTCTACAAAACCAAAATTATGCGGATTGATACTGTAAATATCGTACATCAGCACATAATCATCAGAATCGATACGCTGCCACACATTAGGTGCTTCACAAGAACCGGGTTCCATATCAACCCATTCCGGATTATAAACATAACCTGAATTGATCGAATCTGAAAAAGCCATTTTAACACCGATAGGGTTCTCCTGAGCAACATACATCATACAGTATTTTCCATCAGGCAGTTTAGTTATATCAGCATCTAGAATCTGAATCGAATCGTCAGGATACTCAAAAAGTGACTGCGGTTCAGTCAACGTAGTAAAATCTTCATTGGCGTACGAATAGTATAATTTGGTAAGTCCGTGCCCCATACGCATGGTGTAATACACCATCATCTTTCCTTCTTCAGGATCATAGATACTCTGCGGTGCCCAGGCACAACCAATTTCATCAAAACCTTCAAAATGCTCGTCAAATAAGAAGTTGGTGTGTTCCCAATGAATCAAATCATAGGATTTCATCATCACAAACCCTTTATTATTTCCCCAATCGTATTCCTCAATGGGGCGCTCCCAGGTAGTTTCGCGATACCCTAAATTTTTGGCAAACAAATGCAAATCGGTCATCACCACATAAAATGCACCATCGGGTCCTCGAGAAATATGCGGATCGCGAATACCTTTTTGACTAGCAATGCTATCCCCTGCAACAACAGGTTTTCCTTCATTAACATCTGTAAATGAATAACCGTCTGTACTTAACGCCATATGCAAACTATGCGTATCATCTTTGAAGTACGTCAACAAATACGCTTCCATAGCAGGTGAGCTTTCAGAGGATTCTTCAGTTTGATCTGGTGTAGTGGATTTTGACGTGTTTTTACAAGCTGTAACTACAAAAAGCAATACAGCAATGAGAGTGAAAAATTTTGAACACATGAATTAAATGATTTTTATATCTGCTTTATAAGATAAAATTGATTTGATGAATTCCTCATTATCCTGCGGACTGATATAAATCTCGTCATAAGTGTTGTATTTAATGATCAAACCTTTGCGAGCAGTCGCAGGTTTTAACCCCACCCAAAGGGTTTTATTTTTGATGATTTCACGAATGTTTTCTAACGGAATAGATCCCTTCAACGGACCCGACTTATAGTTTAGAAATGAAGAAGTTAAAGAATATGAAGTGCCAAAAAAGAACCACAAAAAAAGTATTGATGTAGGTGTTATGCCTAACACATACCAATACCAACCTGTTTCCTTCCCTGAATCTGAAAAAACACCTATCAGGATAAAAAGGAAAATCAGTACGAGCAAAGCACTCAAAAACAACGGATCTTTTCTGCTTTTAAAATTCATAATTAGGGTTAAGTTAATAAAAAAGGCTGCACCAAATAGGTTGCAGCCTTTTTTTTGAATTTTAAAAATACCTATTCAATTAATTCAAATAGTTGGATTGGATGATATTCGCATGGTGAATCTCATGACCACAAATAATAAAACCCGAAGCTCTTGCTGTTAAGCTAGCATCACTAGACGTACCTTTATTCAAAAGCGCTTCTTCATTAAAAGATTGAAAAAGATTGATGGTACAATCGCGTACTAAACTATATTCTTCCAGCATCGTATGCATATTTTTCTCATTTGCACGAGAAGGCGTTATATAATCATCCTGCTCAAATCCCGGAAGCGGTGTCTTATCACCTCTCCCAATACGAAGTGCTCGATAGCAAAATATACGCTCTGTGTCGATCACATGTTGCAAAACTTCAAGTATGGTCCATTTTCCTGATTGATACGCAAAGCGCCATTTATCCTCAGGAATTTCAGAATAAAAAGTGAGACTTTTCTCCTTTCCGTCTTTTAAAGCTTCAAGCAACTCCTGATCAGGTTTAACGAGTTCTACATAATTTCTGTAGAACGCGTTAAACTCGCTGTGATCAAGATCTTTTACCGTCGCCATTATGCTGAGTTACGGCTAGCGTTGATATTTCCGAATAACGAACGTGTTACCATTTTTTCAAACATTTCTAACTTTTTCTCATCAGGATTTTCTTCGCGCTGCATTTCCTGAATTTTCTTAAGCGCAAACTGCTGAATAGTTAACAATGGCAATACAATACGCTCTCGTTCTTGAATTGAAGCTTTACCTGCTTGCTCATCTTCCATAAGTTCGCTGTAACCGGTAACCTTAAGTAATACGCGTTTACTACGCTCATATTCTTCATAAATAAGCTCCCAAAATGCACCAAATTCAGGATCATCTTTCATATACGCTGTAAGGGCAAAGAAAGATTTGGTCAAACTCATCATACTATTTTCAAGCAAAGTTCTAAAGAACATGCTGTTGTTGTATAAAGATTGAACACGATCAAACTCGCCACGCTCTTCTAGTTTTTCTATCGCTGTACCAACGCCGAAAAATCCGGGAACATTTTGCTTCAATTGCGACCAAGAACCTACAAATGGAATCGCTCGTAAGTCTGAAAAGTTAAGTTTATCGCTTCCGCCACGTTTACTTGGGCGACTACCAATATTGGTTTTAGCATAAAACTTCAACGTACTCATGCGCTCTAAATAACCTAAGAATTTAGGATGTGCTTTAAAGTCTGAATACGCCTGATAGCTTATTTCAGCAAGTTCTTCCATGGTTTTACGGTCTTCATCAGGGAAAGCTTTTGTTTTTTGAGAGAAGACTCCGTTGAAAATACCAGAACTCAACAATTGCTCTAAGTTGTATTGACAAGAATCTGGCGTACCAAAATTCGAACTAATGGTTTGTCCTTGAACGGTTACCTGAATTTCTTCATCCTCAATAGTTTCTCCTAAAGAAGCGTAGAATTGATGGGTTTTACCACCACCACGTGCCGGTGGTCCTCCTCTACCATCAAAGAAAATCACTTTAATTCCGAATTCTCTAGAAACCTGAGTAAGCTCTTCTTTTGCTTTAAAAATACTCCAGTTAGCCATTAAATAACCACCATCTTTAGTACCATCACTAAAGCCTAGCATAATGGTTTGCTTCATGTTACGCTTTTTCAAATGCGCTGCATAAGCTGGATTTGTGTATAACCCACGCATCACTTCTTTAGCGATCTTTAAATCCGGTACTGTTTCAAACAAAGGAACAATATCAACCGTTGGATCTTCCCAACCGGTCAGGTGAATCATAGAGAATGCTTGCATTACATTGAGCCCGGTCTGGTTGTTACTTATGATGTAACGATTACAGCTACGCTCTCCGTTTTGCTTTTGAATTTCTTGCATTGCATAAATACTCTCTAACGTTTTACGCGCAATATCATCCTCAAGGGTTGCAGGATCAACTTTTCCACGCACATCCTGAAGGATCTTGATTTGCTCCTCTTCAGAAAGCTCTAGATAGTTTTCAGGGAATATCCCTAAATTATCTTTAGCACACTGCTTTACAATTTCGTCCATCACATGCATATGCACACGACTATCCTGACGGATGTCTAATACTGCAAAGTGGTATCCAAACATTTTCACCTTATTCAGGATATCATCAATCTCTTCTAAGAATAAACTTTCATGACGCTCCACCACTATTTTACGTATGCGTAATAAGGTAGTTTCTAACTCTTCAAGAGATACGGTAACTTCATCACCCGGTAAAAAGATGCTATCGTAAAGTCGTTTTTCAAGATCTGCAAGAGCTTCTTCAGTACCTACGAAGGTGATGCGACGTCTTAAACTGCGAATGTCGCGATAGTAATTTTTAATGATGGTATTACGCAAACGAGAAGCAACCTTCAGGGTGATTTCGGTCGTAACAAAAGGGTTACCGTCACGGTCACCTCCCGGCCAGAATCCTAAATCTATAACTTCATTGTCAAAGAATTCTCCTTTGAATACGTTTTGACGTAAATAATTATAAATGTGGCTAGAGGCTTTATAAAATACATTTTCTAAGTACCATATTAAGCTCACCGCCTCATCATAAGGTGTTGGCTTCTCTTTCTTAAAAAACGGTGTCTTACCTAATTGAGATAATAATTTCTTAATCATCTCAACGTTGTTTTCATTTATCGCAGCGCTTAGGTCATTAATGATTCCTAATACAGCACCTGGATAAAACTGTGTTGGGTGTGCAGTTAAAACCGGTCTGATCTTAAAATCTTGTAGATATTCTTTTAATTCGCCGGTTTTAGATTGTGCTTCTGCTTCTTCTTTGATGTTTCTCAGCGTTCCACGACCGTCCATATTATTAACGGTACGATAGGCTGCATCTTCAATAGCATCAAAAAGCACTACCTGACGTTCTATATATTGAATAAATCGAAATAGTAAGTCATAACGTTCTTCTTCAGAAACGTCTCTTTGATACTTATCAAAGAAATAATTGACGATTTTTTCTGGGTTATAATGCTTGTCATAACCTCGCGTACAAATACGATCAAACAAGGGCAGCAAAACCCCAGTATCTGTAATACCTTGAAAAGGTAAAGTCATAAACAAGCTATTATATACCTGATATTTTGATTTTACCAGGTTATTAAAGCGTTCTAATTTTGGTTGTCTGGACATAAATAGTCTGGTTTTTGAATAAAAAAAACCCTTTGTCAACAAAGCCAAAGGGTATATTTATAGAAATATTCTTTGGTTTACTTTACAGGTCTTGAAAAATGCTATGCATTAAACGTTTCTTATCGTTAATGCTCTCATCAAGAGAAATCATTGTTTCAGTACGGTACACCCCTTCAATATCATCTAACATAAAAATAATATTTTTAGCGTGTTCTGTATTCTTAGCACGCACTTTGCAGAAAATATTGAATTTTCCGGTAGTAACATGTGCAACCGTAACATAAGGAATTTGGTTAATACGCTCCAAGACAAATGTGGTTTGACTTGTCTTATTTATATATATACCTACATAAGCTATAAAAGAATAGCCAAGTTTTGCGTAGTCCAAAGTTAATGACGACCCCACAATAATACCAGCTTCTTCCATTTTCTTAACACGTACGTGAACCGTACCTGCAGAAATAAGCAATTTCTTTGCTATATCGGTAAAAGGAGTTCGGGTATTTTCAATCAGCATATCTAGGATTTGATGATCAACCTCGTCTAATTTGAATTTTGCCATTATTAAGTGATTAAATTAAATATAAATCAAAAATAATACAAAATCACTGAATAATTCATAATAAATTGTTGCTTTTTACCGAAAACGTTGTAGGTAAATCACTATTTACTTGAAGATTCTCAAGATTTTGACCAACTTCTAGTGTGAAATTTTCAGGAAATTCTATTTTTTCTTGAGCAAAATCAATTTCGCTATGCCCAACAAAGCTATCTAAATCAGCGATTTGCGCTATCTTAGGTACAAAATATAAAACTCCGTCTCTTAAAGTTTCTTGATACTGAATCGCCATATCAGTTACTCCATATTCCGGTAACTTAATATTGCGAATAATACAGTCAAAAAAGCATTTTTTGTTCTCCGGAATAGCGAAATATGGATTTGAAGACACATTTTCTTCAGATTTAAGCAATAAAATAGACTCAAAAACGCGTATTAATGACAAAAACATAAAGCCTCGAATCTTTTCACGGTCATAATCATCTGGGAAATGCCCCGCTTCAAAAAGAATTGTGGGAATATTAAGCTGTTGAAGCGTGTCCCCTACACAATTGTTATTAAATCCATCGTCATAACGTCCTACTTGTCCCGGAATAAATTCCTGCAACATCTCATCGAGCTTAGCAATAATAGCCATCCCCTCTTTTCTAGACTGTGTAACAGTGCGTAAAGCATCCTGAGATGGTGATAAGAAAGAAGCAACAGCACTTTGAGCAGGTTCGCCTACACCAAAGATGGTACGCTGTCCATGTAGATTAAGGCAATAATCAGGATCGAGAGCCGTATAAACCTGTTTCAAAATAAGGCTCTCCGGCTGCGTAAGTTCTTGTGCATCCCTATTCAAATCAACTTGATTGGCATTGACGCGTGTATAGGCTTCAGCACCATCAGGGTTTAACATTGGAATAAAGGTAAAATTGAATGTACTCAATAACTTTTGACCGGTTTCAGTGTCTTTATGGGCTTCAAACCATTTAAAAAGATCGAATAAAGCTTTAGTAGTAGTACTCTCATTACCGTGCATTTGTGACCAGCCTAGTATTTTAATCTCACCAGTGCCAAAAGTCACTTTATAAATAGGTCTGTTTTGTACCGAATAGCCAAGACTTTCTTTGATAAAAAGATCCGGTAAACGATCTAATAAAGGTTGTAGTTGATTTATGGTAAGGTATCGGCCGTATAGCGCTTGTTCTTTGTGCGCGGTATGCCATTTAAGTAACGAGGTATAATTCATCAAATAATATTAGGTTACAAATGTAAACATTCCATAATTTACAATTGTATACAATGTAGATGTGTACGATCAGTTACTTATGTAAACAAGTGTTATTAGGTTAAACTTCGCTTTTTGGAAAATTTCCTTTTGATAGTTACGGAACATTAAATCGATTTGTTTACAGCAAGTTAAACTTATGCACCTGTAGTGACAGATTAACACTTAACAGCTTAGTTTACAAATGTAAAACGCTTAATAGAAAGAATTGTTTTACATTTGTAACAATCATGTTTGAAATGTAATGTTACAATGGTAAACAGCGAATTATTTGCTAAAAGGTTGCAAAAAGTGATGGATGAGTATGACTTAAATGCTACATCTTTTGCAGACGCAATAGATGTAGGGCGCTCTTCGATCTCTCATATTATCTCGGGCAGAAATAAACCGAGTCTTGAATTTGTGATGAAAATAATCGAAGCTTTTCCTGAGGTTGAATTGTATTGGTTACTCAATGGAAAAGGAAGCTTTCCTAAAAAAGCCAGGCCTACCCCTAACTATAAACCTGCATCGAGTCAGTTGGCTGCAAATTTTGACACACCTCCAACTCCGACTCAAGAAGATTTGGATTCCTCTAGAGAGACCACGCAAGAGCCTCCTGCAATAAATTCAGATAAAAAAGAAATTGAACGTATTGTCATTTTTTATAATGACGGCACTTTTAAAAGTTTTAATCCTTAAGTAATATTGGGATTGAAATTTCTTCTATAAATTTGGAGTTATATAATCAAAATATAAACTCCCATGCGGTATTCGCTAATCGCACTTCTCCTCCTGCTATTTTTAAACTCATGTTATAATCCGGAACGTAACTGTACCGATTTTAAAAATGGAACTTTTGAGTTTGAAACCTACCTTGAGGGTGAGATAGTCAAGACAACCTTTACGCGTAATGACACCCTTGAAATCGATTATTATCAAGGCAAAGCCGACTCTTCTGCAATACGCTGGATCAATGATTGTGAATACATCGCAAATAAAATTAATCCACAAAGTATGATGGATCGTAAAGCGATTCATTTTAAAATACTCACCACACAAGACAACACTTATACGTTTGAATACGCATTGGTGGGTGACTCTAAAAAGCAAAAAGGGACGGTGACAAAAATTGCAGACGCCCCACGTTCTCCAGATGAATTTTAGGTGATTTTCCCCTGATTCTGTTTCGTTGCAACTGCAGCAAAATAATTATATTTAGATGATTTATAGATTTTGTAAAATAATTTAGAGCCCTAAGGGTAAGTTGTATTTTAGTTTACAAAATCCTCTTAAGCAAATTATTTAAAGTGTCTTTACAGCTTCGTGTTTTTTTATGCTTATTTTTTATTTACAGTGCTTCCGTTTCAGGACAGGACAGTGTTCAAAATGCTATAAACACAAGTATAGAACAGCGATATGCTTCTTTTGATTCCCTTCAAAAATATACTTCTTCTTTTAAAAGGGATTCATTGGCAATAACCTCTTTTATTGAAAAGTCAAAGAATGCCAGCTATACCTACGGAAATGCCTTCGGTGAAAATTTATTAGGAATTTATCTAAGAGATCATTCGTATTATGATGAAGCTCTTGAGCATCACGATAAAGCGCTAGAACTAGCAAATCAACTCAATGATGTAGAGCTTAAAGTTTCGGTTTTAAATATGACCGGTGTCGTTTACCGGCGCATTGATGCGGTAAGTTCAGCTTTAGACAAACATAATGCTGCACTTGCTCTGGCTGAAAGTCAATCTGAAAAATCAAGAGCGCTTCTAAAAGGAATAGCGATTTCTCAAAACAGTATAGGTAACATTTACTTGTTGCTTCGCGATTATGATGACGCTGAAAAATTTTTTAAAATGGCGATCAATAGTGAAGCCAATTTAACCAGCGATCTAGGGCTGGCGATAAATTATGGGAATTTAGGAATCACTTACGAAGAGCGAAAACAATATGACAAAGCACTAGAGAATTACAAAAAATCATTAGAATACAACAATAAGATTAACAATGACTTAGGAAGGGTTATTTGCAACAATAGTATAGGTCAGGTTTATTTAAAACAGGGGAAATCTTCTAAGGCTTTATCACTCATAAATGAAGTGCTTCCCAAAGCTGAAAAGATAGGTGATAAATTTTACATCGCGCTTACCTACATAAACCTAGGATGGGCTTATAGCGAATTGGGAAATCATCAACTTGGGGAAGAATACCTGATTAAAGGCAAAGATATAGCTGACGAAAATGATCATAAGCAGTTTTTGAGTATGGCTTATATGCACTTGTCGCAACTTAAAGAACAACAAGGCAACTACCAGGAGGCGTTGGCTTACCAGCGCTCTTCTCAAGAAGTTCAGGAAGAATACTTAAATCAGGCCAATCAAAAATATGTAACCAACCTGATTTATAAATACGACTCGGAGCAAAAGAAAAATACCATAGAATTACTGAAGCGAAACAATCAAATCGCTCAAATAGAGCTTTCTCAAAGCAAAAAGAATAATCTCTTTATTTTATTGCTATCGCTTCTTTTACTTATCATTCTTTTCATCTTATACCGTCAGATGCGCTTAAAAAACGCAAAGCAACGCCTCAATGCCGAGCAGAAGCTGATGCGCTCACAAATGAATCCTCATTTTATATTTAATGCGTTGTTGTCGATACGTATTTATCTTCAAAATAGCAATGTTGAAGACGCTATGCGCTATTTAAATCAGTTTGCAAAACTGATCCGCTCTATCCTCACGAGCTCATTAGAAAAGGAAATTACGCTTCAGGAGGAACTAGACACGATGCAGCTGTATGTAAATATTGAAAATATCCGATTTTGCAACGAGATCCAGTATGCTGTACATATAGATGAACGTGTTGATTTGAAAGCGATAAAAATACCCTCTTTGATTTTACAGCCTTTTATAGAAAATGCGCTATGGCACGGTTTACAACCCAAAGAGGGGGAAAAACTCTTGACCTTAGACGTTGCTTTGAAAAATGATGAATTTGTTACCATTAGTATTACAGATAATGGTATTGGCAGAAAAAAAACTATGGAAATTGCCAGTGAAAAGGTAAATACGCAAAAGAAATCAATAGGAATAAACCTAACATTAAGGCGTTTACAAAATTTCTCTAAAAATTTAAGAAACACCTATGCGCTTCGTTTTATCGATTTGTATGATGAGCAAGAGTATCCTGCCGGAACTCAAGTTTTGATCGATTTACCCATTAAATAACATCTTTGGTCTTAGAACCAAAATGATCATTAAGCACCGTAGTTAGCTTGTTCTTATCTATTGGTTTGGTCAGATAATCACTCATCCCACACTTTAAACCAGAATCTACAGCGCTAATTGTAGAGTCTGCAGAAAGGCCTAATATAATAGTATCCTTGTACAACTGTTTAATTCGTCGCGTCGCTTCATAACCATCAATATCCGGCATATGAACATCCATAAAGATAAGATCATACTTTTTCTGATGAGCCTTGTCCACCGCTTCTTCACCGTTGTAAGCGATATCAGTCTCTAAGCCAATTTTCTTGAGCAATTGCGACAATACAATAACATTAAGTTTGTTATCATCTACAGCGAGAATATTCAACTCAGGAATATCAACTGCTGTTATTTGATCTTGATCAATTTTCTTTTTGCTGAGCAGATCAAAATCCAGGTTAATTTTAAACTCAGACCCTTCTCCTACTTTACTTTTTACCGAAATCTTACCTCCTAATAATTCTACCAAATGTTTTACGATAGACAAGCCTATTCCTCCACCACTATGCTTTTTGCGCATTCCGGTATCTAGCTGAATAAAACGATCAAAAATGTCATTTAATTTATCTTCCGGAATACCGATACCGGTATCGATCACGCGAATTTCTACAGCGACTTTATTGTTCTCTTGACGTTCTGAATAATGTATTGCGATCTTTCCTTTTTCGGTAAACTTGATCGCGTTGCTTACAATATTATTGAGTATTTGTTCAAATTTGGCCCGATCACCTAACACATAACTTTTTGTTTTGGTGTCAACAACAACTTCTAAATCAAGATCCTTGCTTTTGACCGGTTGCAAATTAAATTGGCGCAGGTTTTCAATAATATTCAGAGGGCAAAATTCAATATGTGCTACTTCAGAAAAGCCGGATTCCATCTTATCTAAGCGTAAAATATCATTGATAAGATTCAACAAGGTTTTAGAAGATTGTTTTAATAAGGATAGGTAATGCTCTTCTTCAAATTTATTATTCCCTGAGCCTATTAAATCGCTGATTCCCACAATCGCATTAAGCGGAGTCCTGATCTCATGACTCATATTTGATAGGAATTCGGTTTTTGCGATAGATGCTTGATTGGCTTTAAGCGTTTGTTCTTCTAAACTCAGGTTGAGTTCCTTCAGTTTTTTATTCATTCGCAACGTACGACTGGCTGCATTTTGAGCATTTCTGTTAAAAAACGAAAGCAAACCGATCGCAAGTGATAGAATCAAACCTACTCCAAGCGCATAATCGGCAAGACGCATATTTTCTGCCAAAAAATCTGGATTAGCAAAGGTTAGCTGAAAATTCCAGGATTCATTCATGTCAGAATCCATAATCATAGCGGTTTCAAAAACGTAAAAAGGATCTGTTTGCGCTTGATCGTAATTGTTGTAGTTGTAAAAACGAGTTCCTTCCTCGTCCTTTATTTGAATTGCAAAATCTTTCAGGTAGTAACTTAATCGATCAAATTCATCGTTGAAGTTCATTCCGCCGGTTACCGTGCCTTTAAATTCGTCATCGATATATACGGGAACATCTACCAAAAAAGAATTCCCACCTTGAGACAATTGTACCCATTGTGTGATGTTGGTAACACCTTGACTAGATTTGCTTTGCCAGTCTTCATAGCGATACGCTAATTTTGAAATATCGAGACCAATCGCTGGCACATTAGGTCTTCTCGGGAAAATATCTTCAACAATCCCTTTAGGATTTATAAGTTCTACAAAGTCGAGAGACTCATTTTGCTTAAGTAAACGTTTGGCATCCTGAATCCAAAATTCATAATACTCCCCATTGGTTTCTTCAATACGTTCAGCGAGATTTTGAATACCTTGTACATTGCTTCGCACGGTGCGTTTAAAATCTTGAGTAGCAAGACTCCCAGTAAGCTGAACTTGATCTGAAAGGCGCTGCGGAAGTGTTGATTTAAAATTATGGTACACATAAATACACACCAAAGCCGGTATCAAAAACCACAATAGGGAAATCAAATAATCTTTAGAAGGTACTTTTTTAGCCATTTACTTCGTCGTCACTACAATAAAGAGTATTAAAAATAGTGAATTTAAATTACGCAAAGTATTCAATATCGCGATTTAATCGACAAAAAGCTTAAAAAAATATTAAAAAGAACTAAAGTAAGTAAAAACTTACATTTTATTAGGATTATTAGATTTTAACAAGTTGTTTTGTTCTTCAAGTAATTCATTCATTTTAGCCAATAGTGCTATATTTTTTGGGGTTTCAACAGCAGGATTTTTTTCATCTTCACTCTGCTTCTTCAAACTGTTCATGAGTTTGACTACTACAAAAACAACAATAGCAATAATAAAAAAGTCAATAAGAACTTCTATTAATTCACCATACCCAATAGCTATTTCCGCTACTTCGGCACCATCTTGTGCGGTATACGCATTCTTTAAAATGATTTTTTTATTTGCCATCTGCACACCGTCAGTCAAAAGTGATAATGGCGGCATCATGACCTTTTTCACGATAACATCAATGACATTTTGAAAAGCAGCACCAATAATAACACCTATAGCGATGTCTACCATGTTGCCTTTGACGGCAAAATTTTTAAACTCTTGAATTAAACCCATACCTTAAAAAAGTGATCCTTGAGTGCCATCCCCTTTTGCATCATCTTCCTCTTCAGTCGTATCTTCTGATTCGCTATCTGACTCGATCACTTCTTGTTCTGGCTCTTCTTCTGGTTCCTCTTCGTAAGGTAAAGGATCAAGAAGATTGATTTGTTTTAATTTTTCAGTATAAAACTGATTCCCTAAAGCATTGATTCCTTTAATCGCTATAAATTCCTCAATATCAACATTTTCATTAGGTTTTTGATCTTTATTTCGCTCTTTGTAAAATACCATCTCGACTACCGGCCTATAATCTGTAGACACGATCTCTAATTGAGTATCTGCGTGATCTGAAACAAAAACTTCTTCCTTTTCAGGGTTTTCGATCAAAAAGCGTTTTACATAATAGCGCTCGCGGTTTCCGTCCCAATAAATTGCAGAGATGGGTTTGTTTGGAATCCATTTTTCAAGCACGATCATTTTGGTATCAAACCTTGTGGTGAGTTCTGGTGTTATGGTTTTTACAACACCATCTTGAGTAATGATCAATAAACGATCTTCTCCTTTAAATTCTCCCAGCAACTCTCCTCTTCCATCAACATTAAGACGCTGAACGGTATCGTCGAACCATATTTTACGTGGCTTAAGTGTTGAAACTCCCTTTTCTTTTAATTCTATCGTGCGTACCGAATGCTTCGTAGCAAGATTTCCGTTAGCATTTCTTCCTTTAATTAAAATGTCAGAAAAATCAAGATCAAATTTGAGTTTTTTGATATTTCCCACAGCTCTTAAATAAACCGATACAACTTCAGCCTCACCATTAGGATTTGCTGAGAAATACAATACTTGCGAGCCTTTTTTACCTTTGGTCATATCGTATTCACGGTCACGCGTTACACTCGTTACATTAAAGCGTTTAACATAAGTGGCCCCGCCTTTACCGTCCCGATACAGCATATTATAAATTGTACGCTTGTCTTTCTTTTTAAATACGGCTACGTGTATAATGTCTTTACCTACAAAGGTCTTGGTGTCTACTTTAGTCACCATCATAACACCTTCTTTGGTAAATACGATAATATCGTCAATATCTGCACAGTCTGTGACGTACTCATCTTTTTTAAGAGACGTGCCTACAAAACCTTCTTTGCGATTTACGTATAGCTTGGTGTTGCGAATCACCACCTTAGAAGCTTCGATATCATCAAAAAGTTTTATTTCGGTTTTACGTTCGCGACCGGCACCAAATTCCTTTTTAAGTCTTTTGAAATAGGCGATCGCATAATCGGTGAGGTGTTCTAGATGATGCTTTACCTCTGCGATTTGATCTTCTAAAGCTTCAATGCGTTGCTGTGCCTTATCGATATCAAACTTTGAAATACGTTTGATCCTAATTTCGGTAAGACGTACTAAATCTTCTTCAACAACGGGGCGTTTTAAATGACCGATGTGCGGCTTAAGTCCTTCATTTATGGCGTGAAGCACGCCGTCCCAAGTCGTTTCTTCCTCGATATCACGATAGATCCTGTTTTCGATGAAGATGCGCTCGAGCGATGCATAATGCCATTGATTTTCGAGCTCTTCAAGTTGAATTTCTAATTCCTGACGCAATAAATCTTTAGTGCGATCTGTTGAGATCCTAAGCATTTCACTAACCCCAACAAATAGAGGTTTATTGTCTTCAATAACACAACCTAATGGCGAAATAGAAACCTCACAATTGGTAAAAGCATAGAGTGCTCCAATGGTTTTATCTGGAGAAAGACCAGCCGGTAAATGTACCAAGATTTCCACTTGAGAAGAGGTGTTATCTTCAATACGTTTTATTTTAAGCTTTCCTTTATCATTTGCTTTTAATATACTGTCAATCAGCGATGTGGTTGTGGTGGTAAAAGGTATTTCGGTAATTACCAAAGTGTTCTTGTCGAGCTGACTTATTTTAGCTCTAACGCGTATGCGACCACCACGTTTACCGTCTTTATAGTCACTAAAATCAGCCTCTCCTGCGGAAGGAAAATCAGGTAAAATTTTAAATTTCTTTCCTTCTAAATGTTTAACCGAAGCATCGATCAATTCCACAAAATTATGCGGAAGCACTTTTGTGCTTAAACCTACCGCAATACCTTCAGCACCTTGAGCCAGCAACAGCGGAAATTTCACAGGAAGGTTTATAGGTTCTTTTCTACGACCGTCATAGGAAGCTTGCCAATCTGTAATTTTCGGACTAAACAAAACTTCCAATGCAAATTTTGAAAGTCTTGCTTCAATATATCGCGAAGCAGCAGCACTATCACCGGTAAGCGTATTTCCCCAGTTTCCTTGTGTATCGATCAAAAGGTCTTTTTGACCCATTTGTACCATCGCGTCTGCAATACTTGCATCACCGTGCGGATGGTACTGCATCGTATGTCCCACGATATTGGCTACTTTATTATAACGCCCATCGTCAAGATCTTTCATCGAGTGCATGATTCGGCGCTGCACAGGTTTAAAACCATCTTCGATTGCAGGAACCGCACGCTCTAATATTACATAGGATGCATAATCAAGAAACCAATCTTTAAACATCCCCGTTACACGGGTGATGGTTTCGCCGGAATTCTCGTCTTCTGGTTGGTCTAAATTTGGATCTTCGTAGTTTTCGCTCATAGTGCTTTATCTCAAAAGATAAATAGGGAGTTTTCTAATTTTAATTTTCAAGAACAGGATCTAATTCAACTTTAAGGTTGTTGATGATAAACTTTTGACGGTCTGGAGTGTTTTTACCCATATAGAATTGTAAAATTTCTTCAATAGACATCGCTTCATCTAACATAATTGGCGCCAAACGAATATTTTCTCCAATAAAGTGTTTGAACTCATCCGGAGAAATTTCACCCAGACCTTTAAATCGCGTAATCTCAGGTTTACCACTCAATTCTTCAATCGCATCTCTTCGCTCCTGCTCGCTGTAACAATAAATAGTCCTCTTTTTATTGCGCACTCTAAAAAGTGGCGTCTCGAGAATGAACAAATGTCCCTCCTTGATCAGCTCCGGGAAAAATTGAAGAAAGAACGTTATAAGTAATAACCGAATGTGCATCCCGTCGACATCGGCATCTGTTGCGATCACAATATTGTTATATCGCAAATCTTCCATCGACTCCTCAATATTCAAAGCAGATTGTAAGAGGTTGAATTCTTCATTCTCATATACGATCTTCTTACTCATATTGTAAGAATTAAGCGGTTTTCCACGTAAACTAAAAACAGCTTGCGTATTTACATCCCGCGATTTTGTGATCGACCCCGAAGCAGAATCTCCCTCGGTTATAAAAAGGGTGCTCTCTAAATTGCGTTCCTTCTTACTGTCTGTAAGATGCACTCTGCAATCTCTGAGCTTTTTATTGTGTAAACTCGCTTTTTTTGCGCGCTCCTTAGCCAGTTTTCTAATTCCGCTTAACTCTGTACGCTCTCGCTCTGCCTGCAAAATTTTACGCTGAAGCTTTTCTGCAGTCTCAGGATTCTTATGTAAATAATTATCAAGCTTTGTTTTGAGGAAATCATTAACATAGGTTCGTACCGTAGGTAATTCCCCGCCCATATCTGTAGAACCAAGTTTTGTTTTGGTCTGCGACTCAAAAACCGGCTCCATTACCTTGATGCTTATTGCAGAAACGATAGATTTACGTATGTCTGAAGCATCATAATTTTTATTGTAAAACTCTCTGATCGTACGCACAACGGCTTCTCTAAAAGCGGCCTGATGTGTCCCTCCTTGCGTCGTGTTCTGACCATTAACAAAAGAATGGTATTCTTCAGAATACTGCGTGCGACTGTGGGTAAGCGCAACTTCAATATCATCTCCCCGCAAGTGAATTATAGGATACAAAATATCATTTTCGGCAATACGATCACCCAGCAAATCTTTCAATCCATTTTCAGAATAGAATTTTTCACCATTAAAAACAATGGTCAATCCCGGATTGAGATAGACGTAGTTTTTAAGCATTCGTGAGACATACTCATTTCTGAACTTGTAGTTTTTGAAAATGGTATCATCAGGAACAAACGTAATTTTGGTACCCTTGCGTCGCGAAGTTTCGTCGAGAAACTCTTCATCTTTTAGAGTCCCGCGTTCAAACTCAGCAGAAGCCGATTTGTTATCTCGCGTAGATTCAACTCTAAAATATTCTGAAAGCGCATTTACCGCTTTGGTACCTACACCGTTGAGTCCAACCGATTTTTTAAACGCCCGGGAATCATACTTACCACCGGTATTCATTTTAGAAACAACATCAACCACTTTGCCTAATGGTATCCCACGACCGTAGTCACGTACGATCACACGGGTTCCCTGAATGCTGACTTCAATGGTTTTACCGGCGCCCATCACAAACTCATCGATAGAATTGTCAAGCACCTCTTTTAAAAGAATATAAATACCATCGTCTGCACTCGAGCCGTCTCCCAGTTTACCAATGTACATTCCAGGACGCATACGTATATGCTCCTTCCAGTCAAGGGATCTAATATTGTCCTCGGTGTATTTTGTTTGTTCTGCCATAAAAGAAAGGGATGTCTGCTAATATAGTATTTCGCAGAGGTTTTTTAAAGCCGAAAAACTCAATTTAATTAACAAAGTTTTGAAGAATCTCTAGAATCGCGCTAAACTACTGAAAATTAGATTATAGACTCACCGTTCAAATCTGTGGTTAAAATTTCGCTCATATGATCAAAAAAAGGCATTAAAAGCTTGAAGTGTGCTAATAGTTGCTCCTGAAAATCTTCTGCCAGTACTTCAGCATCGGTATACTTATGCGTTACATAGAAATTCTTATTCCGAATAAGGTCTATATTGGGATCTTCTTTGCCAAAACCTTTAGGAGCGGTCTTCACCTGACTTTCGGTATTGAAGCCCCCATAAACCCTTTTGAAATCGGGTTGATTTAAAATATTACGAATGGGCTCGGCATCCAATTCAAATTCTTTTCTAATGCGCAATAGATCTGCCGGTTCGGGTTGGAAAAATCCGCCTCCTGCAAAACTAGCCCCTGGTGCCATTTGGAAGTAAAAACTCCCGCGCCGATGCACTCCTGATCGTGAAAAAATAGCTCCACGATTTGTTTTATACGGCATTTTATTTTTACTAAAACGTATGTCTCTATTGATTCTAAACACTTTAGCACGCTCAATATCATCAAAATCGTTTAATTGATTTTTGGTGTCTTCACAAAAGTGTTTAAACTCTTTTTCTAAACGTTTATACTCGGCTTTATGAGCATCCATCCAATCTTTATGGTTGTTTGCTTTGAGTTCTTTTAAAAACTGAAAATAGGCCTTAGGCAAGGTTACAGACATGAGAAATTTAATTTAGCCCTATGAGTTAACGGCCTGATATTAATCTTTATAAAACTTAAAAAAATTGATTATTTTTAATAGCATCTAGAATTTTTGCAATTCGATATTCTTCTTTAAAAATAACCAATTATGACCACAGTTAAACCGAACCGCACCTATTGGATTATTACAACGCTAGGCCTTTTATGGAATTTAATGGGCGTTTTTGCATTTTTAGGACAAACCTTCGTAAATGGCGATGCGCTTTCCGAATTGCTACCAGAGCAAGTTGCGCTTATTGAAAGTACTCCTCAATGGCTCACGGGTATTTTTGCTATTGCAACATTAACCGGACTTCTAGGGAGTGTATTTCTTTTGCTTCGGAAAAGTCTCGCCGTATCCTTATTCTTGATCTCATTAGTTGGTGTGCTTATTCAAATGGGGTATTCCTTTTTTGCGACCAATGCGCTAGAAGTCTACGGTACGGTGCAAGGTCTAGTAATGCCTTTGATTGTTATATTTATAGCATTTTACCTCTACTTTTTCAGCAAACGTTGTTCTAAGCAAGGGATTTTGAAATAGGAAAACTATAACCATTTTTTTCGTTTAAAATAATAGAGCAATCCTAAGAACACGGCAATCATTGCTGCCCATAAATAGTAGTAACCATACCTTAAATGTAGCTCCGGGATATGGTCAAAATTCATCCCGTAAATACCGGCCATAAACGTTAGCGGAATAAAAATACTCGCCATAATCGTAAGCACCTTCATGACTTCGTTCATTTTATTGCTTATGGTGGTCATGTACATATCCATAAGTCCCCAAGTCATTTCTCGATAAATATCGATACTGTCGGTCACTTGGGTAACGTGATCATATAAATCTCGAATGTAGGTTATGGTACGTTCGTCAATCAATTGACTATCGATTTTCTCCAGGCGATTCACCACTTCCCTAAACGGAAAAACAGCTTTCCGCAATCTTAGCACTTCCCGTTTCAATTCTTGAATATCTTGTGTGATATCCTGCTCTGCCGTATTTGAAAATAAAATATCTTCAAGTGCTTCTATACGGTCGCTCATAGTTTCAATAAGCGTAAAATAATGATCAACCACGGCATCCATTATCGCGAACATTAAATAGTCTGCTCCTGCATTACGTACGCGGCCTTTTGCATTGGCAATACGTTGACGTAACGAATCAAAAACATCACCATCGGCCTCCTGAAAAGTGATCAGGTAATTTTCCCCCAAAACAAGACTTATATGTTCGTTCATAAACACACCTTCTTCATTGTAATAGAGCATTTTGAAAACGACAAAAAGATAATCTGGATATTCGTCAATTTTAGGACGTTGACTCGTATCAACTATATCTTCTAAAATCAATGGGTGCAATTTATAATGCTCTCCCAAACGTTCTATTTGATCAATATCACTTAATCCATTGATATTGATCCAGGATATTTCTTCAGGATGCTTTTTATTAAATGCCTGTGAGACATCGTCAACCGTTACATTCTTATGAATGGATGGCGAATAATCAATAAGATCAACTGTAACGTGCTTTTGCTCTTTGCTCCCGGTATAGGTAAGTGTTCCCGGTACGTCATTCTGTATCTTCTTATGCGCCAGTTTGATTTTAGGAATCTTAGGGATTTTCGGTTTTTTTATTTTAATTCTTTTGGTCATCGATAGCAATTTAACAAGCTAAAAATAGAAAAAGTCCGCCTAATGACGGACTTTTAATTTTCTATTTATATAGGATTATGCGTGTTGCAACTCGTGCTTTCCTTCATTGCTTTCCTCAATTACTTTTGCATTAAATGCTGGTAAATCATTAGGATTTCTGCTCGTTACTAGAGCTTCGTCTACCACTACTTCTTTGTCAACCCACAATGCTCCTGCATTTTCCAAATCTTTTTTGATCGATGAGAATGAAGTTAAAGTTCTTCCTTCAACCACGTCTGCACTGATCAATACTTGTGGTGCGTGGCATATTGCTGCTACAGGCTTATGTTGCTTGAAGAAATCTCTTATAAATACAAGCGCATTTTCATTTCTTCTTAACTGATCGGGATTGATCACGCCTCCTGGTAATACCAATGCATTATAATCTTTTGCTGAAACTTCGTCTAAAGTTTTATCTACATCATAATCTTTTCCCCAATCGGTTTCTGCCCAAGCTTTAATGGTTCCAGATTTTTCACTTATGATATCTACTTGAAATCCTTCCTTCTTCATTGCTTCTAAAGGTGAAGTAAGTTCGCTTTCTTCAAATCCGTTAGTTGCTAAAATCGCTACCTTTTTCATAGTATATTGTTTTTGTTGGTTATAAAATCAATTCAAGTACAAAGTTAGCAGAAGACTCCATCTATAAGGGTTAATGACGGGTTAAAGCTTACTGCGTAAGGGTTAAGCTTTGTTAAGCACCTATCGATTTAACTTAAATTAAGTCAAATTAAACTACTCAAGATTGACTTCTTGTAAGATCAATCCGGAAGCCTGAGCGATATGCGTGAGTTTATAGGGAATTTTACCATCTAAGCTTTTCTCAAAAGCTTCCCAAGACAATACACCGCTCCCCAAATCAAATAATGCCCCCATCATTAAACGCACTTGATGCCGTTTAAATCCGGCTCCTACTACTCTAAAAACATAAGAATGCTTCGGAAAGAAATTAGCCGTATATAAGGTATTCTCTTCAATCACTGAAGATACGATGGTCATCACCGTTTGTGTTTCGGCAGAAGCTTTATACGCATAATTGCGATAATCGTGGGTTCCTTGCATAAGTGCAGCTCCCTTTTGCATCAATTCAATGTCAAGCTCCCCTTTTACATTGATCATATATGGAGCGCAAAATGGATGATTTTTTTCACCAAAGGAAAACAGATAAATGTACTCTTTTAGTTTAGGCGCTTGTATGATATTGGTTTGATCGGCTTTTTCTATGATTTCTAACAAGCGAATGTCCTGCGGAAGGTTTTCATTAAAAAGCTTATGAAACTCCTGTAAATCAGCGAGGGACTCCTCTTTTAAAATAAGCTCCACATAGGTTTCATTTACCGAAACCTTAGCATCTGTACGCCCCGCTGCAATGAATTTGAAATTGTTACGACCTAATACATATTTTAGCGTACGTTGCATCATGCGCTCCACCGTGAGAAGATCGGGCTGCTTTTGCCAGCCGTGGTACCTAAATCCTAAATATTGAATTTTAAGTAAGTAATAAAACTCTTTTTTAAACATAATTCAAAAATAGAATTTTAGTGCTTTAAGAGCGTGTTGTGCAAATACAATTCAATAAATTTGAATGAATCGAAACACTATGATCAATAAAGATAAAATCGTTAACCAGATCAAGGAGCATAAGCAAAATGCCAATCTCAATTTCAGGTTAAAAACAGATACTCAACGTTTTACAAAAGAACTTTTTGCGACGCTTTTTAACTTTCCCAATGACCTCGATGAAGATCTAGATCGTTTAGAGCGTCTTTTTGAAAATCTTGTAGAACTGGCCTGCTGGGATATTGATAAAAAATGCAGTAAGGTTTGGGACGAGTATGTCGCTGAGCTTCCTGAAGTTTTAAGAAAGCTAAATCTAGACGCCGAGGCTATCTTTAATAATGATCCTGCAGCTGCGAGTATTGAGGAGGTTTATCTGGCTTATCCGGGTTTTCATGCGATAGCTATTTATAGACTTAGTCACGCACTTTATAAAAAAGGCTTTCCTATCGTACCCCGATTAATGACAGAGTATGCGCATCACGTTACCGGAGTAGATATCAATCCCGGTGCAGAGATTGGCGAGTACTTTTTTATGGATCACGCTACGGGTATCGTTATTGGTGAGACCGCAGTCATCAAAGATCACGTGAAGCTCTATCAAGGTGTTACTCTGGGAGCACTAAGTGTTGCAAAAGATCTTCAAGCGGTTAAACGTCACCCCACCATTGAGGAGAATGTAACCATTTATGCAAATGCCACCATTCTTGGTGGAGATACCACCATTGGTGCCAATAGTATTATTGGAGGAAATGTCTGGTTAACAAAGTCGGTCCCACCCTACTCACTTGTTTCGCATAAGCCTGAAATATTGATAAGAGAATTAGAACAGAAATAGTAGGGTTTCCAAAATTTAATCAAATGAATTATTCTATAGAGCGCCTTATTGGCAATACACCACTGGTAGAATCAAAAGTTTTACAGAAAAACCCTAAAGTCAAGTTATTATTTAAGCTTGAAGGACAAAATCCGGGCGGAAGCGTTAAGGATCGAGCTGCTTTTAATATGATCACCGCAGCCCTCGAGCGCGGCGAGATCACAAAAGATACCAAATTGATCGAAGCCACAAGTGGAAATACCGGTATTGCTCTGGCTATGATTGCCTCGATGTACGGCTTAGATCTTGAAATTGTTATGCCCGAGAATGCAACCAAGGAGCGGGTGCAAACGATGCGAGCCTACGGAGCCACAGTAATTCTTACGTCAAAAGATATAGGTATCGAAGGTGCGAGAGATTTTGCTGAAGCTAAAGTTAAAAATGATGGCTATTTTATGTTTAACCAGTTTTCAAATCCAGACAATTGGAAAGCGCATTATAAAACTACCGGTCCGGAAATTTGGAGGGATACTGAAGGAAAGGTTACGCATTTCGTTTCTTCTATGGGAACTACAGGTACCATAATGGGAACTTCTACATATCTGAAAGAGCAAAATAAAAAAGTTCAAATTGTTGGGGTGCAACCTACTGACGAATCAAGCATTCCCGGTATACGCAAATGGCCAAAAGAATATTTACCTAAAATTTTTGATGCTTCTAAGGTTGATCAGGTTCTCGAAGTAAGCGAGGAAGATGCACGGGCAATGTCAAAGCGACTGGCTAAAGAAGAAGGGATTTTTAGCGGTATGAGCAGTGGTGGCGCTACAGTTGCCGCGTTACGCCTTTGCGAACAGTTAGAAGAAGGCGTGGTGGTCTCAATCATTTGTGATCGCGGAGACCGTTATTTATCGTCAGATTTATTCGATTAAGAAATCAGTTTAGAGAAGCAATATCAAGGATTTTTAGAGACGCCTCAACTAAGGTTTGATTCGTCTTTTTTTCCCTTTTCAAATTTTGAACTGAAGGCTACAAAGAGCATACTCCCCAATGCATTTACTATTTCAAATACGTTGCGCTTCGGTCATCGTATGGAATATTTTATGGAAGCTGCACTCAGAGCGAATGACTTTAGGATTCTGGCTAAAAACCTTCAAATCATTGCAAAGAAAAAGACCTTAGGCGAACTCGACTTTATCTTAGAAACGCCTGATAATTTTCATATTCATGTCGAAATGGTCTATAAATTTTATCTCTATGATCCTGATCGAAAAGGAAGTTGGATCGAAAAACTAGTCGGTCCAAATCTGAAAGACCACTTGTCCTTTAAATTACAAAAATTAAAGGAGCATCAATTTCCAATGTTACAGCAAGAAGAGACGCTTAAACTCTTGGAACAACTTAATATACGTACGAATGCTATTACCCAACAATTATTTTTTAAAGCTCAACTTTTTGTACCGGTCAGCACTAGGATAATTGATTTAGATAAAGAATTAATTGCAGGCAACTTTTATAAACAACACGAACTTGCACTCCTGAATCAAACAACTTATCGATTTTATATTCCAGAAAAGCAAGATTGGGTCTGTGAGCCGTATAACGATGCATACACGCTAAACTTTGATTCTTTTTATGCCACAGCTCAACAACTACTAGAACAGCAACGCTCTTTTATGTTTTGGTGTTTTACTTCAAAAAAGATTGAAAAGCATTTTGCCTGTTGGTGGTAAATAAAATCCTTTAAATTTTCTTTACCTGAACTGCGTTCATTCCTTTTTGTCCTCGCTCCAATTCAAAAGAAACTTTATCATTTTCATCAATGGCATCCTCTAAGATTCCACTAACGTGTACAAAATATTTCTCTTGATTTTCTGCATCAATAATAAAACCAAAACCTTTAGAATGATCAAAGAAAGACACTTTTCCTTTTCTGATTTTGGCTTCCTCAGCAGCGATTTTATCTTCTTCGGTGGTCTTAGGAATACTTATTTGAATATCTTCAATATCAACATCAACCTTCATTGATGGATCTGGCGGTGTGTCTGTAAGATTACCATTGTGATCAACATAAGCGATCATATCTTCAAAGTTTCCACCTGTTGCATTAGCTTTTCTAGCTTCTTTTCGCTTTTGTTTTTCTTCTCGTTTTTTTAATCTCTTTTTCTCTCGTTCTGTTTTGCTATACGTTTGTTGTGATCTTCCCATGGAAAATTTCGGTTAAATAAAATTAGTAATTAGAGTATGTAAAAAAGGAATTGGTACGAGAGGGATACTAAGAAGATGTACAAATAATCTAAACCAAGCGCTATCAATAACTGAGTAAGCCGAAAGCTTATCTCTACTCATCTGCTGTAAAGGTACAAATTATAAAGCGGTATTTTCTGATTCAGCAACACAAGAATATATTGTAGTATTTTTCTTACCTTAAAAATATTTAACCTCGATTATTTGCTCAATATCTTAAATTTCAGTTATTTTGACCTTGTATTAATCCACTTCAACTACTGCTTTTATGTTCTACGGTAAATATTATTTACTGTTTTTTATATCGTGCTCTCCTTTTTGCCTTCTTGGTCAAAAAGCAGTAGGTATAGGGACTTCAAATCCAAGAGTCACGCTTGAAGTTGCCGGGGATGCTATCACGAGAGACGGTATTGAGATTGGAGTCATCGACGACATGGTTGATGCTGATACTTCAACTTTTTTAGTGCAAGAAGACGCCTCAAATAAACTAAAGACCTTAGATGTAAGTAACCCTACCGGTACCGCTTTGGGTTATATTCAAGAATATATAATTGAAAATCCTAACGAAGACTGGGTTCTCAATCTAGATACAAACATTAGCGCTACAGAATTTGTAGTCAATACCATTTCGGCATATTATAATAGAGAATTGGATATTGATGGTTATGCCACAGTGCCAAACTTCTCAGCTTATATTCAAGATGGTACTTGGCGCTTGACTGCAGATTTTCCATCAGCAAATAATTTGTATGATAATGAGATAGGTACTTGGACCATCACTACACTTATTTATTCCCGAGATCTGTCAAAACAGTTGGGAACTATTACTATTCCAATGAATAATGGTTCAGAAGGTTCTCATGCAAACCCAATAATTGACTAGGTTATGCGGTTATTACTAGTATTAATTTTTATCATTTCAGCAAAAAGTTTGGCACAGGTAGGTATTGGTACTACGCAACCTGAAACCGATTTACACGTGGCGGGATCCACCCTAGTACAGGAAGAATTCGAAACAACTCAGCTTGGCTCAACTGATAATAATGATGTTGATTTTAAACTGATAACCCGACTGACCAATTCTAATCCGGTTGGAGAAATAAACAGATTAAATGTAGATAATCTTACCGTTGCTCCCATTAATGTTATAAAATATTATTTTGATGATGTTGATGGTGACAATCTTGAAGATATTGATCTCTCCTATGAGGCTGATCGATATTTGATTGCAATCTCTAATTTTCGATACATTGGTGCCCCCATAGAAAAGCAAGCTGTTGACAACCATAATAGGCCTACCATGGGGAATTTTATTACGCGCGTTTTTACTGCTCCTTCACTTAACGACTCAGAAGTTGAAACCTGGCATTTACAAATTCAAAATACCTTTTTAGACCCTGAATCTGATGAAGAAATTGAGTATGAAATTACTTTGATTGTTTACGATAGATCTTATTATCGAGAATTAACACCAATCGAGACAAACCTTGCAGGTTCAAACACCGGTAGCGTTGCAGCACCAGATATAAAATAAATTTACCGTGAAATCAATTTTATCAATATTTATTTTTTTCTACATAGGGACATCTCTAGCCCAAGTTGGAGTCAATACCATTACGCCTCAGGCTACGCTAGATGTTAATGGCCACATCAAGGTAGACGAGAAATTATTTCTTGAAGCACCAGGGGATTTTAATGAGATTAGAGGTTCTAAACTTTTGGTAGAAAAGCAGGATAAGGAAATCGTACAATACGATATTGAAAATAGTAGATACGGTCCTATAAATTATGCGGAATTAAAGTTTGAAAACACCCAAAATATAGGTATTCAAAATTATGATACTAAAATTCCAATAGATCAGTACGCAGTTACTGTACAGGGATTCTACGTACGCGGTCAATATGGAGAAACTAATGTAGTCGCTTCAAGTGACTCTGGAGATCAATACATCGAAGGTTCTCAAGTTTACTCCTATAAAGATACAGATACCGAGACTTGGCACATAAAGGCATTTGTTAATAATTCAAAATTTAGGCTCTGGAATAATGCTAATATCCAAGTAAATATTTATCTCAATCTCATAATTTATAGAAAAGGCTTACTTGCTAAAGAGGTTGCTGATCAGAGCATAAGTTTATCAAACTCTACAAGTCTCCAAATTGCCAAGCCCGCTGGTTTTTAAACTTTAAGGTTAATCAACAACAACTATTGCCCGGTAAGCTTGGATCTGACGCTGCATCTATTAAAGGCGTTGTTTGTGAAGTTATCCTATTGAGATTAATCGTTGAATCTGTTTTGATTGGCAACAGCTTAAAATATTTTTCTGCTTTTTCTAGATTATAAATGCTTGCTGTAGAAGTATTCCATAACATTACACGCACTTCAACATCCGGAAATTTAATTGAAGCTTCAGCATTCTTGATTAAGCTCAAAAAAGCATTTGGATTGCAGCGATGATTAAAGTTTGGGTTTAGATTTAAATGAACCAAAATACATTGGGTGTTTTCAATAATTCCATCAAGATTAATCATCTTTTCTGTTTGTAAGCCCACCTTTACTACTTGATACTGACTTGGTATTAATTTTCCATCAGGAAACTCAAAACCAATTTTATATGCTTTTTGTAAAATAGATTTAAGAACAGACAGTTTCATAAGGTCTCTTTTTAAATTGAACTCTAAATAAGCTATTTAAACTTTCTATTAGTGTTAACCTAATGCAAAATTTAACAAAAAACCAATGGTTTTAAATTAGGTTAAGTACTTTTACTACGCCTTTAATATCAAGGGGTAACGAAGTAAACATACTATATTAAAAATGAACGCTGAAAATCAAAAGCTGAATCAGGAACTTACCGAAGCATTACAAAAATTACTGGTAAAAAATTACGATGCCGAAAAAGGCTTTATCAAAGCCATGCAAGAAATTGAACACACGGCGCTCAAAGGATTTATGCAGCGTCAAGCAGCAAAGCGTAACCAGTTTGCAACAGAACTCGATAAAGAACTTCACGCTTTAAACGCAAGACCCGAAGATGAAGGTAGCCTTGCGGCTGATTTACATCGCTTTTGGATTGATGTCAAAAGTATCGTAAGCAAAGACGATATTTCTTCTGTACTTGAAGAATGCCTGCGCGGAGAAAAAATGAGTGCCGAAGAATATGAGAATGCATTAGAAAGTGATAAATTTCCACAGCATTTACGCACGGTGATCAACAACCAACTCTCTCAGATCTATCATACCATTGAAGATTTACAGCAACTTGACGATATTGCCAAACTTAGATAATTAACCTCTAATTTTACTTAGGCCTTCTACGGTTTATCACTGGTAGTCAGTATAATTTGAAGAGTAGTTTAGGAAAACTCACAAGTTGAAAAACCATTTTCGACTAAAATATATTCAATAAAACGACACTTTGTTTAAATTATCAATAATTTAAAGCTTTCTTTTTATCAAGTTTAGAGGTGATTAGCATTTAGGTTTTCTTAACTTTAAAGAAATACAAACTAACACTATCTAGACTATGAGTACTTCAAATCTTCCAAGAAGAGAATGGCTTAAAAAAATGGCTTTTTCGGTGGGCGCTGTTGCTGTTGCTCCCACAGCTTTATGGGCAACTACTGTAGAACAGGCTCAGAGAAATAATCAAAAATTTCTATACAAAAATTCAGCTTTTGACGAATTTACGCCTCCAAAATTCCCCGATCTAAGCACGGTAAAAGCACGCCTTGTTTGGAACGAGAATCCACACGGTCCATCAAAATTGGCAGCAAAAGCATTTCAAGACAATGTTTGGGATGGAAATCACTATTCGTGGTCTTCTTTAGGTGAACTCGTTCAAAAGATCGCAGATAAAGAAGGGGTTTCTCCCGAAAATATTATGATGGGGCCAGGCTCTTCCGACTTATTAGAAAAAACAGCATTGGTTTATTTTAGTGAAGGTGGAAACGTAGTAAGTGGTGATCCAAGTTATATGTCACTCGTGAGCGTTGCCAAAGCAGCCGGTGGTTCCTGGAAAGCTCTAAAGTTAACTGAAGATTATCAGCATGATTTAGATGCTATGGAAGCCGCTATCGACGAAGATACTAAGCTTGTTTATATTACCAATCCCAACAACCCAACTGCTACCCTTACAGATACCGAAAAACTGAAGGATTTTTGTAAACGCGTATCTAAGACGGTTCCTGTATTTGTAGATGAAGCTTATCTCGAACTGGCTCCAGAAGGTTTAGAAGCAAGTATGGCTCCATTAGTTGCTGAAGGTTATGATGTTTTTGTAACTCGTACGTTCTCTAAAATACACGGAATGGCAGGCCTGCGTATGGGATATATGTTAGGTAAAAAAGAATCATTAGAAGGAATAAACAAAATCACACGTGGTGGAATGGGTATTGCGGGACCAACCATTGCGGCGGCTTCTGCAAGTATGGATGACGAAGCCTATTTAACCATGTGTAAGGATAAGATCAAAGAGGCACGTGATTATACAACTTCTTACCTAGAGTCTCGAGGATTTGACTATATGCCATCTTCTACAAACTTCGTGATCTTCCCGATCGATATGGAAGGGGATGCTTTTCTTGAAAAAATCTATGATAAGAAAGTGGTTGTACGTGCATTTAAATTCTGGGATCAGAACTGGTGTCGTGTAAGTATGGGTACTATGGAGGAAATGAAATATTTTACCGATGCGATCGATGAAATCCTTGTGTAAAGATGGATATTAATCTGCAGAAAACATTTCTTTTTCTTCTGTTTATAGGTATTGGTCTATTACTTAAAGTTAAACTCAAGGACAAATCTGAATTGGCAGGAATTAAGGTTATTATTCTTAACCTGGCTTTACCGGCAACGATTTTTATCGCATTACTTGGAGTGAATATTGAAGCTTCACTCCTATTATTGCCACTCATTGCACTCCTCCTTAATGTGGTATTATTTTTTGTAACGCCTTTGGTACTTCCCATTTTGGGAATAAAACGAGGAACGCCTAATTTTAGAACAGGACAGTTATTGGTTTCGTCATTAGCACCGGGTCTTAGCTGCTTCCCATTTATTCTGGAGTATTTGGGAGATTCGTACCTCGCAAAAGCGGCTATGGCAGATCTAGGGAACAAAGTTTTTGTCTTACTTATCCTGTACTTAGTTGCGATGCGCTGGCATTACAAAACTCAGGAAATTCAGAATACGTCAAATAAGGCCAAATTAAAGAGTCTCTGTATTGCTATGGTTTCAGAACCTGTCAATATTTTTATTCTAGTGGCTTTGGTATTATTATCATTCGGCTTGCACATGGAAAGTTTACCTTTTATTGTAAGCGAAAGTCTAAGCCGATTAAGTCTCTTAATGACTCCACTTGTTCTTTTATTTATTGGACTTTCAGTAAAAATAAAAAAGAGACAATTTGCTCAGATCATTTCTTTATTATTGTTAAGAGCCGGAATTGTTGTCTTATTAGGTATTGGTCTAATATCCTTAGCAAATATCACTATTGCGCAAGACCGACTACTATTGCTAGCATTTGGACTTAGCGCCTGTAGCTTTTGGCCCTTTGCTCATATTGCAGCCGTTGACGCACAAGAAAAGCGCGTACTGAATTTTAGAAAAACCTTTAATCAGAACTTCGCTATCAATATTTTGGCTATTTCCTTTCCGCTGTCGGTAGTCCTTATTTTAGGAATACTCTCCGCCGGAACTTTATTTGCCAATATTGATACCATGCTCATATTAGCAGCTGCACTGATCACGGGAGGGCTAATTTACCCGGGGTTTATGCTTTTAATTAAGAAGAATTCTTTAGCTGAAAGCAAAACACTAGATCAAGAAATAGACAAACCCCATAACCTCAAACGCGTTACCGAAAACTAAAAATAAATTGATTGTATAAATTTAAAAGGCTGATTATAAAATCGGCCTTTTTTTATTGAGCAATAAAAAGTTCCATACGTTTTTTACGAAGAGTAGCATTGATATTTTGATCTTCGCCACTTATTATCTCCACGTTAAAAACTTCGTTAAGTGATTTTGCTAGTTTTTCGGCTTGCTTTTCAAGTGTAGGATCATAATAGAATAATCTATTTGGCACAGCTTCTTTGTTCTTACGAGAATAACTAATAAATAACCATTTCGAAATCATAATTTTTTTATCTGAACTAATTCGCAAAGCGCATCTCGTTAAATTTAATTTTCACCCAATAGGAGCTGCCACTCTCGATTATTTCTTCAACATAGACTAATGACTTTGACTTAGTGGATCCCACTGCCGGCGAATTTGACTCACTACCGCGTCTTATGGTTCTTGCCTGAGTTGCAACATAAAATTTAGCTACTTCCGGAACATCGTCTCCTTGAGGCTCAAAGGCTAAATCAAAATAATTAGCATACTTACTGCCATAGTACACATAGCCAGACTGATCTAAATATTCTATCAATTTATTTTTTGCTTCTTCCCGGTATTCAGAATCTGGATGGGTTTTATAAAAATCAAGGTAATTTGCATATTTATCCAGCAACTTAACCGCTTCCCACTTCTTCTGTTCTTCTGCTAGAGCCAATTCTTCAGGTGTTGGTTCTGGCTCTGGTTCTGGTTCAATGATAGTGTCAGTTATTTGTTCTGGTAATTCCAGTTTTATACTGTCTATTTTGTTCTGGGCGATTAGTTTGTGCTCACAAGCTTGAAACTTAGCCAAATGATTTTCATAAAGCGCAGCATTATTTTGATCCTTAATAATTTGCCAGTCAGCCATATCGGGAGTTATAGGATCAGGTTTCATAATTTGAAAACCTGTCCACGCGACAACCCCTACTCCTAATATACCGAGAACTATAAAAATTGGCATTTTTGACTTTTTTGCTACAGGTTTTACGGAGTTTTGATCTTGATCTTTTGTGGATGTTACCGGTATTACGACTTTCTGTGCTACGGGTTCCTGAGTCTGTTGTTCAGGATTAGATTTTTCAACTAGGTTATGATCTGCCGCCGTATCAGAAAGTTTGGTAGCCACGTGATCTTCAAGCCCCATTGATAGAATGAGCGTTTTTAATGCATCTGACCGGTCTTTAGTAAAATCGGCAAATTGTAATCTGCGTAACCGGAAAGGAATATCGCAATCTTCAAGTAAGATAGGTACTACCCTTTTATTTTCTTCAAGGGCAAAGGAAACCTCGTCCATCACGTTGGCAGATTCTACTGAAGATTTAGAAAGCACTACAAGCAGGATACTACTTTTAAAGAGTGCTTGTTCTATACTTTTATCCCAGCGCGATCCGGGTTTAATGTCAAGCTGATCGAGCCACACTCCTGCCCCTGCTTCACGCAAACTTTGAGCAAGATGAATTACAAAATCAGAATCTTGACGAGAATAACTGAAAAAAATAGTACCGGTTGACATAATCTTTTGGTTTTAAATAATATTTCTGAATATTCAGAAATAGGATTAAATACAAGGCAAAGCAAAAGCTTGGCCTTTACTAAATAGGGATTTGAGATTTTGGGGTACATATTTACTCGATAATCGAGATTTAATGCTTCAAGGTATATTTCGAAGTCTATATAGGCAAAATGCCTTGAGTAATTCTTAAAGGGTAATTAATTTATTTTTTCAAGTTATAAGTCTTTTTAAATATAGCATCATCACATGCATAGAGTTCGCCTTGAATACCTTCCATTAGCCAGTCTCCCGGTTTACCCTGCATTGTGCCTTCTAGCGTAGTCACCTGAAAATCCTCATGAATCTGAACACAATTCACAGGAATAGGCTTTTTAACCGCCTGTTGCCATCCTGTTGTAACATCTGCTCGTGTTGTAAAAGTTTTCATTGCTGTGATTGTTATACGGTTTACATTAATCAAGATTTGTTTGCTGTAAATCAATGTTTTGCGGTTATTGAAATTACAATAAAAAATTATTTTTTAAGAATTCTATAAAGGGATCTTTAGGATTATCAGTTTCCATCAATACAGTGTAAGCCGTGTACGCATTGGTATATATAGAAATTTTCTCTCGGGGTCCGGCCATTACAGCCGCTTTGCTGTAGAACTTTTTCGCCAGTTCAAAATTACCCAGATATAAATTGGCTTCACCTAGTGTGGCCAGCTTCCATAAACTATCAAAATTATCCTCATCGCAAGATGCTAAGGCCATATGAGCATACTTCTGCATATTGCCGTGATCATCATTAATAAGCAGACTTAAAAACGCCAAGTTTATGGAGTGATAGTAAATTTGTCGGCAATCTGTATTGGTTTGTGCTAAAGCCAGCGCTTTGCTATAATATTTTAAAGAAAGCTTTCCATCTTCCATTTTAAACTTCTTGAGGTAAGCGCGTTTAAACCTTCCGGCTAAAACCCCCATTACATCAGAATCATTTTTAGAAAGTTGATGCTCATTTAGAACCTCAATCGCTTGAGTAGATTTTCCAAGTGCCTCTAATGCGTACACCAATTGCTCTAAGCCACGTTTATCAAGATTTTGAGATTGGGGTAAAAGTTCTTCAGCCACCTGCTCATATTGCCCTAGTGCCAGGTTTTTATCTTCATCATTTATTGTTTCTACAGGTTGCCTTTCTTCGGTGAACACGTTCTTTATAAGTAAAACGATCTCGTCATCTGGATATTTTGGTTTGATCATCGAAAAATGTGAACCACTAACCAATAGCGTTTCTTCTTCTTGAAAAGGATCAAATGAGGAAGCGCTAGGTACAAATTCATCACGTATTGCAGCTATACTTTTAAAATTGAAAGGAGGATTTTTAAAACGTTTATTCCATCCCTCTTTTAGGGAAGTGATCAACACTCCAGAGGCATCAAGATCCCTGTATTTTTTATTGAAAATACGCTCCAGATAATTAGATTTTAGTCCACCACTTGGAGTGCCAAAAAACAAAACATGTGTAATATCGAGCAGGCGCTTTTCATCGAGTTCTAGCAATGCCTTTTGCACAACCAAGCCACCTGTTCCATGTGCTAGTAATGCGATGCTATTATATTGCCCAAATTTGTACTTCAAACACGTCTTAAGGTAATCTGCAACCCGAATAATATCATCTTCAGAAGCCCAAATACCCTTGCCTAAATGTGGTGCAACATACTCCGAGAATCCAAAAGGAAACATATCCCAATCATCAAATTGCTTATCCTGCATTAAATACTCGGGTAAATCGCCAAAACTTGCAGCTCCTTCTCCTACAAAACCGTGTACAAATAAAATAGCTGCATCTGCATCGGCTCTTTTTCTGAATGAAGTAACTACTTCTGGTTTGTGCAATTTATCTACCGTCCGTCTTTGAGGTCTTGCGCTAATTGTCACCTGTTGCCGAAGTTCTTGAGGTAGGTAACTTATAATAAAGTCATCATAAATTTGAAGATTAGCATAAGGACGTTGCTCTGGTTGCCGCTCGGGTACTTTTTTAAATATATATTGAAATACTTCAGAAATGCGTATAAACTCCTCTTCAAAAGTAGATTTGTGTCTTCCTTTCAAAACCTCAATAAGACATTTAGTAAAAAGACTGTTATGATCACCATCCATAATCCAGGATAGCTGATCTTCACGACAAGAAGATAAAATTGACATTCCCTTGCCATCATCTACTTCTTGGGCAAGCCCTTCTAAATTATGTAGTTTATCAACCGTGGTATTCACACCGCTACCTACCGTTCCTCGCGTCATTCCTGCTGCGTGACAACAATCTAGAAAGAATATTAACCTACGAGAATTGATCTTATTTATTTTTTCTTTTAATTCTTCAGCTGTAATCCAAGTGGTATCGTATGCATCTGCATCAAAATCATTAGGAACCAGATAAAATTGATTCCATGGTTCATAAAAACCTCCGTGACCAGAATAAAACAACATAACTGAGGCATCTTCATCGATCTTTGAGATAAGTTCATCAAATCCGCTTAAAATTCCCTGACGTGTGGCTTTATCTTCGGTTAATAATATGATATTTTCCTCTGGGTATCCGGCTAATTCCTCACTTACCAAGATGTTATAAATTGCAGTAGCATCAAGAACTGTGGTGGGTAAATCATTACCTACTCCAATGATAAGCGCATATGCTTTAGAAAGTTTGCTCATCTCAATCTATTTTATAGAATCGTAAAGGTCTTCTACAATTTGGGCTTGATCTTCGGTTATTGAAGGACTTGCTGAGTTTGCTAAATCGAAAACGGTATTAATTGCTTTTTGCTGCTGAAAAGTGAACAGGCCAATTTCTGCAAGATGTAGCGAGAGATTTTGAGGATTGTATTTCTCTGGATTTATACCTTTGCTTCTCGCTTTTTCATATAAAAAATCTAAAAGAGAAGCTTTTACATCAAGTACCCTTTTATAAGCTGAATCGTTAGATTCTGAAACGCTCATTTTGGCTCTATTTTGTAAAGCTCCTTTACTTTTATTCAAAAGATTTTTAGCTTCCTCAATTTTCTCCTGAAATGTCATAGATATGCCGGTAGCACTGGCATCAAGCGACTGCATTCTATTAAGAGCATTCCCAAAAAAAGTCTTGAACTTAAAGACAATGATCAATAAGGTTAACGGCCAAATAATGACCTTCAGTAACTCTACCACATCACTAAAGCTAACTGCGAAAAAAGAGTATGTCATAATTCCAATAAATTTAAATCAATGCCAATAGGTCATAATTTCATTAAATTCAGGGGTATTGAGATAGGGTAAAAAATGGGGATCGTATTGATAGCGGTAAATCGTATAAAGATAGCCTGCTGAAACAGCTCTTTTCAAATAGAACAATGTTTCTTTATCTTTCTTATTTACAGCGTAATATCGAGCTTTAAGATAGTCAATTTCTCCGTACTGATATTTATTTTTTAATAAATCGAGTTGATCAATCGTTTGTTGCGCTTCAACTTTCTTTCCTAATACAGCATATGTATTTGCCAAATAACCTAAAACCCTAAGATTTGTAGTGTCCTTTTGTCTAATCTTATTCAGATACTGAATAGCATTTTGAAACTGTTTCTGTTCATAAGCTATATAAGCCTTTGTCTCTTCAGAAATTTGTGTTTTATTCAATTCCTCTAAATGCTTCATAATAGATATTGCAGGGCTATCAGGATAAATGATCTTCTGTTGTTGACCCATATACAGCAGAAATTCGGCCTTTTGCTCAACACTTAAAATCAATTTACTATCGTTAAGTAATACCTTCGGATCTTTACCTAAATTGAGATAAGCCAACGCTAATGGATCTATAAAATATTCTTGATTTTCATATTGATAGATATCGCCCACATAATGAATTACTGAATCATATTCCTTGAGTTGTAACTTTGCAAGCACCTTTAAATAGATTCGATTCGCACAGTAATAGCAGCTTTCTACATTAGAATCCTTAGTGTCTACTACTTGATAGACTGAATCTACAACCTCGGGTTTATTAACATATTGAAGCGCCACGGCAAGCATGGAAGCATTTGTGTTTAAATTGTAAGGCGCGATATTATATTCGTCTTTTAGATGTCTATACACGGATCTGTTATTGCCTTCGAGTAAGGCCTCATACATTTTTACAATATTCTTCTGCCGCTTGTTAGAATTAAAAGTTTTAGAAATCTGCTTTAGAATTGAATCTGCTTTTTGAACCTTTCCTGAGTCATAATAATAAGTAAGCTGAAAAAGTCTAGGCTCAAAATATTCGGGATCAATTTCAATTGCTTTTTCTATAAGTTTAATAGTGTTTTCATCGTAGGTAGCAGTGTTTTTGGCCTTAAGAAAGGTCTCATAAGCTTCATATTTAGGCGGAATTTCTTCAAAGTTACTTTCTCTCTTATCTATAGTTATCAAATAACCCAGTAACCGCTGTTTAAGCGCTTCAATACAATCCAGAGGGTTCTTACTGTTGCAGCGCACAGGTTCTAGAGAAATCAGTGTTTCGTCTAGTTGTCCATCAGTAATACTGCTTTGAAAAATAAGCGTTTCACCATCTAGAAAGTAATTCCCGGTAATAATCTGTGCCGGCTTAAAATAGTCTTGTAAAACCGTTGATTTTTCTTCACCACTAAGTTGTGCTTTTATAATTGAGGTGTAGTCTTCAACGATTTGCGGAGTTACAACTTGAGCAATATTTTTTTGTGTGATGCCGTGAATGATCCAATCTGCGGCCATTTTACCAATAATATCTAAAGAATCTTTACCGGTATTATTTCCAAATTTCAAGACCCCGATCTTATCGGTAGTTTTAATTTCTAGTCTATTTACAAGAACTTCTTCTGCGGAAGCTTTGTTGAAAAAATTGTTTTTGATAACAAAAAACAGCACAAAAGCGATCAAACAGCTGATAATAAATATAGATAGAAAGTAATACCGCTGAAAAGGTGTTTTACTTCCAAAAAAACCAGGTTTTTCAGGAACAATACCGGTTTCTGCCATTTGTTTTTTATGTATGGGAGCTATTTGAAATTTCCAGATATAGAAGATGTAAATAGGAAAACCAACCAAAAGCACTATGAGTACATAAGTCACAATCAATGGAGAAAGACCCATAGGTTGCTGCACTGTAGAAATAACCTGAATGACCAGCCAGCTAAAAACAGCATAGATAGAAAGTTTCTTAAAAACTTCCTTATCCTGACATTCTTTGAGAAACGCATTAAACCTCATTCTCTAAAAGTAAAAAATAGATTCTTTAAAATAACACGCTATTTAATTGAATATTAACTATTTATTGAGTAATATACAATGTAGAACACTTTAAATAGCCAAACTATGTCAAATGCATCTAAAGACGAGGAGAAAATTCAGAAAGCTTCTGGAAGTAAAGAAGAAAAGTCAACTAAAGACAAGCCTAAAGGAGGAGTCACTATCAATCCAAAGAAAAGGGATAAATAGGGCTACTTAAGTAAACCTCACAGTATTGTATCAAAAACAAAAAAAAACCGGTTTGTGAACCGGTCTTTTTCATACAATTAATTGTATTCCTAATTCTTATCTTGGATCAAGAATAAGATCTATACGCTCTAATAAATCTTGTAGATGATAACGGCTAAGGCTGTCACCAGTTCTACCAATAGCGCTTCTTACACTACGTTTTAAAGTATTTAATTCTGCACGTGCGATTGATCTGATATCAGATTGACTTACATTAACACTTGTAGAATTACGACGTCCTTCTTGTTCTTCAGTCAATAAGTATTCTAAGCGATCAACATAGGCACGCTGTAAATTACGGCGATACGTATCTATTTTTCTTCCGGCACGTAACTCACTAAAGATTCCTGAACGCAAATCATTCATCATTTCAGTAAGGCTATAAGCTTCACGACCATTAAGTGTTTCATTCTCGATCATACGAGCCATACGACCAAAATCTAAAACATTATTTAATGTACGTACTTGTAATCCGCGGATGCGCTCGATGTTCCCATTATTTTCAATTTTATTGAGAATATCAGTATCGATCATCCATTCTGGAGTACTGAATAATTGCTCTTGTAAAAATGCAAGACTTTCTTCCTGACGCTCTTTAGGAACCGGCATAAATACAGCTCCGTCTTGGTCGTAGGTTTTGTTATACTGATAAACGCCTCCAATATTGTTGCTTACGTGGCCCATATAACGGTTGAACTGAGTCAACACTTGACCGTATAAGGTTTCGAGATCATCATAATTCTTACCATCTTCGGCAGTCCATTCTATAAGATTAGGAACGATACGCTTCAAGTTTTCGATACCGTAATTACTCGCTTTAACAGCGTCATCTCCTAAATCTTCAGTTTGTGAACTCGGATCAACAACATCCCATTGCTGTGCACCAAAACGGTACATAGGATCTCCGGCATGCTCTAGAATCCATTGGTCAAGAACAGGTTTTTCTTCCATTCCTTCTTTATCAAGAATTGGACGATATCCCCAATTGATCGCATATTTATCATAGATTCCAATATTTGGCATCATAGAAACGCCTTCATCTCCTGGCTGTGCTACGTAGTTAAAACGTGCATAATCCATAATTGATGGTGCTGTACCGTATTTCTCTGTAAAGCTTTTAGAGCGTAATGAATCTACAGGATACGCTACACTACTTCCCATGTTATGAGGTAAACCTAAGGTGTGACCAACTTCGTGAGAAGACACAAAACGAATTAAACGTCCCATAATCTCATCTTTAAATGCAACACCACGTGCTTCTGGATTGATCGCAGCTGTTTGTACGAAATACCAGTTACGTAAAAGGGTCATCACATTGTGATACCAGTTAATATCAGATTCTAGAATCTCACCACTACGCGGGTCACTTACGTGAGGTCCGTTTGCATTAGGAATTGGAGATGCCAAATAACGTACCGTTGAAAAACGTACATCCTCTGGAGACCAATCTGGATCTTCTTCTACAGTTGGAGCTTCTTTAGCAATAATTGCATTTTTGAAACCTGCTGCTTCAAAGGCAACTTGCCAATCTTCAATTCCTTGTTTTATAAATGGTACCCATTTTTTAGGTGTTGCACGATCAATGTAGTAAACGATTTGTTTTTTAGGCTCAACGAGTTCACCTGCTTTGAATTTAGCTTCATCTTCAGGCTTTACTTCAAGTCTCCAACGGTCCAAATAACGAACGGTTTTACTTTCTTGCGCATCAAGACCGTAATCTACCTGTCCGCGTGCAAACCAACCTACTCTGCGGTCAAAATAACGACGCTCCATAGGTTCCTTAGGTAATAAAACCATACTGTTACTCATTTCAACAGTAATTGACCCTACGCTTTGGTTACTTGGTGGATTACCTGCGTTGTAGGTTTTAACGTGTCTTGCTTCGATGTTTAAAGGATAACTTTTAAGGCTTTCAATATAGCTTCTGCCTTTGTCTACGTTACGCACTTTATAAGAATCACGGTAATACCCCGGCAATCCTAAAGCCTGTACATCATCTGAATATAGATCATTAACCTGAACTACTGTAGCTGTACTATCTTTGTTGATGGTTTTAACATCGAAAGAAAAAAGTACAGGTTCAAAATTAGAATTGTTTACGGCCTCGTGAATAGGAAGTGAATCGGCAGCAAAAATTTCGTGAGAAACTACTCGTAGAAGTACTTTTTTGTCCTTTTTCTCCCATCTCAATACCTGAGTATTGGCTTTTCCTCCACCAAAACCGATTCCTGATGCGGTTTTAGCAATACGCGTTACCATCAACATCTCACGATCAAAAATAGTATCGGGAATTTCGTAGAAATAATCGTCTTTGACTTTGTGAATGGTAAAAAGACCTGAATCGGTAACGGCCTCTTTTGTAATTACTTTGTTGTAGGGTTTTAAGTCGCCCTTAGACTCTTCTTTTTTTGTTTCGGTTGCTGCACTTTTTTTGTTTTGCTTTGTACTCGCACAGTTCACCGTAAGCATTGCGAGCGCAAAGGTCGCAATGGGGTAAAGTTTTAATTTCATTATTCAATTTTAGAGTTGTGCCAATTTAATATACTTAAACTTAAAAAGGTGTTAAGATTGTCTTAACACCTTTTCTTAATACTTCGTGAAAATATTTAGCAAGAGCTTTTAGGCACTGGCATCTTTCAGTAAATCGATAGCTTCTTGATCAAGGTTAAGTTTCAAAGCCTGATCAAAAGCTTCTAAATGAGCTATTTTAGTAGCACTCACAATGGGTGCTGTAATCCCGGGCTGAGCAATAGTCCAGGCGATAGCAATAGCAGCCTCTGAGCAGTTATATTTCTTGCTAAGTGCTACTAAGGCATTTATAACGCGATTGCCTTTGGCTGTAAAATACTTCTTCACAAAGCGCTCTCGTGCTTTTCCTGAAGTTTCTTCGACCGATTGGTATTTACCTGTCAAAAAACCCGAAGCTAAAGTGAAATAACTTATCACTTCAAGGTTTTCTTCAATACAAAATCGTTGGTAATCTCCCTCAAAACTATCTCGTTCCATCAAATTATATTGCGGCTGAACGTAGTTATATTTCGGTAGATCTTCAGCTTTCGATAATTCGATCGCATCCCTCAAGACTGCTAACGGAAAATTAGAAGCACCTATTTCTCTTACCTTTCCTGCATTGATCAAATGCTTGTAGGCTGCTAACGTTTCCCGTTGGGTGACGCTTTCATCGTATTTGTGACTAAAATAGATATCCACATAATCTGTTTGCAGCCGTTTTAAGCTAAGGTCGATTTGCTCTTTTATATATGCTGCGGATAGATTATTTGATTCGTCACCTATAGGACTTCCTACTTTTGTAGCGATGATAACTTGATCTCTATTTTTTCTTTCGTGAAGCCACTGCCCTATTACGGTTTCGCTTTCTCCACCTGAATTTCCTTCTCCCCAATAGGAATACACATTGGCGGTATCTATTACGTTAAGTCCACGCTCTAAAAGCGCATCCAGTAAATAAAAAGACATCTTTTTATCTGCGGTCCAGCCAAAAACATTTCCTCCAAAAACTATTGGTGGCATTTTAAATAAACTAGTTCTATCCTGAGTTGTCATAATTTAATTTCTTGAAAATTAAAATTACAAAAGCACTAAACCAGTCGGTGCCTAGCTGCTTTTAAAGTATTGTTAATCTGTATAAAAAGAAACATCGCTTGAGCAATACGTAGTACTTTAGTAATCAAACAACCTATCTCATTCTTATGAAAAAATTATTGCGAGCTCTTATAGCAGGTTATGGCGCCAAAAAAATAGGTGGCGGTCGATGTGGATGTATTGGTACTATCGTGGTTTTTATCGTTTTATATTGGTTGCTCGGATTTGTATTTGACGTGCTGTAAAAACCTTTGAAATCTAATATCTAGGCTTTGTAGTACAGTAAAGTCTTTTTTTCTTTTTAACTCATTATAATGAAAACTGAAAAACAAAAAATGTTTGAAGGCTTGCCGTATGATGCGCATACTCCAGAAATGATCGCACTACGGAAGAAAACCAAACATCTTTTACATAAACTGAATGTAACCGAATATTATACCGAAAACTTTCAGAAAACGATAAATGAACTTTGCCCTAATGCGGCTTCAGACCTCCATTTAGAACCGCCGTTTTATTGCGATTATGGCGATCACATTTTTGCAGGAGAAGGTGTTTTTATCAATTTTGGTGCTACCATTTTAGATGGTGCCAAAGTAACTATCGGTAAAAAAACACTCATTGCTCCCGGTTTGCATATCTATACTGCCAGACATCCTTTAGAAATCAAAGAGCGTCGGGAATGGGAAGATTGTGCACCTGTAAGCATTGGCGAAGAATGCTGGATAGGTGGTCGCGTTACCATTTGTCCCGGAGTGACTATAGGAGATCGGGCGGTAATTGGTGCTGGTTCTCTGGTGACCAAAGATATTCCTGCAGACACTCTTGCTTTAGGTAGCCCCGCAAAAGTGGTGAAGAAACTCAATGAGTAAACTACTTCTGAATAAATTCAGTAGACATTCGATAAAAACATAATTTTAATTTCCCGACAATTCGTGGGCTATCGTGACAGGGTATTAAACCCTTTGAAGACGTTAATAAATCACCTCAGGGTAAACCCATAAGGCATTGTTTTAAAACGAATGTCCAATTTCGAGGCAAGCCTCGGAGTATTTGACACTATGGCGGTGCCAATAAAAAAATAGTTTCTAAATTAGAAGACTTATACTTCTTTTATGGCTGAAAAGAAACCGGAAGCTTACGAGAAAAAAAAGTACAACGATTTTGGACTTGGGGAAAAAGCGACCTCCGGCCATTATCGGGTTATTAATAAAGACGGTACTTTTAATATTAGAAAAGACAATGTGCCTTTGCTTGAAAAAATCAACTTTTTTCATACGCTGGTTTCCATGTCCTGGACCAAGTTTTTGATCGTTGTTCTTGCTACTTACTTTTGCATTAATATTCTGTTTGCGAGTATTTATATGCTCATTGGTGTTGAGGATCTCACCGGAATTTATGGTACAACACCATTTGAACAGTTTACCGAAGCTTTCTTCTTCAGCGCTCAAACCATTACCACACTAGGCTACGGCCAGGTTGCACCTACAGGAATTTTAACAAATATCGTCGCTGCTACCGAATCGATGATGGGACTTTTGGGTTTCGCATTAGCAACCGGTATGGTTTACGGTAGATTCTCAAAACCTGCAGCTAAACTTAAATACAGCAAAGGAGCGGTGATCGCCCCTTATCAAGACATCAACGGTTTTATGTTTAGAGTCGTGAATCCGCACGGGAATCAGCTACTCGAATTAGAAGCTAGCGTTGCACTCTCTATGCTACGAGACAATTCTAACCTTAGAAATTTCTTTCCGTTAGATCTTGAGCGATCTAAAGTGGTTTTCTTACCGGCTGCCTGGACGATCGTTCATCCCATAACTACAGAAAGTCCGTTTTATAATCTTTCTCGAGAAGAATTGATGTATAAAGATGCCGAAATCATTGTCACCCTCAAAGCCTTTGATGACACCTTCTCACAATCGGTTTACTCCCGTACCTCTTATAAATATTCTGAAATTGAATGGGGAGCCAAATTTGTTTACTTGATGAGCCATCATAATGATGGTGGTATTGCTGTAGACATCAGTAAAATTGATCATACCGAAAACGCAAACCTCAATCAGTATTAAAATTATAATAAAAATCTGAGGAAGCATTTTGGGTTTGATATGTTTGTAATTCTACATAATAATAGAAGTTTATAGTACTTTATGAGACAATCACTTTATCAGTTTATTTCAAAAATCAGAACGCTGCTTTCTGATAAATTTCAACAGTATGATGCAAAACTTCCGTATCTCTTAACTGTTTTAATTGCGCTGATCATCGTGATTGTTGGGGTTAACGCATTTATCGAGTTGACCGATACCTTAGAATCTGAAATGCTTAATGAATGGGATACCGCAGTGACCGATTATGTCATATCCTTTCGTACACCGGCGCTCACAAAGTATTTTATGTTTGTGACAGATGTAGGTGATCTTTATGGATACTTGGTAGTAATGGGACTTTTTATAGGGATTTCTTATTTCGTTTTCAAACGCTGGAAATACGTTGCGCAAACGGCATTGGTGCTCTTACTGGCAGCGATATCTAATGTGATTTTAAAGCGTTTTATAGATCGTGCTCGCCCAAGTATAGAGCATTTAGTTTCGGTAGAAACGTTAAGCTATCCCAGCGGTCACGCAATGAGTGCTATGGCTTTTTATGGTTTCCTTATTTATCTGTTTACGCAATTCAAAATGAATCGCATTCTGAAAGTTGTTGCCATACTGTTTTTTGCCTTTTTGTTATTAAGCATCGGCATAAGCCGAATTTATCTGGGAGTTCATTTTCCGTCAGATATTGCCGGAGGTTTTATCGCGGGATTGATCTGGGTTATTTTTTGCATTTTACTCTTTAACGTGATCGAATTATTTAAACGCGATCCGCGTACCAAGTAAGTTTTAGAAAGGATAACCAATAGCAAAATTGAGAATAGGATTTTCAAAATCCCAAGACCAGCGTTGTCCTTCAGCTAAACTAGGATCGTGAAAGGGAGCTGCCAGATCCAAACGAATTACAAAATTTTGAATGTCTACACGCATTCCGAAGCCGCCTCCAATTCCTAATTGATTCATAAAATCACTGGTAAAAGTATCGCCTTCAAGCGCCTCGTTGTCTGTAGTATTCCAAACATTTCCGGCATCTACAAAAACTGCTCCTTGTAACAAACTAATCAGCGGAAAACGGTATTCTAAATTTGCCTCTAATCTTAAGTTTCCGGTTTGATCGTAATAACTAAAAGTCTCGCTGTTTTCTGGTTGAAAGGTTCCCGGTCCTAAAGAACGCGTTCTAAATGCACGCACGCTATACGGCCCTCCAGAAAAATATTGCTTGGAATACGGGATCACATCAGAATTACCATAAGGAACTCCCCACCCCGCGAATAAGCGTGTTGCGATTTTCTGGTTTTTAGCAAAGTTGAAATGATACCGAATATCAGTATCCAAACGTACAAATTGTGCGTATTCCAGTCCCAAAATGCTTTGAGGTCGTTCACCGCCTGCGATTAAACTCAAACTGTTTCCCGCAGTTTCAAAATTGGTATTGAGGTAAAATTGATGGGTTTTACCGGTATCAACCATTCCGTTGTAAATGAATGAATAGGTTAACCCTGAAATAAACTGTTGATCAAAACTGGTACGTAAGAATGGATTTTCATCTAAAATCGTTTCAAATTCCTCGGTTGTATTTGCCAATGAAACATAATTAATAGAAACCGGATTGATGTCGTGTGTTACGTACTTATTGGCTTGCCAGATATATCCAAATTTAGATTCTACAGAACCCAACGTAAAGAGCTGTGTGCGATTTAAATACGCTACTCCCAGTTCGATTTTAGTTTTAGGAATATCATATTTAAAATAGTTCTTCGAAATTTCGACAGGAAAAAGCATTCTCGGGAAAATGAGTTTTCCAGACAAGCCCAATTGCAAACTTGTAGAACCACTATTGCTATCTGAACCTCCGGCTTGTACTTCATAAGCCCCGTCAAGTGAAATATTTAAGGTTTCACCACCGTGAAATAAATTTCTATTCACAAACGTAAGACCTAAACCGGGACCCGAAAACCCGTTGGATTTAGTAACTCCTTTTACTTCTGCCCGTATAGCTCGCTTTTTTAACGGCGATAGGTAAATATTAGCTTCTAAACGGCCGAGGCTATCTTCAGACGAACCTTTAATCTCATCATAACGAATGTTTACGAACTTGTAAGCACCTATATTTCCCAGACGTCTTCCTGTCGCTTTAGACTTCGCGGGGCTGTAACGGTCTCCTTCTTCAAGTAAAACGAACGGATCTAAAAGCTTAGGTTTAAAGTAAATTTCATCTTGAATAAAGTTCTTTTCAGCATATCTGGTCGTATCTAATGCTGCACTATCAACATCCACCCGATTGTTAGGATATATATTTATTTTACTTAATTTATAAGGGACGACTGCTTTCTGAGGCACGTCTTTTTTTAAGCGTAGATACAGATCAAATCGTTTATTTCTATATTGATTGGTATCAGTCTCAAAAATTAAAAAACCGCTATTAAAATTGTAATATCCTTCTTCTTTCAAATAGGAATCAATTCGATTACGTTCTGATTTCATTGCGCTTAAATCGAAATTCATTCCAGACTTTAAAAGCGTTTCGTTCATCGAAGTTTTGATCTTCGAATACACCGGAAGCGTATCGGTATCTAATTGATAGGTTTGAAGCCTATAAGGTTTTGAAAGTCTTAGACTATAAATGGCTTCAGCTGTTTTATCACTGGTATCTCTTACAATTTCTGAACTTACAATACTATAAAAATAGCCTTTGTTCTCCAGGCGGTTTAAAAGTATCTGCTCCATCTCATAGGTCTCTATATCTGAAGCGTAAACCGGCTCTTTTCCAAATTTCTTATTCAAAAATTTATTTATAAACCCCGGTTTTTCGCGTTGCGCTTTGTAGTGGTAATACAAGCCGGGATAACCGCCTAAAAATGAATTTATAGGCTCTGGGCGCAAGGCCGCTTTAAGATCGGTACGAATTGCTTCCAGGTTTTCTACAACCGTATCTGGAGTAATGTTTACAGTTTCTTTGGTATATAAATATTCGTCTTCAGGAATAAAACGTTCTACCGAACAGCCATACAATACCACAACCGAAAGCACCGCAACAAGCGATCTCATTAAAACTTTATTCTTCAACACCTTATTATTCTTCATTCGTATCGTCTTCTTCTTCCGTTTTTGCCGGAAACATAGATTGCCAGAGTTCGGTAAACTTGTTAAACTCTCGGGTAAACAATAAGGAAATACCGTTTACAATTATTTGTCCGTCAATAATATTTTCAAACTGACTGCTTCGGTAGCCTCGTAAACGATAACGACCATCTTCAGTCAATAGATATTCGATAGAAACATTTCCTACCACAGGAGCCGTTCCATTATCTGTATTACCGCTTCCTTGCAAGTCTACAGCGCTTCCCACACTTACTACCACGCGATCATCAAATAATCGCTTTTGTGCAGCTATATCAAGCGTTGTGCGGTCTGTAGGTGCATTTCCTTGATAATCGGTATAACTGTCTAAACCAAAATTGAGATCAAAACCGGTATCGCCCAGTAGCTTATCTGAGAACATATTCAATTGGTCTGAAATCGCATCGTTGAGGTTATCACGAGCAATTGCTGCAGTACCACCTCCGCTTCCGTCTGTAGAGGAATTTGGGAAAAATCTATTTAAAACTAACAACGAAAATACCTGTTTGTTGAGTTCGTTTTCTTGCTGGTTAAGCTGCTGAACCCTGCTGTACACTTGCCCACCGGCAACGCCTCTACTGCCTTCAGGAATATCAAGATTAAAATTGATCAGCGGTTGCATCAACTCCCCGTTAATATTGATATACACTTGAAACGGAACTTCCTGACGGAACTGCATCTGCGTACTCATATCTGCACCACTGGTTTGAGAAGCCATAAGTCCGCTGGCTGAAGTCTCTACCCTATAAAAAGCTTTGATATCCAGATCTGCATCAAAAGGATCCCCCGTCCATGTAATACGGCTATCGGGAGCCAGTTCAAAACGTCGATTAACGAGATTATAAAGACTCATCTCATAATGCCCATCTGTAACATCATAGCGTCCACTTAAAGTCATTCTTCCGTTAGGATACATATCAAATTCAAAATCACCGGTACCACTCACCTGAAAATTATCTCCGGTCTGCTCATCGATAACCAAATTGAAAATTGCACCTTTCTCGATACCAAAATCAGCATCTATCGTAAACCCGGATGCGGTATACGACTCCTCTTCATTATTGGTCAAGATCGCATCAGGATTTTCTTTATTTACAAAAAGTACCACACCATCTTTTGATTCTATCTGAACTTCTGAAGGTGGCAACACATAGGTCACATCGGTCTCAGAATTTACGGTTAGATCCAAAGTCACATTTGGCAAGTTCAGATCTCCGGTAATTTGAGCATCTGCATCAAAAACAGCTTTTCCGTATACTAGATCAAAATCTTCTTTAGTAGAATTTAAAGCGGTAAAATTTTCTGCCTTGAGGTTGAGGTCAAAAGTAGGATTGATAAAACTTTCTGTTCCCACAGAACCATTGATTACAATTGAGTTTTGATTTTCGTCCAGTACTTTAAAGTCGTTAAAATCTATCCCCTCGTTGTCCAGATCAATTTGCTCGTCTGCTAACAAAAAGGAAGCGTTGAGTTTAGTAACTTCAAATTCAGCTTCTTTAAAGTTGAAACTTCCTGAATACTCCGGATTTGTAGTGTTACCACCTATTTTCATCGCTCCGCTAATGGTTCCGTGTGCATTTGAAATTTCGCCAAAAGAAAACTTCTCAAGTGCAGCTACGTCAAAACGATTAAGATCTAAGTTCATGTCTAGTTGTGCTGCATCAGTATTAGCAACATAACTGCCTTGTAAATCAAGGTCTGCCGCCCCCTCTTTTATAGCCAGTTCAAAATCATATTCAGCACTGCTAGAAGAGTTTCCTTTTGCAGTAAGGACGCCCATATCGGTCTCCAGGACTTCAAAATCATTAATATTCAAATCTAAGATCATCCCCGGTGCGTTGTACGGATCTTCAATAGCAAAACGACCGCTTAATTTTCCTCGAGCCAAGGATGCGTCGGGATTGAGCAAACTCATAATATTGGCGAGTTTGAAATTTTCAAAATCTATACCCAGATGCTCTTTGGAGACGCCTTGAAGATCATTTCCTGCTACAATACGCTGATTGTTATAGGACATTTCAAAATTTTCAAAAACCGTATTAGTTTTAGTCATCGTGACCAAATTATTAGGGTCGATTGTCCATTGCTTTTTATTTAAAATAAAATCTTCAGGATCTATTTGTATCGTGATGTTATCTTCTTCCAACGCTAACTTATACAATACGTGAACAAGCTTTTCACCCTCATGCTGCGATAGAAAATCAATGTACATTTTACTATTAGTAACCCTTCCGCCTATGCGTGTATTTTGCATATCGATGGGCCCGGCAGTGAGTTCTTTAAGACCAAAGCCAAAATCCATATTTTCTTTATCAGAAGCCATTTTAAAGGCAAGACTGTCTATGGTATATCCGCTATAATTGATGTATGGCAGTTGTATATCAGCATTAAACGTACGCTTGTATTCATCAAATTCAACTGCAATATTCACCGTGTCTAACTCTCTCAAATTTGGCACAAACACTTCACCCAAAATCGGAGCTTGATGTATAGAACCTGTGATGTTCATTAAAACAGGATCTGTAATAGAATCGAGTACCGGATCTTTTTCTAAATAGCGTTTAAAATGATTTTGTAAAGCCACTATAAATTGTTGTGGGTTTGCATTAGATTCCAAATCGAGATCTAAAATGCGATTGCTAATATCAACCGACGTGGTATCGGGTTTTACAAAAGCTGCTATATCCAGATCTCCAACCTGATACGCCCGATTGTCATAAACTGCAACTCCTCTATTGATCTGTGTATTAATTTGATAATCTTCAGGATCTCCTTTAAAAGTTCCATTAAGGTTAAATGCAGCTTTAATTTTTTGATTAGTGATACCTAAAGCCTGCAAATCTGCACCTATTAGGTCGAGATCAATCTTTGCTTCTGAAGCGATAGAATCGAGAGTAACTTCAGCAGCGAGAGTCATATTTAAATTATCGTCTTTATATGAAGAATTCAGATCACCTACCCCATTTTGAAAACTCCCATCAAGTGCTAATTTTTGAAATGTATATTTATTGAATTGTATACTATCAATCTGAGCACTAACCTGAGCATCAAGTGTATTTATAGAATTTCCTGTTCCTTCTGCGTTAAGATTGAGACTCACAAAACCAAGCGATTCATTTTGTAAGAGTTTACCCAAATTGACTTCTGATGCATTTACCTTACCTTCAAAGTCCAGATTATCTCCAAAATTTGCCCTTCCGTCAAGGGTCACAATTCCATCTGTCGTGGTCAACGTACTTTTTGTGATCGCTCGGGAAGTGGTTCCTTTTAAAGAACCTTTCAATTGTATATTCTTCGGAAACTGGACTCCGAGAGAATCGGTTGCTACAAATTTTTCTAAATCTGCTTTGGTACTTGTCACAGAATACACCGGAAGATTGAAAGCTAAATTGTCTGGTGCTGAAGCATTGTAAATGCTTCCCTGAACAGCAAGGCTGGTTTGACGCCCCCAATTAAAACGCGTAGGTGCTACATCAATCGCATCGAGTTTGCCGGAAAGATTCAACCGCCCGCGAAGTAAGCGCTGACTTAAGGTTGCTAAATATTCATTTGATCGTAATTCAGGAGCTACTTTAAAAAGCGTGTTTAAATCTACAACCGCGCTTGGTAAATTCAGGTTCAATCTGGCATCTCCTGGTTTTTCAATCAACGTGTTCAAACTTGAATAATCAAGCTGAAGCGATCCTTCAAGCGCATTCTGATTCAGCTGAAAAGCCAAATCATTCACATCCAACTGTGTATCTGAAACAGAAAGATTTAATGCCAGTTGCGCTAATGTGATTCCTGAAATTTCATTGAAGTTCAACGTATTCACTACCGCATCTAACCGCTGCTCTTTAAGCGAGAAGGCTTCAAGATCCAGATTAAGATCAGAAAGTGCAATTGCGTTGGGATTAAAACGCAAGGAAGAAGGTTTGGCTCCGTCAAGAGTATACTCAATTTTGGTATTGGTTAAACCAATATGGTCGACAGCTATTGTAAACGGAGGCCAAATGCTTTCGCTGGTATTCGCTTTAACTTCGGTAGAAGAATCCTCATTTTCTATCGTTTTTAAATCAAGTGCGATAGCTGAATTATTCAGTAAAAACTGATCTACTGTGATCACATTGGCCTGTAAATCGATCAGCGGGATTTGTGTTTCCAAAGACGCGATCTCACCTTGCGCCTGGATTCCTTGAGGCGCAGCATCGTATTCAAAATTCACCTGATCCAAAACTAGATCCCTAATGTTTAAAATGGGTAATGGAACTTCGGTAGTATCTGTCGAAGGTGGTAAAGGTTTCGTTTGGCGGTAAACCACTTGAGTGTTCTGAATGCGTGTTTCTGCCACATCGAAAACCATGCGCTCCAAATCTGTTTCTTGCATACGCAGGCTTAAATTGCCCAGATCAAGATCAGCGGTCATTCCGCTAACAGCATCTTCGTATTTGATTTCAAAATCAGAAAACTCAAAATCACCTAAATTAAGCTGAACCCCTGTAGTATCTTGTGGTGTTTGAGATACTGAAGTAGTATCTGCAGTCGCAAAAGCATCGATCAAAAATTGATAATTAAATCCGTTAACCGAATCCTTCCGTATAATTTTTGCACGTAAACCTTGCCAACTAACATCATCAATCCCAATAGCAACTCCGTTAATTATAGACCACAAAGGAATTTCAGCTTCCAGATGCTTACTATACACCAATGTGTCGCCTTGCTTGTCTTCGAGGTAAAGACCGTCTAAAGAGACATTTCCATCAAAAGTGATAAAGAGTTTCTCAATGGCAACTTCAGTTTGTGTTTTATCCTCAACATAATTTACCACCTTATCTACGATAATTCCCTGTCCCCAAGGACTGCGAACAAAAAGTACGATCAAGAGCAATAGCAGCAAAATGACCCCAAGAATTTTACCTAAAATTTTGAGAGTTTTTATTAAAATTCTTTTGCTTTTACTACTCATAGAATTAAAAATGCGCGTGTTAAGGTGTTTGCGCTTTAAAAAGCTAAAATACTATTAATACAAAGGTCATAGGGCTTTACGAGTATTAAAACCTTGTTATAGTTTTCTATATACGCAGTTAAAGAGGCCAAGATAACTTTGTATATTTTTTACCTTTTGTCAAAAGAAAAAGTTATGAGTACAAAAGAAAAGCAAAAAGCAGATTACAATCCTGATTTAACCAAAGAAGACTTGGATCTTTTAAATCAGAAAAACATTCATAAGGATGGCGGCGTTGATGAGCAATTGCGCGATCGTAAAAAAGATGTTGATTTTACAGGAAGTGACTTGGATATTCCCACAGGTTCTGATAGAAACAACCTCAAGGATGAAGAAAATAAATTATACAGCCAAGGAGGCTCTAGAAATAATAATCTAGAGGAACAAAAAGGTAAATTATAAATACCTAAGAAATTGAATATAAAAAAGCCGTCTATGAGACGGCTTTTTTTATTTGTGGCGTAGTGGGCTCTTATAACCTTGCGCTTATCTTGATGTAGTTTATTCTTCCTTTACAATCATAATATTGGCCTTTACACCGGTGAGTAAGTTCCATTCATTTGAACTTATCACGTTGCCGGCATCATCATAAACGATAAATGATGCGGTATTAGGACCGGAAGATCCTTGATTTAAGGCTTTAAACGAAATTCTATTGAATCCTTTTTTTAACGGAAGATAAAAGCTTGACCAGGTTTCGGTCAACCAGATGCTTGGAACCACAACTTCATCATTTACTAAAACTGCAACACGATCTCCATCTACAAATTGGTAGTCTCTACACATAATTTTAACCTGTTGCGCTCCACTGTGAAACGTACCCAAATCTTGATCTGACTGATGCGCGGGCTTATCGGTGCGGTCACTTGTGCGCTTCGCCTCGCGCTCATTCATCATATCGGTATATTTTTGCCCGGCATCTGCAAAATCCTCTCGTTTCATCATATAAAAGTCTAAAGACTCCGGAGACTTCAACTCGGGTCGATCTTTAAGCTTACCTTGAGCATCTAATTGCAATCCCCCACGCGATAATTTTAAATCTGGCTTCGCTTCGTTTTCAGCAGGAATCACAGTAGGAGTTCCTGTAGTGTCAACCACAGCAGGAATCTTAAAAGAGCCCGATTTACTATCTACTTGTGCCTGAATGCCCAAACTAAAAATCAAGAATATTCCGCTTAAGAAACACTTGAGCGCGAACGGATGTATTTGATTATTCTTAATCTTCATAGATTCAGTAATTCTTCTTATCCAAATACGTACAAAATCTGCAGTTGTTACGTAAATGTCATACAAATTTAAAGTTATTTAGTCGATAATCCTTAGCAAGCTTATAAAGCGAATAGGACTAACTTATAACTAATAAGCAGAAATCGTGCCATCACCAGCTTTTTCCCTTATTGCTGTGTTGAATTATTCTTAATTATCCGTATCTTCAAAAGACAAAAATGTATTATAAGCTATGAAAAATTACAGATTTAAATATTTGGTTCTGTTTAACAGATTTTTTTCCATTTGTATGGTACTTCTTTTTTGTGGTGTTCAAACTTTTGGTCAAGAAAATCAAAGGATTATTGAATATAAAGGTACCGTGATTGATGCCAATACAGGAGACGAACTGCCTTTTGTAAATCTAGAGATTGCAGGGACCAATATTGCTACGGTTACTAACAGCGAAGGGAACTTCTTACTGAAACTCGATGAAGCAATGCCCAACGCTAAAGTCGCGCTCACCTATCCCGGGTATAAAAAATTACTCGTGATCTTAGCCGATTTGAATAAGGAAGGTAATACCATCTCCCTTACGCCTCAGATGTATGAGTTAGACGAAGTAAGTATCACACGTCCTAAAGATGCACAAACTTTAGTTGCTAATGTATTTAAGAACCGTTCAGAAAATTATCTGGACGCAGAAACCTATATGACGGCATTTTATCGGGAAGCCATCAACAAACGTAACAGAAGTGCTTCTCTTGCAGAAGCGGTAGTTGCTATTAAAAAACGTCCGTATACAAGTTCTGCTGTAGACTTAGTAGGTGTGTACAAAGCCCGCAAAAGCACCAATTACAACCGCTTAGACACACTGGCTATAAAATTACAAGGAGGCCCATTAAACGCGCTATATGCAGATTTGATTAAGTATCCAGAATATTTTATGACTCCGGAAACCTTATCTAATTATGAGTTCAGTTTTGGCGAACCTTTAATCAATGATGGAAAACTGGTTTACGTGGTCAACTTTAAACAAAAAGATAATATTCTAGACCCGCTATACTTTGGAAAACTCTACATAGAAGCTGATAGTTTTGCGTTAACCAATGCGATTTACAATATGAACGTTGAAAACCGAAAACGCGCTTCTGCCCTATTTGTCAAACGGAAACCGAACCGTGTCAAGGTCTATCCTACTGAAATAAGCTACCGTGTAGATTATCGCAATACTGATGGGAAGTGGTATTACAGCTACAGCAATGTTCAGCTGGAGTTTGTAGTCAATTGGAAACGAAAACTATTCAATAATAAATACCGCATTCGTAGTGAGATGCTCATTACCGATTGGGAGAATGAACTTGGTCCTAAAAACATTACCAATAAGACAAAATTTAAAGCCAATACCATTCTAGCAGATGAGGTTTCCGGTTTTAGAGATCCTGACTTTTGGGGTGCTTATAATGTTATAGAACCTGAAAAATCCATTCAGCAGGCGATAGATAAAATTCAGCGACAAATCAGAAGAGACTGATTTTAGGCATATTACTTGATATGTGTTTAAATATTCATTTTAAAACATATCACTATGAGAACATCTACTACTGTAAATGCAGGATCTATGGCAGACATCGCCTTCCTGATGCTTATCTTTTTTTTGACGACCACAACAATAATGAATGATGCCGGTCTGAATCAAACATTACCCAAACCCTGTGAAACCGAAGATTGCAGCACAGATATAGCAAAGCAAAATCTTTTGACAATTGCTATCAATCACGAAGGCGCAATTATGCTTCAGCAAGAAAAGGTTGTCCTAAATGCTATTGCAGAGGAGGTCATTAGATTTGTCGATAATGCAAGTAATTCAATCGAAGGCGCAACCTCACCTGATAAAGCGGTTATTCAATTTACCTGCTCCAGAGATGTTCCATATAGTGACTATGTGCAGGTTTTGGATCAAATTAAATCAGGATACGCTACAATGCGCGAGGATTACAGCAAACTTAAGTTTGACAAACCATTTGATGAATTGAATGGAATAGAGCGAAAATTGGTTTTAAAACAATACCCGCTTCAATTGGCTGAAGCTTCCGGTTTAAACAGGTGATCCGGTTATCAACGTATTGATTTTCAACTCTTTTACAATAACTTTTGAAAATTGGCTAAGGTTATAAGGTTTGGTAATCACATCATTCATGCCATATTCCTTAGCTTTTTTTCTAATATATTCTGCCTCTGCAGCGGTCAGGGCAATAATTGGGACTTCTTTTTCAAAGGCTCTGATCTCTCTGGTGGTCTCATACCCGTTCATTCCCGGCATATTGATATCCATCAAGATTAGATCATAATGATTCTTTTGAGTTAATGCTAAAGCCTCTTCCCCATTTTGCGCTTCAAAAACTTCAGCATGTTGTCGTTCTAGTACGCGACGGGTTACCATTCGGTTTATTTTATTGTCGTCAACAATAAGAACACGTTGATTGGTTAAATCTGCAACAAAAGCTTCAGCATCTTCACTTTCCTCCTTCTTGAGCTTGCCTATAACCTCGAGTAACGTAGCTTCTTTAAATTCGATAACAAAACTAAAGGTACTACCTCTACCCGGTTCACTCTTAAGCGCTATATCTGAACCCATTTTGAGCAAGAGCTTACGTACAATAGGTAATCCAAGACCGGTTCCCTTATTAGCTGTAGACTTCTCATCGATTTGACTAAATTCATCAAAAATCGATTCGTGCATTTCTTGCGGAATTCCAATCCCGTTGTCTTCCACTTCAAAATAGATCGCATGTTTGCCTGATGGCAATAAGCGATCTTTTAAACGTAAAGCAATCACACCCTTTGGGGTGAACTTTACTGCGTTACCTAAAATATTTAATAGAATTTGCGAAATTCTTCTTGAATCCCCCACTACATAATTAGGAATCGAAGCATCTACATCACAAATGATTTTACAATTAGAGTTTTTAAGACTGTGTTGTTCAAAGCTAGTAACCAATTCTTCGGCTAATAATTTAATATTAAATGGCTTTTTAACCAGTTTAAAACTCTCATCTTCTAATTTTGAAAGATCAAGCAAGTCATTAATGATCTCTAGTAAATGGTCTGCACTAAATTTTAAAGAACCTATCTCTTCTTTATAATCTTTAAATGCCTCACTCTTTTCTAAAAGAGAAACAATCCCGGTCACTCCATAAAGAGGAGTTCGCATCTCGTGACTCAAATTAGAAAAGAATTTGGTTTTAGCCCGTTCACTCTTTTCTGCGCGCTCCTTGGCTTTTTTAAGGTGTTTGTTATTAACCTTAAGATTTTTGATAAGCCCCAAGCGTAACTTTTCACTATAAAACAAATAGGCCAAGAACAATACCATCAATCCAATAATCGAACCCAGCAAAACCGACTGTGTTTTTTTGCGTTTTAAATTTTGGTCTAAGATTTCTTGTTTGAATTTGGCGTCGTTGCGTTCGCGGCGTAACTCTTCGGCTTCTAGTCGCGCCTGAGCAAGTTGAACGGTTTCTGTAGCTTTGGTCCGTTCTTTATGGCTGTAATAATCAAAATAGCGCTGATGTACAGCGTAAGCTTCTTCGGGCTTATTGTTTTCGGCTAAAAACTTAGCGTAACGATCATAAAAATCGAGCGCCAGATACTCCATTTTTCCGGCCTCAACCAATTCAAAAGCACTTTTATAATAGCTTAAAGCCTTATTATCAAATTGTAAGCCTTTGTAATAATCACCCCACAAAATATCAAGATAAGCTTTGGGATTGTCATAGTACAACGATTCAGGATCATAAGAATCCTGAGCCTCTTTGAGATACGGATACATCATGGTATAGTTACCATCGTCTCGGTAAAGCTCTGCAATATTAAGTGCTGCATCTATAAATTCGCCATCATTTAGACGCCGTTGAATGACCAAAGACTCTTTGTAGAGTTTTAAAACTTCATTTTTTCGCTTTGGAAAATACGCAAGACTAGCGGCAAGATTATTTAGTCCCCAGGATATTAAAGTATCATTTTTAGATAACTTAGCGTAATGCAAGGCTTTTTCAGCGTAATCTAATGCAGGAATAGTATCACTTAGCAGATCGTAGGTAAGACTGAGATAATTATAACCATGAAATAAATAACGATTATCATTTTTCTGTTTTGCTTCAGTGATCAAGGTTGAAGCCATTTCTATACTGCGATCATACTCAAGACTATCAGAAAGTTCTCCCAGCTTCATTAAGCGTTGATGCATCGTGAGACGCTCTTGCTCCTGCATGACAAGCTTAGCAGGCTCAAATGCATAGTTTGCATAAGCCCCAATGACACTAAGAAAAATAAATAATGTAAGTAGTCTTTTCAACTGTTGTAAAAAATATAGACAAAAATACATTTTTTTGCGTCATAATACATCTAACTATCTCGTTTTTAAGCATAAAAATAATATTATTATCGTTTAGCAATAACATTGTTGAATATCAAATTTAGATGATCATCAAAAATGTAATCCTATTCTTACTAAAATACAACAGCAGTCTATTAAGTTTTCGATCTGGCAGAAAAATTAAAGTATATTTGCCGGCCTAAATAGCACTTATGACTTGTGTTCTTAACCCTACTTATTTTCCAGATATTGTAACTACGGCTGCTATGCTTCAAGCAGAACAGTTAACTATTGAAGTTTGCGATAATTATCAGAAACAGAGTTTTAGAAACCGAATGTATATCGCTACGGCCAATGGACAACTGCTCCTCAACATCCCCATTAAGCACACTAAAACGCAAGGCCATAAAAAAACGGCTGAAGCTCAAATTGAAAATAACTTTCTTTGGCAGCGGCAACATTGGAGATCTATAGTAATCGCCTATCGTACTTCTCCTTTTTTTGAATTTTATGAAGATGATCTATATCCCATCTTTCATACTGAATACCAGTCTTTACTAGAGCTTAACAAAGCTACAATGGATTGTATTTTCGAAATGCTGGATGTAGACATAGAATATACTGAAACTGAAGTTTATCAGGCTGAATACTCTGATGCTTTGGATTATCGTTTTTTAGCCAACGCCAAACGTAAGAACAGAATAAGCATTCCGGAGTACCGACAAGTTTTTGCTGAAGAAAATGGTTTTACACCACACTTGACTGTATTGGATTTGATTTTTAATCTAGGTCCTGAGGCGCTTCCGTATTTACAAAATTTAGAGCTAAAGCTCTAAGACAGCCATAATAGGAAAGTGATCTGAATATTCCACATCAAAATTCTGAAAAGCTTGAGTTTTAAATTCAGGATCTGTGAGAATAAAATCAATCCGTAAGGGAATTACATCAAAAATAAAAGTACGACCGAAGCCGCTCCCCTGCTCTTCAAAAGCGTCTTTCTTATCTCCTCTAATCTTATTGTAGGTATAAGAAAACACCGTGTTATTAAAATCTCCGGCAACTATTTTTTTATAGGGACATTCCGCCTGATGCGCTAAGAATTTATAGACTTGGTCTTCCTGTTTCTTAAATGCTCTTCCCAGACGCCCTACTAAGCTTTTAGTATTCTCTTGTTCTAACGCGCCTAATTGTGGGGTTAAAGCGAGAGACTGCATATGCATATTATACACGCGTAGGGTATCTTTTCCTTTTAGGATATCAATAAAAATGGCATTATTAAAAGAGCTTTCAAAATTCAATGAACCCTGATTTACAATCTTATATTTGGAGTAAACCGCCTGACTTTTAGACTTATTGTTCACATTAATTCCATTATAAAAAAAAGGATAATCCAAATCTGAAGCTCCTCTTTCGTTATACTCTTGAAAGCACACTATATCAGGATCTGCCTCTGCAATAAGCTTCTTAATACCGCGTCTGAGAGAATCTGTGTCAAAGTGTTCACTTATAAACATGTGTGCATTATAACTAAACAAACGGATTTGATTTTCACTTTTTACAACTTCTGCAGGAAGTTTTCCTCCACCCGGTTTATATAAGGTTGTATGATGAAAAAACCATAAGCCCAAAACAATTAGCGATAATAAAACTTGACGCTTCAGTAAGAAAATCCAATAGATCACAAAAAGTACATTCACTGCGATGAGCACAGGAATTACCAAGGTTAATACCGATATAGGAGGGAAAATTTTAGGTGGATAATACGGAAGAATGTATCCAACCAAAAGGAAGAAGGCAAAAATGCTATTGATAAAAAAAACAAATTTGTTCCAGATCCCAAGGTTTTTCATCAATTCTCTTTTCCGGCTTTAAACAAGAAGTCTTTTTCGTCTTTTGAAAGACTGTCATAACCGCTTTTACTTATTTTGTCTAGAATAGCATCGATCTTGACCTGCTTTTCATTCTTAGACATCGACGGTCTGGAACGATAGGAAGTTCTTTCTGAAGTGGTCTTATTTTTATAAACGGTCTTCATTTTAGCTTTCTTAGCTGCTTTTGGCTTGGCCTTGAATAAGCCCACAAAATTATCAGCAAGCCGTTCCCACCAAAGTCCAATGTCGTTGCCTTTACCCAATTGCTGTGCATAAACATAACCAAAAATAGCGCCGCCCACGTGTGCAAGGAGTCCGCCTGCATTTCCCGAACTTGGAATTTGAATCAAATCAGTAAGCACAACAAATACACCTATGTGCCAGAGTTTTACATTAAAGAAAATCACACGCACTTCAGTATTGGGCGTATACGCGGCAATAAAGATCATAATGGCTCTAACGGCTGCACTAGCTCCCACCAGATAAGCGCTCGAGGTAATGAGAACAGGAAAAAGATTATACGCTAAAACGAATAAAACTCCGCCAGATAAGGCACCTAAAAGATAAATCGTAAGAAAACGCTTTTCGGTAAATAAATTGAGTACAATCTGACCAAACCAATATAAAATGAGCATATTCCAGAAAATATGCCAAAAACCGGCGTGTAAAAATGCGTAGGTAAGCAGCGACCAAGGCTGAATGATCAATCGGCCTAGATCTGTAGGTAGACTAAACCAATGACTCAAAATAGAGCCAGAATTCAGCATCCATTCTAACAGCATAAAACCAATCCAGACCAAAACATTGATCACAATGAGCTTTACGACAATGTTTGCCGTTTTAAATTGATAACTTAAGCTAGGTCCTGCCATAAATTAATACCAGCGTTTATCGTTAAAACTGTTCTTTTTCCAATACCACATCATTATAAAACCAAAAAGTGCTCCACCAATATGCGCAAAATTTGCAATATTTCCTCCAAATATTGAGAAACCGGTTACTCCTGAAAACAAATCAAGCAAAATCAATCCAGGTATAAAAAATTTAGCTTTGATCGGTATAGGTAAGAAAATTAAGAATAATTCAGCATTAGGGAATAACATTCCAAAAGCGACTAAAACGCCATAAATAGCACCGGATGCTCCTACAGCTGAAGTAGAAAACGCTTCGATCATCCCTTGAATTTTTTCAGGCTCTCCAATATCCGGATAGGAGTACTGGCCCGATTGCTGAATACTTGTAAACGCTTTATTTACAGTATCTGCAATTTCTGCAGGGGTTAAACCTGCATTGATCAAGACTTCATAACCGGCTTGATAATGATAATACCCCACCAAAGTGTGTATTAGAGCAGCTCCAAGACCTGCAGAAAAATAAAAGAAAATAAACTTATTACGCCCCAAAGCTTGCTCTACAGGACCGCCAAAAGCCCAAAGCGCGTACATATTGAATAAAATATGAAAAATGCTACTCTGATCGTGCATAAACATATGCGTCACCGGTTGCCAAAAGTGAAAATTTGGATTTTCAGGAAACCAAAGTCCAAAGAGCTGGATTGCATTAGGTAACAAAAATTGTGATCCAAGAAAAAAAATCACGTTTATGATAAGAAGTACTTTTACTGTTTCGGTTATTCTACCCATTAATCTGGTTTGAAATGATTAAACGCAACTATACGTTAAGTATTATGCGTTAAATTTACGATCCAGCTCCTCGACTGTAAGCGTAATAAACGTTTTTTTAAGAAATGGCGACAGTGTGGGTTCGGTGCAAGCAAATAATTTGTTTACCAAATGCTCCCGGGAACGCTCATCTAACTTTTCACCGGTTTTAACCGCCATACTTTTTGCCATACTTTTAGCTAAAACATCTGTTTGACTAAAGCCGGCATTAGGAACCTCCTGCTCCACATCACTTAGAAGTTGCTCCAGCACTATAGAAACTTCACTCTCCTGAATACTTGCAGGAATACCTGAAACCTCTAGAACTCCGGCCTCAGGCATACTCAAGGCAAAACCTGTATTTTCTAAAGAATCTTTCAGTTCTTTTAAGATCTCAATTTCTGAAGCAGAAAAATCAAGCCGAAGCGGAAAAAGCAATTGCTGACTTACCGATTCTTTGACGGTGATATTCCGCAGAAATTCTTCATATAAAATACGTTGATGCGCTCGGTTTTGATCGATGAGCATCATTCCGCTTTTTATCGCACTCACGATATATTTATTATGAATCTGGTACGTGTTAGCTGAATCGTTCTCAGTTTCTTTAGACTCACTGAAGCCTTTGCTTTCGTGTTCTATAAATAAAGATTCGGTTTCTGGCTCTTGCTCGATCTCTACGTGGCTAAAACCGCTGGTGTCGGTTTTTCTATCGAGTCCTGCATAAAGATTTTCCCAACCGGCAGCACTCTTTTTTTCATAGCTCGGTGCACTTTTGAATCCGCTAGTCGTAACCTTTTGCTCTTCTTCAAACGGATTGAAATGACGATCTACTTCAACCTTTGGTGGTTTTGCTTCCTTATTTTTATACGCATAAGGCGTATCCATATTAGATTCCCGATTAAAGTCAAGAACCGGGGCAATATTAAATTGTCCCAAACTGTGCTTAACTGCTGCTCTTAAAAGCGTGTAAATCGCGTGTTCATCCTCAAACTTCACTTCAGTTTTTGTGGGATGAATATTGATATCAATCGTCTTGGGATCTACTTTGAGATAGATAAAGTAGCTCGCGCGGGCACGATCGGGCAACAAGCCGTCAAAAGCCGCACTTACCGAATGATTAAGGTAAGGATGCTTGATAAATCGATCATTCACAAAGAAAAACTGTTCGCCTTTAGTCTTCTTTGAAAATTCTGGTTTTATAATAAATCCGTCAATATTTACAATTTCAGTTTCCTCGGAAACTGGAACTAACTTTTCATTGGTTTTGGGACCAAAAACACCCACAATGCGTTGACGTTTATTAGTTTTAGGAAGATTGAAAAGCTCGCTATCATTATGATACAGCGTGAAAGCAATATTCTCGTGTGCCAAAGCAACCCGTTGAAACTCATCGATCACGTGACGTAATTCAACAGAATCAGACTTTAGGAAATTACGTCGAGCAGGAATGTTGAAAAACAGATTCTTTACGGCTATTGAAGTTCCTTTAACCGCGGCGCAAACTTCCTGATTTTTAATCGTACTGCCTTCGATCTCGATTTGCGTTCCCACCTCTTCATCTTCGGGCTTTGTCTTTAAGTCTACGTGCGCGACAGCGGCAATAGAAGCCAGTGCTTCACCTCTAAATCCTTTTGTACTTAAAGCAAAAAGATCATCGGCAGCATTGATTTTTGAAGTGGCATGACGTTCAAAACTCAAGCGCGCATCTGTGGGGCTCATCCCCTTACCATCATCAATGACTTGAATTAAAGTTCTACCGGCATCTTTTACTAGCAATTTTATAGAACTAGCGCCAGCATCAATAGCATTTTCTAATAACTCTTTTACCACCGAAGCCGGGCGTTGTACTACTTCTCCCGCTGCAATCTGATTGGCAACGTGATCTGGTAAAAGTTTTATGACATCAGACATCTAATAGGTTTACATAAACACCCATAGACGATCAGATAACACTGATGTAAATGGGTGTCAAAATTTTTAAAATCGATACTGAAAATGGGAAGTTAAAACTATCCAAAAAATATACTCAAATCAAAATCGATGATATAAAGAAAAAGAAAAAGAAGCGCCATAATAATGATGAGTGTCATCTTATTTGCCCGCTCATCTTTATTGTATTTAAAATCATCCCAGGCAGTAGTAAACTTCTTCTTAAGGCCCTTATTTTCAAGTGTAGCCTTACGGTACTGATCAAATTTTGATTCTAATTTAAACGGAGTGCTGCTTCCCTCATAGTATCTAGGGCTGTAGCTGTATTTCTTGTTTTTGCGTGTTTTTAAAACTCCCATAATTCCTAAATTTCAAAGTTACAATAAAAGGAAAGTCTATAAAAACAACTTTTCCTCTATCCAAAGGATACAAAAAGCATTCCAACTAAGAATATAGCGAATTCTTTTTAAAATCGAGCGTCTTTACGCAGTTGCGCCATCTTAATAGCTGCCACAGCAGCTTCAACACCTTTGTTACCGTGCTGGCCACCGCTACGATCTATAGCCTGCTGCATCGTATTATCTGTAAGTACACAAAAGATCACAGGAATATCACTTTGAATATTCAAATCTTTGATGCCTTGCGTTACCCCTTCACAAACGAAATCAAAGTGTTTTGTTTGTCCTTGAATTACGCTACCTACAGCAATTACAGCATCAAGCATATCATAACTCTGCTGCATTTTTTTACATCCGTAGATCAACTCAAAACTTCCGGGAACATTCCATCTCACAATATTCTCCTTTTGAACACCACAATCTATAAAGGTATCAAAAGCACCCTGAAAAAGACCTTCGGTAATTTTATCATTCCATTCTGAAACAACAATCCCAAACCGAAAATCTTTCGCATTTGGGATTGTTGCTTTATCGTAAACAGACAAGTCTGTTGTAGCCATAATGTTATTTTTAGTTATTCAGCACCAGCCACTCCTAATAAAAGCGGTACTTCACTAGCCTCTGCAGACGTGCTGTACTCTTCTTCAATTTGTTTTAATAATGAAGCTGCTTTGTCTTTTTTATCTAGAGCTAATGCAACCTTAGCCGCTTTCAATAGAAAACGTGGAGCCACAAAATTATTCTTTGCAGTTTTTGCAGCGTATTCGTAATAAGATAGCGCTTCTTCAGGCTGATCTAATTGCATAAACGCATCTCCAATAGAACCTTTTGCCAATGGCGCCAACATCGCGTCATCACTTTCAAAATCATCTAATTGATCTATCGCTTCCTGATACTTATTTGTATTTAGGTAAGCCATACCTGCATAATAATGTGCAAGATTTCCTGCTTTTGTGCTTCCGTAGTTATCTATAATATCTAGAAAACCGTATTTACCTTCACCTCCGGTAAGCGCAAGATTAAAAAGAGAATCTTTTGCTACGCTACCTTCAACAGCTTCGTTAAAATAATTCTGTGCTTGATACATCTCATTAGAAGCTTCAAGTTCTTTGGGCTCTTGAACAAATTTCTCAAATGCCAAATAACCTAAAACAGCAACTACGATAACAGCAATACCAATAAAAATTGGTTTTTGGTTATTTTCTACCCAAGCTTCGGTCTTTGAAGCACCTTCATCTAAGGATTCAAAAACTTCTGCAGTTGTGCTTTCTTCCTGCACCTGCTCTTCAACCTCTTCTTTGTTCTTAGGTTTATAACCTCTTTTTTGATATGTTGCCATACTTTAACTTTTGTTGGGCGCAAAAATAAAATTTTTATTCAATATTAACAGCGTATTGTTTTTTATTTTTCAATAATTTGCATACGCTTCTTTAATTCACCAAGCCTTTATTTATCAAGTCTTTAGCACATTTAAAACATTTATATTCGGTATGATCCTTAAAGCACTTTCGCTTATTAACTATAAAAATTTTGAAAGCATCTCCTTTGATCTGGATGCTAAAATCAACTGTTTTGTAGGCAATAATGGAGTCGGAAAAACCAATGTGCTCGATGCGGTGTATCATCTGTCTTTTGGTAAAAGTTACTTCAATCCTATTACTACACAAAACATTAATCACAATGCAGACTTTTTTGTGATTGATGGTATTTATGATAAAAATGATCGGGAAGAAAAGGTAATTGTGAGCGCCAAAAGAGGTCAAAAAAAAGTGATTAAACGCAACGGCAAGATCTATGAGCGTTTTTCTGATCATATAGGATTTCTTCCGCTAGTCATCATTTCGCCGGCAGATCGAGATCTCATAATCGAAGGAAGCGAAACCCGTCGCAAATTTATGGACGGTGTCATTTCGCAAAGCGATAAAGCCTATCTAGACACGCTCATAAAGTACAATAAGATCTTATCGCAGCGCAACGCTTTACTTAAATATTTTAACGCCAATCATACGTTTAATCCAGATACGCTTGCTATTTACAATGAGCAAATGCACGAGTTAGGTACTTCATTGTATAAAAAACGCAAACAGTTTTTAGAAGATTTCACTCCCATTTTTAAAAAGCGTTATGCCGCGATAAGCGGAGACAAAGAAGAAGTGAAATTGAAGTATAAAAGCCAGCTCAACGATGCGCCTTTAAATCAGTTATTCGAAGAAAACCTAAAAAAAGATCGCGCGCTTCAATACACTAGTGTTGGTACGCATCGCGATGATCTCAACTTTAAAATTGAAAGTCATCCTATAAAGAAATTTGGTAGTCAAGGTCAGCAAAAATCCTATCTCATTGCACTGAAACTGGCGCAGTTCGACTTCATAAAAGCACAAAGTAACACCACGCCAATATTGCTTTTGGATGATATTTTTGATAAGCTAGACGAAAGCCGTGTTACACAGATTATCGATCTGGTAAATGATGATAATTTTGGCCAACTTTTTATAAGTGATACCCACGCAGATCGCACCGAAGCTATTGTAAAAGAAATTCATCAAACCTATAAACTTTTTAAACTGTGACTAAATCAGGAATCCTTTTACTGCTACTACTCTCTTTAATTTCCTGCGGAAAAAATGATCCCGAAGCGCAATTGAAAAACCTGAACGGTTATTGGGAAATTGAAAACGTAGAAACTCCTTTTGGAAAGGACAGAGCTTATAAATTTAATGAACGTATAGATTATATTGAGATTCAAGATTCTACCGGTTTTAGAACCAAAGTGCTTCCGCGAATCGACGGAACTTTTGTAAATAGCGACACCCAAGAACAAGTAACCGCAAGAATAATTGATGATTCTTTGCGTTTACAATACCGTACACCTTTTGATTCCTGGACAGAGACTGTTTTAGAAGCAAATGATGAAAAGCTCAGCGTAAAAAACGATCGCGGAATGATCTATTCTTATAAAAAATTTGAAAAAATAAATATTACCGATTAATGGCAAAACGTGACGCAGATCCTAAATCTATTAAAGATGTACTTGGTGCATTTGTTGAAACCAATAAACTTCAAAAAGGCTTTGATAAAGTCAATGTTGCCGATGCTTGGCGCGATGTGATGGGACCGGCAATTTCAAAATACACCACCCAGTTAAAACTTGATGGTGATCGCCTCATTGTACAACTCAGCTCCTCAGTCCTGCGGGAGGAATTGAGTTATGGTAAAGAAAAAATTATGCGCAACCTCAATGAAGAACTGGGTAAAGAAGTAATTACAAAAGTGGTCTTACGCTAACAGGAGAAAACATAAAAAAAGCGGCTCATTGAGCCGCTTTTTTCGTTCTAAATCCTTGTTGGATTAGAACATCTCTCTTCCTGAAAAGTGAAATGCGCTTTCAATAGCTGCATTTTCATCGCTGTCACTACCGTGAACTGCGTTCTCACCTACAGATTTAGCAAACATTTTTCTGATAGTTCCTTCAGCAGCTTCAGCAGGATTGGTTGCTCCTATTAAAGTTCTAAAGTCTTCTACTGCATTTTCTTTTTCTAAAACAGCAGCAACGATAGGACCTCTGCTCATAAACTCAACAAGCTCTCCGTAAAAAGGACGCTCACTGTGTACTGCATAGAATTCTTGTGCATCTGCCACAGTCATTTGAGTTAATTTTAAAGCTACGATACGAAATCCTGAAGCTGTAATCTTTTCTAATATTGCGCCAATGTGTCCATCTTCAACAGCATCGGGCTTAATCATGGTAAACGTTCTGTTTGTTGCCATTTTTTGTGTTTTAATAATTTCGCTTACGCGGAATTTTCTGTTTTTAAAATCGGTGCAAAAGTAATTCTTTTAATTACAATACCTAAAGGCTTTGGAATTATTAATAAGCTTGCTGCAGCTCCTGAAGCACTTCGCCCCCTAAACCTATGATTTTTAATTGAATACTGCTATTTTTTAAATCGATTTCTACAACACCATAACTGCGTTCACTTACCACCTGACCTACCCGGTATTGGTTTGGCTCACCGTCATAAGCGGTATAGGAATGTGTCAAACCGCTAGAGGTAAAATCGATCAAGGGATAATCAAGCCCCTTTAGGTTCTTTTTAGAAAACTCAGAAATGTGCCGATCACCACTCAAGACCAATATCGCTTTTGAATTTGCATTTTTTACCAGTTTCTCAAAACGCTTGACTTCGTTAGGTAAATTGCCCCAAGTTTCAAAACCGTGTTCAGCACTTAGCAACTGAATACTGCTCATAATCACTGTAAAATCGGCCGCCTCTTCAAGTTGCTCCTCAAACCATTTCCATTGCTTTTTACCTAGAATAGTTCCCTTCTTGCTTCGGTTGGGGCGGTAACGCTTTTCAGGATCTGAAGAAGGCTGCAACGAAGTTCTAAAATAGCGCGTATCTAATACAATGACTTTTATAGTTTTTCCATCTTGAGTAAAGGTTTTTGCGCTATACACTCCTTCTCTACTGCGTGCCGCGGCATCTTGAGGCAACCCTATAAAATCAAGAAACAATTGCTGACTTTTACGCTTCATCGCGTATTCGGTACCACCGTCATTGATACCATAATCGTGATCGTCCCAAGTTCCCATCACAGGAACATTCTGAATAAACTTTTGATACGCAGGATTTGCTTTTTGTTGCGCATACATCGCTTCCATCTTACTCATATCATTAGTATCAGCATAAATGACATCGCCTCCCCAAAGAAACAAATCAGGATTTCGTGAACCCATATCTTCCCAAAACGGATTGAGTAAATCTACTTTATTACAGGATCCAAAAATGATTTTAAAATGAGAAGTGTCTTGAGCAAATACTGTGATTTGAAATCCAAAACACAACACAAAAAAATAAAAGGCTTTCTTACAAGAGGTCATAGTATAGAGCTTGTTTGACACAAAAATAAGGTATCCCACATTAAGCCTAGATGAAGAAATTGTATATTCGCCCTCTATGAAAGCATCAGAATTAGCAGTTCTCAAAGAGCTATTGGCTACGCCTAAAAAAATTGTTATTGTTCCTCATAAAAACCCCGATGGAGACGCGATGGGTTCTACACTTGCACTCTATCAATATTTGATTAAAACGGGACATACCGCACACGTGGTTTCTCCCAATGATTATCCAAAATTTTTAAAGTGGCTGCCGTTTGAAGAAACTGTTGTAAAATATGATCTTCAGAATAAAAAGGCGGTGCGACTCATCAAAGAGGCAGATCTTATTTTTACGCTAGACTTCAATGCGCTTTCTCGCGTAGCTGAAATGGCTCCTGCGCTGCAACAAGCCAAAGCACAATTTATAATGATCGATCATCACCAGCAACCTGATGATTATGCTGTGGTTACGTACAGTGACACCAGTATTTGTGCAACTTGCCAGATGGTGTATCACACCTTTGAAATGCTTGATGCTACTGATCAGGTAGATGCGGCTATCGCCACGTGTCTATATACCGGTATTATGACAGACACCGGCTCGTTTCGATTTCGATCTACGACCGCGACTACACATCGCGTGATTGCCGACCTTATAGAAAAAGGTGCCGATAATGCCTTGATACACGAGAAAATTTATGATGCCAACAATTTCTCAAGGATGCAATTGTTAGGCACTGCCTTAACAAACCTGCATCGTCTAGAAGAATATAGAGCAGCCTATATCACCCTTTCCCAGGAAGAATTAGATGCTCACGATTATCAAAAAGGCGATACCGAAGGCTTTGTAAATTACGGTCTGTCCCTTGATAATACGGTTTTGGCGCTCATTTTTATCGAAAATAAGCAGGAAGGCATCATTAAGATCTCGTTGCGTTCTAAAGGTGACTTTTCTGTGAATTTAATGGCACGTGAACATTTTGAAGGTGGTGGCCATACCAATGCTGCCGGTGGTAAAAGCGATCGTTCATTAGAAGATACTGTTGCTTATTTTATTAGTATATTACCCCAATACAAAGAAGCTCTTAATGAATAAGATTATAAGCGCAATACTCTTGGTTCTATTTGCAATTGGCTGCAAAACCCCAGAAGCCAGACGACCTGTAAGCCATTCTTCTGGCTCTTATATCGACGCTTCAATTGCACGTAATAAAAAACTCAATAAAGCCGAAGAAAACGCGATCAAAGAACTCATGGCTCAAAATCCCGAGGTAGAATACTTTACTTCAGAAAAGGGGTTTTGGTACTATTATAATAAACGCGATACCAGCGCTGTGCTTACTGCAGAAACCGGAGACCTGGTAAGCTTTGAATATGAGATCAATGCTCTTGACGGAACGCCTATTGTCACTAAAACCGAATTAGGACCGCAAACCTACCAGATCGAACAAAGCAATCAGGACCTTATTTCCGGACTTAAAGATGGCCTTAAATTGATGAAAGAAGGCGAGACAGTAACCTTTTTACTTCCCTCTCACAAAGCCTTTGGCTATTACGGTTATGAAGACAAAATAGGCTCTAATCTACCCATACAAACCCGCGTTACGCTCAACGACATAAAACCCAGTAATTCTGAAAATTAATTATGAAAAAAGCCCTTCTTTTTACATTCTTGATTCTTTTTACATTTTTAGCCTGTTCTGATGAACAATACCCCGATCTTCAAGACGGTTTATATGCCGAAATAAACACAAACAAAGGCACGATGGTCGTACAGCTTTTTTATGAGCAAGCCCCCGCAACTGTTGCCAATTTTGTTGCTCTTGCTGAAGGAAATAATCCGTTAGCCGATTCAACTTACAAAAAGAAGCCTTATTTCGACGGTTTAAAATTTCACCGCATAATTAAAGATTTTATGATTCAGGGTGGTGACCCCAATGGTACAGGAAGTGGCGGTCCCGGGTATAAATTTCACGATGAATTTAGCCCAGAATTGAAACACGATACCATTGGTGTACTTTCTATGGCAAACTCAGGGTATGGAACTAATGGAAGCCAATTTTTTATCACCGATGCTCCTACTCCTCACCTTGACGGATACGACGCTGAAGACAACCTTAAGAATTGTGAGAATCCACAAATTGGTTGTCATACGGTTTTTGGTCAATTGATTTTAGGCTTCGATGTGCTTAAATCGATTACTGAAGTCGAAATGAAAGATCCACGTCGCGGAAAACCGATGCGCCCCGTCACTATGGAATCGGTGCGTATCATTAGAAAAGGAAAAGATGCCAGACATTTTGAAGCGCCCGAGGTATTTATCGAAGAGATTGAGCGTCACGCTGAAGAACTTGCCGAAGCAGCACGTGCAAAACAAAAATTAAAAGAAGAACAACAAGCTCAGTTTGAAGAACAACGCCAAAAGGCCGATACGTTAGAAAGTGGTTTAGCCATTTACATTTCAGAAAAAGGAAGTGATGTAAAACCCAAACGTTCGCAAATGGTCAAAGTGAATTATGCAGGGTATTTTGAAGATGGCGAACTCTTTGACAGCAGTATGAAGTCTTATGCCGAAAAGTGGGATATGCAAACACGTCCTAAAGAGGAAATGTACAAACCCACCGAAATCCCCTACGGTCCCGAAGCTCAAATGATCGCCGGATTTAAAGAAGGTGTACAGCAACTCAATTATGGTGATAAAGCAACGCTGTTTATTCCGTATTATTTGGGGTATGGCGAACGCGGATACCGCATCATCCCACCACGAACCAATTTGGTATTTGAGATCGAACTGGTTGATGATCGAGAAATCGAGAACGAATAATAGAGGCCGCCTGCAAAGGCGGCTTTTTTAATAGGTTTAAGTCAAATGTTAAGGCTAAAGCCTGATTCTGTTAAGCCTTTCTAAAAAAGACGATTCTTTTTCCCAATTCTATTGCATTGGCTGTGTCGTTGCTTAAACTTGGTAGTTCACATAAAAGCAAAAGCAATGATTACATTTAAAAAGAATATTATAACACTTGCATTAACCGGAGCCTTAGTGGGTACGCTTAGTACAGCAGCTAAAGCACAAGAAATGCAAGCTCCCGTAACTGCTCAAGCGCAGGCCGATATTACTACTGCAGAATTAAGCAAATTTGCAGATGCGTTTCAGGAAGTTCAGGTAGAAAATCAGGCAGCACAACAAAAGATGATGGGAATCATCAAGGACGAAGGACTCGATGTACAGCGCTTTACCGAAATTCAAAAAGCGCAAATGAATCCTGAAGCTAAAGTTGAAGCTACAGATGAAGAACTGAAGATGCACGCAGCCGTAGTTGCTGAATTACAAAAAATGCAACCGGCTCTAGAAACCAAAATGGCGGGAATTATCGAAGACCACGGGTTGACGCTTGATCGTTATAAAGCGGTAGCGATGGCGCTTCAGCAGGATAAAGAACTTCAGAAAAAGTTTCAGGGAATCATGATGAAGAAACAAACTGAAGGATAAATTCAGAATTGAATAAAAAGAAAAGGGAGCTGAAATTCAGCTCCCTTTTTTTGTTGACACTTGTTAAGCGTTATTGCTTAACTGGAATATCTTTTAAAATTTCTTGTACAAAATGCCAGAACTTCTGTACTGAAGATATACTTGCGCGCTCATCTGGTGAATGTGCACCACGTATGGTTGGTCCAAACGAGATCATATCCATATCCGGGTAATTCTGTCCCAAAATACCACATTCTAATCCGGCGTGACACGCAGCAACATGCGGTTCTTCGTTGGTGATCTTTTTATATTTTTCTACCAGCACTTTCAAGATCGGGCTATCCATATTCGGTTTCCATCCCGGGTATTCTCCAGATAATTCTACTTCGCAACCTATAAGTTCAAAAACACTGCGAATGGTATTCGCCAGATCGGTACGAGATGATTCAACCGAAGAACGCGTTAAACATAACACTTCAATTTCTCCATCTTTAACTACAACACGAGCAACATTATTTGAAGTTTCAACAAGACCTTCAATATCCGGACTCATGCGATAAACTCCATTCCACGCAGCTTGTAAAGCTTTTAATAAACCTTCCTGAACTCCAAGATTCATAACCTTTTCAGGCAGCGGCGCTTCTTCAAGCGTCACCTTTAAGTTAGGTTCTAGAGTTTTATATTCCTCTTTTAGCGTTTCGGTAAATTCAGCAATATCTGCTTTAAAAGCTTCGGTGTGAATTTCATCAATACAAAAAACAGCCACACTTTCTCTAGGGATCGCATTACGCAAACCGCCACCATTTATTTCAGCGATCTGTAAACCGTAATTTTCAAATCCGTCCAGTAAAAAGCGATTCATGAACTTATTGGCGTTACCAAGACCCTTGATGATATCCATACCCGAATGTCCACCTTGCAGCCCGTTTACCGTAAGTTTAAATCCGGTTTTACCAGCAGCAACCGCTTCTTCTTGATAGGTTCGGGACGCTGTGATATCTACACCACCTGCGCAACCCACACCAATCTCATCATCTTCTTCGGTATCTAAATTGAGTAGAATATCGCCTTTCAGCACCCCGCCTTTGAGGCCCATCGCTCCGGTCATTCCGGTTTCTTCATCAATTGTAAACAAAGCCTCTAGCGCCGGATGCGGAATATTTGTACTCTCTAACAAAGCCATAATGGTGGCAACACCCAAGCCATTATCAGCTCCGAGCGTTGTACCTTCAGCTTTTACCCAGTCGCCTTCCACTTTCATCTTGATTCCTTCAGTATCAAAATCAAATTGCGTCGCATTATTTTTTTGATGCACCATATCCAGATGCGATTGCAGCACGACCATTTGTCGATTTTCTAAACCTGAAGTAGCCGGTTTTCTGATGATCACATTTCCTACTTCGTCTACAAAAGTTTCCAGATTTAAATTTTCGCCGAAGGCTTTCATAAAAGCAATAACACGTTCTTCTTTTTTAGAAGCTCGAGGTACTTCGTTCAAGTCGGCAAACTTCTGCCAAACAGCTTGAGGCTCAAGTTGGCGTATATCGTTATTTGTCATAAAATCGTTTTTTGCAAAGGTACAGGATAACTTTTGGTCGCCTTTCAAAATGGTATTCTTTTACATAGTGCTCGAAAAGTTAATCTTGGCTTAAATACTTTAAAAGCCTATAAACTCTGGCTAACTTTTACACACTAAATAATATCCTTATGAAAAAACTAGATCAACGCAGTATAGACGAACGCTTAGACAAACTGGAAGGCTGGGAATATAAAGATGATGCCATTCACACGACGTTTGAGTTTGAAAATTTTAAAGAAGCCTTTGCGACAATGACGCGTATCGCTTTTGAAGCCGAATTGCAACAACATCACCCCGAATGGACCAATGTATACAACACCTTGAGTATTTCACTTTCAACCCACGATGCCGGCGGACTAACAGAAAAGGATTTTAAACTTGCGCATACTATCGAAGACCTAATGGAAGGCTAAATTTAAACGTGAAAGACACAGGTGTTTTTAATCTGAAAATTAGACTTTAGGAAATGCCGAATTTTGTTAAATTTACCGCCTTTAAAAATCCGAATTATGGGAAGAGCATTTGAGTTTAGAAAAGCTCGTAAAATGAAGCGCTGGAGCGCAATGGCGAAAGCCTTTACACGAATAGGAAAAGATATTGTAATGGCCGTAAAAGAAGGCGGTCCTGATCCTGATTCTAACTCTCGTTTACGCGCTGTCATACAAAATGCCAAGAGTGTCAATATGCCTAAAGACAATATCGAGCGCGCCATAAAACGTGCCAGCGATAAAAGTCTTGGCGATTACAAAGAAGTACTTTTTGAAGGTTATGCGCCTCACGGAATTGCCATTCTTATCGAGACGGCGACAGATAACAACAACCGTACGGTAGCAAACATTCGTTCATATTTTAATAAATGTAACGGAAACCTGGGAACTTCAGGATCTGTAGAATTTATGTTTGATCACACGTGTAACTTCAGAATCAATGCAGAAGGTGTTGATGCTGAAGAACTCGAACTCGAATTGATCGACTACGGTGCAGAAGAGGTTTTTGAAGACGAAGACGGAATCATCATTTACGGCCCTTTTGGAAGCTTTGGCGCTTTGCAGGCTTACCTGGAAGAGGCTGGTCACGAAATCCTTTCTAGTGGCTTTGAACGCATTCCTCAAGTAACCAAAACACTTACTCCTGAAGAAGCCGAAGATGTAGAAAAACTTCTGGAGAAAATCGAAGAAGACGATGATGTACAAAACGTATATCACTCGATGGATGAATCTTCTTCGGGAAGCGAAGAATAATTAGATTTAAGCAAAATAAAAAAGGAGCCGATCGGCTCCTTTTTTATTTATGTATTTAGCGGATTTTATTTCGCAATATTCACCGCTCTGGTTTCTCTGATCACGGTGATCTTAACCTGACCAGGATAGGTCATATCGGTTTGAATTTTTTGTGAAATTTCAAAAGACAAGGCCGAAGCTTTCTCGTCATTTACTTTTTCACTTTCTACAATCACACGAAGTTCTCTACCCGCTTGGATCGCATAAGCTTTCTTAACACCTGCAAAACCAAAGGCAATATCTTCAAGATCTTTTAATCGCTGAATGTATGAATCTAACACCTGACGTCTCGCTCCCGGTCTCGCTCCGCTGATCGCATCACACACCTGAACGATTGGCGCTAGTAAGGTCTTCATTTCGATCTCATCGTGGTGAGCTCCAATTGCATTGCACACATCTGGTTTCTCACCGTATTTTTCAGCCCACTCCATACCTAGTAATGCGTGAGGCATTTCGCTTTCAGTCTCTGGTACTTTACCTATGTCGTGTAAAAGTCCGGCGCGTTTAGCAAGTTTAGGATTGATTCCCAATTCTGCAGCCATGGTCGCACAAAGCTTTGCTACTTCCCTACTATGTTGTAATAAGTTCTGACCATAAGAAGAACGATACTTCATTCTACCTACTGCTTTGATCAATTCAGGATGTAAACCGTGAATTCCCAGATCAATTACCGTACGCTTACCTACTTCAACAATTTCTTGTTCAATTTGTTTGGTGGTTTTCTTAACCACCTCTTCAATACGTGCCGGGTGAATACGACCGTCAGTTACAAGTTTATGAAGGGATAAACGTGCTACCTCTCTACGTACGCTGTCAAAACAAGAAAGAATAATCGCTTCCGGAGTGTCATCTACAATGATCTCAACACCGGTAGCGGCCTCGATCGCACGAATGTTGCGACCTTCACGACCAATAATTCTACCTTTTACATCATCACTTTCTAGATTAAACACAGAAACGCAGTTTTCAACAGCTTCTTCTGTACCAATACGCTGAATGGTGTTGATGATGACTTTTTTAGCATCTTGCTCTGCGGTAAGCTTGGCCTCCTCCATCGCGTTTTGAATAAACGCCATTGCATCACTTTTGGCTTGATCTTTTAAGGATTCTACCAGTTGCTCTTTAGCATCATCTGCAGAAAGTCCTGAGATCACTTCTAATTGTTGCACCTTACTGGCGTGCAACTTGTCAATATCAGATTGACGCTTATCAAGATATTCTAAGCGATCATCATAGTCTTTTATCTTAGCCTCAACCTCTTTATTTAATTTCTTGTTTTTGGCCAATTCGCTGCTTACCTGAGACTCCTTATCACGCGTTCTCTTTTCGGCATCATTGATTTTTTTATCACGTGAAAGAATCACTTTCTCGTGCTCAGATTTAAGCTCGATAAACTTTTCTTTTGCCTGAAGGATCTTATCCTTTTTAATAGATTCTCCCTCGCTCTTTGCTTCTTTTACAATGTTTGCAGCTTCTTTTTTTGCATTGCTTACAATTTGAGAGGCATTATTTTTCTCTAGCAGTTTTGCTAGTAAAAATCCCAGTGTGCCGGCAATTAAGATGACACCTACGATTATAAGTACAGTATTTCCCATTGAGTTAGTGTATATATAAAAAAAGCCTACATTGGAAGTGTTTTGAGTAAACTCCTTAAAATAAATCATAGGACTAACGAGCTGATCAAGAATCCGTTCAAAGACGGCGCGCTTTTACAACTCAGACTCATC
>Ga0114910_1000046_pt1 | contig 72327 bp, 75 predicted proteins | sample MalvireepMed_908_FD_83500 | JGI IMG/M metagenome (GOLD analysis project Ga0114910, IMG submission 83500) | Marine viral communities from the Global Malaspina Expedition - Malaspina viral metaG DeepMed_908 | ecosystem: Environmental > Aquatic > Marine > Oceanic | place: Mediterranean Sea...
CACATATAGAGCCTGTGCTGAACTTGTTTCAGTAATGCCGAGCAAGTTATATAGGTATTGAATGATTGATAATCCTATCGGAATTATCAACGATTCAACACCCCAAAATCAACATTATGAAGTAATTAAAAATAAAATATGAACTATTAAAGAACTGGACTAGGGCTTTTCATAGGATGCGTTGTTATGTGGCGTTTTTTTTATTTTATCAAATAGTCAATAAGTATAAATGGTAAAATTCCAAATCCCAAAAACAGAACAATCGTATAAACACCGTCCCAAAATGTCGGAGGTGGTTTGTCAATTACAGGCTCTCTGTTTAATATCGCTTTGAATATTAGTCTAGTAGGTTTTTGGACTACTAATAAAGTCAGTGGATATAATGCTCCATAGTCTAATACATTTTTATTGAATTCACCATTCTTAGTTAAAATGAATACAAAATACCCTATTGCAATTCCTAAACTGTAAAGATAGTGCCTGTCCGATTGAAGCATTTTATAGTCTGAAAAGAACCAAACACCTATTCCTAAACCTAAGAAAAATGAGAATTTACGAAAGATTACGGGGTCTGTTTGATTTATAATTATTCCGATCAGTATCAAGCTAATAACAGTGATTGCTATAATTTTAAATCTCTTGTCAATTTTGCTATCATTGATTTTTTCATCCTTTTGCTGGATTTCTTTGCGCTTAATTTTTAGTATTTCTGGATTTTCTAAAAGTATGTCGGTTGGGGATTTGAAAGTTCTTTTGTCTCTGATTTCTTTTATTTTACCACCGAAGTCGACTTTGAAGTTTTCGTTATCAGAAGTAGTCACGAATACATTGTCATATTCCCTGTCTGCCGCTGATATGTAGACGAAAAGGATTTTATCTCTTAGTCTGTTTTTATCTTTTCCTTTTGTGTAGCCTTCGATATCAACTTTATATTCAATGTTCTCGGGATAGTTTAAATAGTTAACTAAATAAAAAAAACGCTCGTTGTCTAGTCTTTTGTCGGCTTGTATAATATGGCTTCTACCACCATTTTTAAATATTTGAAAAGTCAAGTCGTCTTGTAAGTCTTTGGAATAAAGGTCTATCCATTGTCTCAGCGCATTCTTAATGTCGTTGTATGCACCACCGTTTATTATTATTAAGTTCTCAGTCGTCACTTTTTTGTCGGTCTTTTTTAATGCCACATAACGGCAGTCTGTCTCAAAACTACCTTTTTATGTTTTAAAAGTAGTTGAAGTGTATGCGATATCCAACAAAAACTGCATATGAGGTGTTTAAGGTTTTTAGGTGATGTCCTTGAGATTTAAATGAATAGGTTTTATTAGAAATTAAGAACTTGTGCTACGGATACAGGTGATACGCCAAGTGTTTAGTCCATTGTTCAGCAACAGTATTGTAACCTGTCATCCGCTCAAAACCAAATCCATTTAATGGCACCGCCAAAGGGTTTGATACACCAAGGTTTGCCCTGAGGTAGTTTACTACCTCAAAAGGAACAACAATGTTGTGTTGTGGCTAGCTGTAATTTAATTATTGTCTGTGCAATTCAACTATTTTTCCGCCATACAATCTAGTGCCGGTGAAAACGGTATCGTCTACAGAATTAACATTAAATGAGAGTGTTGGGCTTAAATATAAAATCTTTTCACTAGAATCATACCTAAGTGTGGAAGTACGTTCACTGGTAATATAGCCATTACCATTTAACATGTCATATTCTTTATATTCAGCATAACCATCTTCATCAAAGATATATCTATCATTTTGAGAAGGGGTGCCATCATCAAACATCCAATGTACAATCCAAGTTCCTTCATATTTAAAAACGGTTTTTTCAAGCGTAACACTAAATTCATCTTCAGTAACAAAAGTACCATCGTCATATATGATTTTTCCAGTTACAGTTCTAGGCAACGTAGATTCATCTGCTACTAACTTTAAATCAATTGAGCTATCTGATGCTGTTTCAAAGGTGAGCTCAACGTCTGATGGGAAATCTGCTATTGTAATAAATTCGCTGTCACCCTCAGATTCAAAGACCTCAGAGGTTTCAGGGATATCTTCGTACTCATAGGTAATTGCCTTGTAGTTTGAACTTGATGAACCAAACCAATCACTAAACCAATTTGTAGTACTCAAAATTATTGTATTAACAGCGGTTTTTAATGTGTTCCATTTTGAGGTTACAACTTTAATTTTACGCATTAAAAGAGCTACAAACGCATTAGATGATGATAGATCTGATGCAACTATATGTCTGTCGCTGGTGGTTATTTTAAAGTTGTGAAAGGTATCATTATTCACTTCAAAGTCGTCAGTATTGCCGGCAACATCGCTTAGAGCGTGTTCAAAAGGCATAAAACAATCATTAAGCAGGAGCTCATGAGCCGCACTTATGATAGATTGTGCAGCATAAACTCCGGCGATAAAACCACTTAGCGCTGCAATAGAGCCTAATGGACCGGCAGCGTTTAATGCGGGTAGTGCAGCAACAAATCCTAATACTGTAGCGGTAGTTACAACGACTCTTTTAGCGTTAACGTCAAAGCAATCATAATCTGAATTACCTGTCAATAGATTACGTGAATCAACATTTAAAAAGTCGGTTGTAAAAAATGGATTAGCGTTATAGAATTGTGCAATCTCCATTTTCTCTGCATCACTTAGTGTATTGAATTTTTTCATAAAGTCATTAAGCATGGCTTTTGCGGAGGTTAGACTAAGACTGACCTCCTCTGAAAAACTATTATTGGCCAAATAATCCTCTATATTTTGATTTAATGTATTCATTGGATTAATAAGTTCTTCAGTTAGTTTCGCATTAGGGTCAGAAACTTCGTTTGCTAATACTTGAAAGCTTAAACGACCTACACTACCGTCTATTTTTAGTTCTAGTGTTTGATTTCCGGGGTTTAATTCCGGAACATTAAAAACCAATGCCTTCTCTGCAGATTTATAAAGTTTAATGTCCTGCCCGCCAAAGGTACCTTCATATTCGTTTTGTTGAAGCTGAATTTCTGTATTCACAATGACATAGCCTAAGGGCATTACATCACTAGTTTCAGTTGTAAGTGTAGTTTCCAATATTGGTTCTTCAGTAGTACCCTCTTCATCTTTGGTACATCCTAGAATTGTAAATAGTAATAAGGTGTAAATAAGTAAGTTCTTCATTTTCTGATAGTTTTGAGGTTTAAAAGTAGTTAGTGTAACTAATGGTTTCAATACCCTATTCCGGGTATTTTAGTCAATTCTAGGAGGGTATGGTTTGTTGTGAACTTATGAATGCGACTGGTTATCAGTAATGTAGGGTGTAAGGTGAGTTTTTTACCTGTTCAATAAGCCTTTTCTTTCTATGAGCAAAACACGCCGTAAAACCCAGCGCTAAAACAGGTTAAAGCACTGGGTTTTGTACGCAATTCCTGCGTGCTTTAACCATTATTCATCCATAGTTTATCCGTTGTTTTACCATTATACCCCAGTGTTTATGGGCAAACAATGCTTAATTAACGGATAATCAATGATTAAAGGGCGAACAAAATCAAATGAATATTAGGTTATTTCCTAATTTGTATTTAGCTTAGTTACCTGATAATCAATAAATTAAAACTATTATGGGAATGATGTCAAATAACGGTGGAGGAATGTGGTCCGGGCTGGTTGGTCCGGTAGTATTCGTACAAGACAAAAATGGGAAAACTATTGTGCGCAGCAAGCCGGTTTACAAGAAGAAGAAACTTACCCCTAAGCGACAGGAAAGCTGTGATCGGTTTACACGTGGTGGTGATTTTATTAAACCGATATACCCGTTTTTAAAATCGAGTTTTACCGATTGGTTTGAAATGAAAACTGCTAGGGATGCTGTACGCAGTTATACCCTCACATATGCGGTGAAACAAGAGCAGGGCAAGCCGGTGATCGATTATCCTAAATTCTTGATGAGTACCGGGAAGAGGAGAGCCTACCATCCTGTACAACAGCAACGGGAGCATACCGAAGTATTTCTGGAATGGCAGCCCGATAGCACCCAAGCCTTTGCGCATGCTGACGATCTGCTGAGTGTGATGGGCTAAGTGCCACAAACCGGCGCGTATGTGTTTTTTGAAGCCTGCGCGACACGTGCTGCCGCACAGGTAGCATTAGAACTTCCGGAAGCGCTCGCAGCGGCGCCGGTACATTTCTGGGCAACCTTCAGCACTCCTACAGGCGATAGCTATGCCTACAGCACGTATTTAGGGCTGTTGTAAGCTTTCGGGAAGCCGGGGCTAGCCTTGCATACGCTTGAGCAATTGTTTGATATAGGCTTTACGCGCCATAAGATCCTCTAGCGAGGCTTCATAAGTCTGCGTAGCGCTCAGTTTTGGGAAGCTCAGTTTGCCCTTTGCCAGCGAGTTACTCACTAAGAGGTTGCCATAGTTAAAGGCGAGAATCAGCTGTTGTAATCCGTCTTTGGGTTGGGGTTTAAAGCCTAAACGGGCTGCGGTACGTTGATTCACGATATAGCTTGTCCAGCGCAGTTTAAGCGGTGTTTCCTGTTGCTCATAAGTTGTTATAAGATGCAAAAGCCCTTCTAAGTAGTGTTGTAGAATAAATGCAGTCCGCGCTTTGCCTGATTGTTTAAAGTCTAGAACATACACATAGTCAAACAAGGTGCCGCCGTGCAGGTTAAGCACGCCGTCTTTAGGCGCTTCGGCCAACAGGAAAACGGAATGATAGCTGAGTTTTCCGGCTTTGACCATTCCGGGCACGTCTACAAAGGGTGCCAGAAGTGTGATGAGTATAAAACAGATCAAAATACCCACAAACAAGAGGTGCAACCACCAGAAGAGAAGAAAAGCCAACATACCAAGCATAACGGTAATGCCTATGGCATATAACATATAACGGTTTTGTTCGGCTGAAGTTTTAGCGAAATAGGGATGTTGAAACGTGTTGCGCATAACAAAGGATCACTTGCCCGCAAAACTCGTGTTTTCCTGTGAATTGCAAAATGAGCGATCAGCTTTTCGACAAGTGCTTCAAAAGTTGGTTTAAGATCTCGTCCTTTTCGTCCAGCAAATGATCACGAATAAACAGGTCTGGGAGTACCCCTTCGGCGCGCTCACTTCCATTTACCCGTACGATATAGCCTTTGGCAATTTGTACTTCAATACCGGTAATGGGTAAGGTATACCGAAACACAGACGCATATAAACTGGGATAATCTGCGGTTTCTTCGCCTACCAAGGTGGCCAACTTATAGTCTTGAAGCTGTGCTGCGGTCACCGCTGCTTGGGAATAGGACTGCCGGTTGATGAGTGCATACACCTTGCCGGTATACCGTAAGTGTTCCGGCTGGGGTGATGTGGGTTCAAAATTATAGGCGTATTGCGTGCCGTTAGGGCGGGTGAGTGCCCGCTTCCAAAAGGCAGCGGTCGTGTCTTGCCTGGCCCTGATGTGTGCTTTAAGCGCTTCACTCGTTTTTAGCCGGAAACTGGAATTCCATTGAAACGGCTGCCGGGCAAGATAGCCTACCAGATAGTCGCTAAAGGCATCATCCCCTCCGGGATTGTTTCTCAGGTCGATGATAAGGTTTGCACTTTTGCGCGTGTTGATCGCTGTAAAGGCCGAATCGATAAAGCTTTTATATTCTTCAAGCGCACCACTAAAAGCGCCCGGACTCAAATACGCAGCATGCTCATAGAACTGCAGCTTTTGTGTACTGTTGATCACTTCATTTCGGCGCATTTCATAAGCTTCTATCGCGGGTATAGCAGCTAAAGTATAGGTTTTGGGTTGACCGTCTTCCTGCAGGGTTACGCTGTAGTTTTCCTGTGCACCAAAGACTTGCCAGTAATAGCGCGGAAAAGAAAATCCTTCTAAAAACGCATTGCTAAAATAGGGACGTTCGGCAGCGATCTGGGGGCGTATGCGGGAGACGATCTCGGTCATGGGTTGCCCATTGATGCGCAGCAGTTGTGCTCCGGGTTCAATTTCAGCTTCTGTAGACCAGTTCTTTCTTACATACACCGTATCGGTTTCAAAGGCGAGCTCCAGCGGGAAAACCGTACCGCCTTCTTGTGCATAAGCGATGTAGGACGGGGCAGGGAAATCAATAAGCGTGTGTCCGTTTTTCAATAGGGCAGGAAGCTGTTGCAGCAGGTTGGTGGTTTCTAAAAGGCTCAGAGAATCCTGCGTGATCTTGCTGTATAAATCTTGATATCCTGCTTCAAAAGCTTCTGGAGTAGTATAGGCAAAGGCATTATAGTGGGCGTCGATCAGCGTTTCTTTAAGCGTGTTCAGTTCTTCTTGAACCTCTTGTTTGCTGAAATAGGTCTGACCAAAACTCAAGCTGGTCATTAAAAGGCCTAAGGTCAAAAGCAATTGATGTTTCATTTCAGAGGTTTTTTAAAAGATGAGGTGTCGGTATTTTCGTTTCCTGAAGCGGTGTCGCGCAATTCAAGCATGTCTTTGTTGCTATTGGGGAACAATTTTAAAAATTTCTGCGGAAGTGGTGCCGTAATTGCGACGGGTTGCAGTTTTTGCGGGTGATTAAACCGAAGACTGAAGGCGTGCAGATACATGCCTTTTCCCTGTAGCAGGAGTTCTTTGGGGCAATAGTCCCGATCGCCTAAGATGGGATGGCCCATTCCGGCGAGATGTTTACGCAGCTGATGCCGCCGCCCGGTTTGAGGTTGCAGGCGCACAAGATTAAGTTGTTCAAAACGTGGCGAAGCTACCGAAGCCACAAGGGTATACACAGAAACGGCTGCTTTACCATCAACAGGTGTATTGATGGTTCCTGAAGTAGGCATCACGCCAAGGGTCACCGCATAATAGGTTTTGGTAATTGCTTTGTCTTCAAAAAGTTGGTTAAGCTGTCGGATGCTTTCGCGGGTTTTACCTACTAAAACGGCTCCGGTAGTTGCATAATCCAGACGGTGTGCCGGTTGTGGCGTGCAGGCATCGGGTGTGCTGCTTGCATTTAGGTTTTGCGGAAGCGCGCGTGCCAAGGTTTTAAAACTGTTGCCGCTGACTAAGATTCCGGCAGGTTTGTGTACCACGGCCAGAAATTCATCTTCATACAGTACGTTTAAGGTTAGCCGAAGCTTTTTCTGAGTACTCGGCTGTTGCGGTATGCGCAAGCTAAGCTGTTCACCGCCTTTGATCCAGGTAGCCGTACTGGCCCGCCTACCGTCAATGCTTAGGTAGCCTTTCTTCAGCAGTTTCTTTAATGCCGACTTGGTAGCAGCAGCTTTAAAAATGCCTACGCCGTATTCTTGCAACCGCAAGGGGTTTTCCTGAGGAGGGACGCTATGGGTTTCGGTGGTACTGATGTGTTGCTTTTAATAGAAGAGATTATAAAAAAACTGAGGCTTATGCGGCTTTTTCCCGCTTAAAAACGGCTAAGAGTTTTTTCATAATGGTTTTCGCTTTCGAGACTTAAAATGAAACTACTGCTGCAGTACGTAAAAGATAAAGCACAGCAAAGCTGCCTAAGCTTCCCACAGCCAATGTGCCTTGCCAATAAAACACACGGCGCGTCCATGTGTTCCATGCTTTTTTACCGTATGCCTTTTTAAAATGTGGGTGCGTTGTAAAATAAAAGGCAGCGCTGATGACTACAAAAAGTAAACTTGCAAGAAGGTAAATGCTGTTCATAGTACGAATTCTAAGATTGATAGCTCAAGATAGGATTTTTAAAAAGATCTCTAGCTGATGTGTTTAATGCATAAAATAGTGTAGCTAAGAACTAGCGTATTCCGGGTAATCCTTTAAGCTTCAGATCGGCATATACTTCCTGAACCCCATGATAGCTTTTTCCAAAGTCTATAGCTATGGTGTAGGTAATATTATAAGGTTTTAAAACAGCATCTACTTTGGCCTTGTTCCTTTTTGCGCTAGCCAGATTTTGACGGTGTTTGTGAAGTGTTCCAATAGCCATACCTAGTGGTGCTAATCCTATAGCCATTATGGTGAGCGGTACCGTTGAAATAAACCCTTGGTCGTAAACATAAACCCCAAAGAGGTAGCCACCGGCGATTACTGCCAGACCAATACTTAAAAAAGCAACAAAGTAAACGTAGGTGAGTAGCTGTTGTTTCTGGAGTTTCGTGTAGTGGATGTTCACTTCTTTGAGTCGGTCTTCAAACTTCTGGTTCAATGTGATTTTTGAGCAGGTATTGCTGAATTCCGGTTTACGTGCGGTTAACGCACAGGTTGTTCCCTGAGCTAAACTTTTTTCTTGGTGGTCACATAAATTGCAATGAAAAGAAGGGTGCATCTGCTAAACAGTGTTTTGATCGTTAAATAGGGCTGTGGAAGATACTCTTTTTCGCTTAGTAAACCTTGAATTACACCTCGTGTATATCAATTCATGGATTAGCAAGGCTGAAGCATCCAATAAGCCTGCACCAAAAGTCATCGGGATGCCTCAAAATGGATCTTGTGTTTCTAGCGATTACCTTCCTGGCTTGCACCGAGATCGCTTATCGGGATACGCGTAAGCTGTACATCTTCTTTGTTGGTAGCATAGCCTACATACAGATGCTCTTGCCAAAGCACACTTTTTGGGTAGCTGTAGCCGGCGCGTTTGTACTTGCCGGGCACGCGTAAGGCTTGTAGATCATTACCGCCACTGCGCAGTCTAAACGCCCTGTCAAAGAAAAAACCGTCATCGCTTAAGCTGATCACCAGCGGAAAGCGGCGTTTGCTGCCGGTGGGGTTGTTGACCATAAAGGCGGTGCCGTCGGGTAAATTCCCTGCGCTTTGTTTGGCTCGGGAATCGGGGGTGTTGATGAGTACGGGTGTAGACCATGTAACGCCTTGATCTTTGCTAAGGGAAGCCAATTTTTTAAACGAACTCTCCTGATCCCGAAATACCATCACGACAGCGCCGTCACTTCGGTAAAACCAAGAAGGTTCGATGCCGCGGCTCATCGTTTTGCTGCTGCCGGACATTGGGGGTAGTGCTCCTGCGGTCCACCCGTTTACGCCAAGGGGGTCATCGGTATAATACGGGGTGCATTGCAGTCCCGGTTGTAGGTGGAAAGCGGTAATACTGCGACCACCGGGTAGGGCACGTACATCTTGCTCGATGATGCCTAATACCGGCTGCCCGTCGGCTTGTGTTACCGGTCGTTCTTCTGTCCACTGTATACCATCTGTAGAACTTAGGTAAACGGTATGGCCTTGCTTGGGATCTTTTTCAGCATCCTGCCATACATTGATATATGCGATCAAGGTGGTGCCGTCGCTATACCAGCCGCCGCTGGTTTTAATGCCGTGCTCCCCTATTGAGGTCAGCGGTTTTGGAGAGTCCCAATGCTGCCCGTCACTACTGCTGCTGTACATAACTTGAGTGTCTGGGCCGTCCTCGTCTTTAGACGAACTCTGCCACTGCGCGTACAATTGGTTTTTAAACGGAAACAGGACCACCCCGTGATTGTAAGTGTTCTGCGTTGCTTCGGGAGCAAAGAGCGTAAAGGTTTCCGCTCCGGGAGCTTCATCCAGGCCTAAGGTATTGGGCTTGTCCAGATCAAAAAGCGGCGCAACACGAAAAGGAGTTGCGGTTTCTTGAGCGGCTACGGAAAACATCAGAACGCTTATTAGGCTAAATACTAGGAATAAAAGTCTGTTCATAAGGTGGCAGGTGGTTTAAATCATTCCTGTTCTGCTTCAAGTCGTTTGATCATTTGTTTCATTTCCTTGATCTCTTTCTTTTGCGCCTTGATGATCTCATCTGCCAGTTGGCGTACTTCAGGATCTTTGATCTCAGCACGGGTACTGGTCAATATAGCGATCGAGTGATGAGGGATCATCGCTTTCATCCAGCGTACATCTTCAATGGGCGTTTGGGTGCGTACCAATGTGGTGGAGATGGCCATTAGCAAAATACTTCCGCCAACGATCCCAATATTTTTGGCTTTATTGGTATACATTCCCCGCATAAAAAAGAACATAACCAGCGCCATACCTCCAATCCCAATAAAGGTCATATACATACGCGTCCAACTGAAAAAAATATGACTCAGCTCATAGGTGTTGAAATACATGGTGATGTACATTGAAAGCGCAGAGCAACATAACATCAGGACAAATTTGGTATAGTTTTTCATCGAAGAAAATTTAAAAGGTTAGTTGATTACTTCAAATTAGACTTTTTTAAAGTTTACGAGTCTTGATTTAAACCTTATTTAGCAAGACTTTAGCTACTCTTAACAAAACAATGAGACCGCAAAGGTTTTCATAAAAGTATTAAGTGAAATAAAAGCGGTATGCCAGATCTGGCAAACCGCTTTTAAATACTGATATAGAAGTTAACGCGTTTAAGCCGGAATGATATGCTTTTCTTTCAGCGTATCAAAAAGGTCAAAAAAGGAATCCCGGGTATCTTGATAGGCGGTAAAACCTAATTTACGGGATTTACTCATATCCGTCATCACTTCTATGGGACGACCCAGATCAAGATCGGTGTGCCATGCCGAAGCCAGCCTGTTGAGGTCAGTTTCTATCAGATTATACTTTTCAGCGATCTGTTGCCATAAGGCAGCATCGTCTTGCATTAAAGTTTCCAGATCGGGAGTGCCGGGTGCGTAGCCTTTATAGTCTACTTTAAAATAATCGGCAATTTCCTTCCATAGCCATTCCCATCTAAAGACATCACCATTAGCCGTATTAAAAGCCTGGTTTGCGGCTTCCGGCGTGGTGGCTGCCCAAACAAATTGTTTTGCCAGTAAGCGTGCATCGGTGACATCTGAGATACCTTTCCATTGTGCTTCAGAACCCGGCCAGGTAAAAGGTTTGCCGGTTTCCTTACAAAGCGTGGCATAGGCTGCCAGGGTTGTTCCCATATTCATCAGGTTACCTACTGCCAGACCGATCATCGTATGTGCGCGATGTACGCTCCAGGTAAATCCGTCTCGTTTTGCACCAGCAAAAAGTTCGTCTTCCTGAGCATAATAAAAATTATCAACCGCCAGGCGAGGATGTTCGGTACGTACCGGAGTTTCGGGTAAAAAACCTTCCTGCGCATAGGCGTCAAACGGACCTAAATAATGTTTTAAACCGGTGACCAATGCTACGTGTTTAACCGATTGTTTAGGCGCGAGCAGGTCTAACACATTGCGCACAAGGGCTGCGTTGACCTTGATGTTTTCCGCTTCGGTATCCTTGCGCATCCAGGCAGTAAAAAATACGTGGGTGGGTTTGATTTCGGCTAAGGCAGTATCCAGTGCAGCCTTATCTAGAAGGTCGGCTTTAATAGTGTGTAGTCCTTTAAGGTTTACGTCAGAGCTGCGGGTGATCCCGTAGGTCGTCCAGTTTTGATTAAGTAATTCCTGAGCCAGATTGCTTCCGGAAATACCACTTGCTCCGACGATCAATGCTGTATTTTCCATAGTTCTTTATTTAGAAAAACAAAGTTAGGCAGCCGGAAACGCCTGTGCATTGATGTAGATCAAGAGTCTTAAAGCATCGCTTTTTTAATGCGGCTTAAGGTCTCAGGGGTGATGCCCAGAAAAGAGGCGATGAGGTGTTGCGGCACACGCTTCCCAATAAAAGGGTAGAGCTTGAGCAAGTGCCTGTATTTTTCTTCGGCAGAGTAGGAGTTAGAGCTAATGAGCCTGCGGTCTTTGGTCACCAGACTGTTTTGATACAAGATCCTAAAATACCGTTCCATTGCGGGGATTTCAATAAGCATCTTCTCATAATTCTCATGCGTGATGAGCAAAACTTCGCTGGCTTCTACCGCATCGATGTAAAGAATGGCCGGCTCATCGCAAATAAAGCTTTTGAAGTCGGAAACCCACCAACCTTCCCACGCCAGCAGGCTGATGTGTTCTTGTCCTTTATCATCGAGTGTATATGACTTGAGGAGTCCCTTGCTTATAAACGTCAGTTGTTTGCAGTAGTCGCCTTCTTGCAATAAAAACTCCTTTTTGGCCAGTGTTTTATGCTCAAAAAACTGTGGAAGCTTGGCTTGCGCCTCGTCACTTAAAGCAATTTTTTCGGTAAGGTGTTTGATTAGGGTAGGGAACATTTTTGATATGGCGCGTTAAAATTATTTCAACTTTAAAGCTAAACAATAAAAAAGCGACAGCTCTTAAAGAACTATCGCTTTTCAATAAAGTTTGTCTGGCTTGAGCCTAGTCGGCGTAGGCGTGTTTATAGGGTTTGCCTTGTAAGATCTTCAACATATCTTGCTCAAGACTTTCAATAGGATATTCTACAATGCGGCCCAGCTCGGTACCGTTCTTACTAAAGATCAAGGTAGGTACACGCTTGATGTTTTTCCCTTCTTCCAAGCCTTCCGGCGTAGTTTTAGAGCGATCTACTGTGATGAGTTCGATGTCTTGTGTCTTTCCTGCTGCATCTAAGATCTTGTAGAAGCGAGGCGTCTCGCGTTTACTATCACCACACCAGGTTCCCATAAAAATGGTCACCTCTACATCTTCTAACAGCGGCTTGAGTTGCATCACCACATCTTTATTGATGTCGTACTCGGCATAGCGCGGGTTAAACCACGAACCAAAAGTACCGGTTTGGAGTTCCATACGCTCGGTCTCACCGGTGAGCATTTCCGGTTGTTGTGGCGTTGCCGGTTTAGCCGGAGCTTCCGGTGCTGCGGGAGCCTCGGGAGCTTTAGAAGCGCTGGTCGTAGTGGTGGTGGTCTTGCAGCTCACCAATGCACCCAGTGCAAGGGCTAAAAGGCCTGTTTTATACGTTTTCATAGTTTTTATGTTTTAGCTTACCAGACTTTCCTGGTCCATTTCTTCAGGTTTGTCAACACCCATCATATCTAAGATGGTAGGAGAGACGTTTCCTAAGATACCGTCTTTTACGCTCTTGATATCGTTGTCTACCACGATGATGGGCACAGGATTAGTTGTATGTGCCGTGTTTGGCGAACCGTCCTCATTTTTCATGGTTTCGCAGTTTCCGTGGTCGGCGATCACGATGGTGCTATAGCCGTGTTCCAGACCGGTCTCGATCACATCCTTAGCGCAGCTGTCTACCGCTTCGCAGGCAGCGATGGCTGCTTCGATCACTCCGGTGTGTCCTACCATATCAGGGTTGGCGAAGTTGAGGCAGACAAAGTCTACTTCTTCTTTTTTCAATTCGGCAGTGATCTTATCACGCACTTCATAGGCGCTCATCTCCGGCTTTAGGTCGTAGGTCGCAACATCAGGAGATTTTGCGATCAAACGGGTTTCGCCATCAAATTCTTTTTCACGTCCTCCCGAAAAGAAGAACGTCACGTGTGGGTATTTTTCAGTCTCTGCAATACGGATCTGCTTTTTACCTGCTGCAGCAACCACCTCACCAATCGTATTGGTCAGGTTGTCTTTATCAAAAATGATGTGAATGTTCTCAAACGTCTGATCGTAGTTGGTCATCGTCACATAGTACAGATCAAGCTTCTTAGTATCCTGCTCCGGGAAGTCTTCCTGAGAAAGCATACGGGTCAATTCGCGTCCACGGTCGGTACGGTAATTAAAGAATAAAACCACATCGCCTTCTTTGATCGTGGCAACCGGTGCATCATTTTCGGTGATCACCAAAGGTTCTAGGAACTCATCGGTAGTACCGTCTGCATAGGATTGTTTGATCGCAGCAACCGGATCTGTAGTTTTGGTCCCGATCCCTTTTACTGCAGCGTCATAGGCTTTCTTTACACGCTCCCAACGGGTATCGCGGTCCATCGCAAAGTAACGTCCCGTGATGCTTGCCAGTTTAGCGCCGTTTTCTTTCGCATACCCATCAAGGTCTTCGATAAAGCCGGCACCGCTTTGCGGGTCAACGTCACGACCATCGGTAAAGGCGTGTACATAAACTTCTTCAACACCCACTTCATTGGCTGCTTTGATCAGGCCTTTGGCGTGGTCTATGTGCGCGTGTACGCCACCGTCTGAAACCAGACCTAAAAGGTGAATAGGCTTCTTGTTTTCTTTCGCGTAAGCAAACGCATCTTTAAGCTCTTTTTGCTCGCGTAATTTATCTTCTTTAAGGGCTTTGTTGATCTTGGCAAAATCCTGGTATACAATGCGACCGGCGCCTAAGTTCATATGACCTACTTCGCTGTTTCCCATTTGTCCGTCAGGCAAGCCTACATTACCACCGTGGGTAAGCAACTGCGCGTGCGGATATTTGGTGTATAACGAATCAATAAACGGAGTTTCAGCAAGATCTACTGCAGAAACTTCCTTATTTGGTGCAAATCCCCATCCATCGAGGATCATTAAAATGACTTTCTTATTCATGGTTTTTCTAGTTGTACTACAAAGATAATCACTCTTAACGCGAATTACGAAAACTTTGCGTTTTAATAACGTTAGTGTTGAGTGTAAGTAGTCGTGGGATTAATTGCGATATTTTGTTATAGCGGCACGTATTTTTTCGATGCGATTATCGGGGTCGGGGTGGCTGCTCTGAAACTCCGGTATACGCTGGCCGCCACTAGCTTCTTTTAGAATCTGCATCACCTCGATGAGCGCTTCGGGATCGTAACCGGCCTCAATCATAAATTTTACACCCAAGTCATCACTCTCGAGTTCGTCGCCGCGACCGTTTTTAAGTAAAATGGTTTGCCCTAATTGGCTGGCGAGCATTCCTGCGTCTGCACCTACTTGCGCCCCGGTGGCAACCGTATTGGCGAGTTCGCTTTGTGCAATACGCTCCGCCGAATGTCGCCCCACCACGTGACCGATCTCGTGCCCCAGAATACCGGCTAACTGATCTTCGCTGTTCAGTCGCTTATAAAGTGCGTAGGTAATAAAGATCTGACCGCCTGGTAACGCAAAGGCATTTACCGTATTGGGATCACTGAGTAAATGAAATTCATAGGTATAGGGTGTTTCCTGAGCGATGGTGTTGTCTACCAGTTTTTTACCAACAGCATCTACCTGATCTTGCAGGCGCTGATCTGGATACAAGCCGCCGTGTTGTTCAGCCATTATAGGGGCATTCTGTAAACCGATGGCGATCTCTTCTTCGGTAGAAAGGCTAATGGCTTGTGTTCTGCCGGTGTATGGGTTTTCTTCCTGACTACCGCAATAGCGGATAACGCCAAAAGCAACGATGGCTACGCCTAAAACTAATTTGAGTGCTCTTCCGCCTAATTTCATTTTTTAAGGATTTTAGCTCAAAAGAGCAGGGTTAATGTCTAAAATATTCTCTGTACGGTACTGTTTGATGAATGCTGAAGTAAAGGCTTCGCTTCCCAGTAAGTGTTCCTGCTGAAGGATCTTCGCTACATCCAATTGTTTATACTGTTTAAGATAACCTATCGAAAGTGGTGCGTAGCTAAAATGCCACGGCTCATAGTTGAAGCCTTTGCGGCCATAGTCATTGGTGTACACCTCATAAAACCCGAAGGATTCTGCGTGTTCATTCAGCCAGGCTTTGAGTTCGCAAAACGGACCGGTACCGTGAAATTTATCAGGGTCGAGCACATTGTTGGTCACACCGGTTCCCGATTGAATAATGTCAAGATCGGTTGCCCAATGGTGTCGCGAAGTCCCGGGGATGGTACTGTACTCGATGATCTTTTTAATAGCATCCAAGTCGCTCATTCCGTTACTTTTATAGCTGTTGAATTTACGTTCCCAAATGCGGTTTTGATGTGCATAATCGCGATAACTCGACACCACTTGAATACCAATACCGTCTTGTTGTGCGGCAGCGACCATCTTATCAAAAGCTTCCGCAACTGCAGGGCGCAGGCGGTAACCATCCTTTTCAATAAGCTTGGGGCGGCCTTGGCCTATAAGTTGGTCTGCACTCAGGGTTTCTTGAGGGAATGCCCAGTTTGGGAAGCTGCTCAATGCAGCGGTTGCCAGAGCGGTGGTTTGTATAAAGCGTCTGCGTTTCATCATAATTTTTTATAAAGCAGGTAGTGTGTGCCTATGGGTTCGATCTCAAAAGGTTCGCCTTCAATTTTAAAGCCTTTATGGGTATAAAAGTTGAGTGCTTTAATACGGGCGTTACACCAGAGTAGGTCATAGCCCTGAGCTTTAAGTCGTCGTTCACCTTCGGTCACAAGAATATTGCCGAGACCTTTACCTTGATAGGCTTCTAAAACAGCCATACCACGCAGCTGGTATTGCTTGCCGGTAAATTGTGTTTTGGCAGCGTTCATAAAGGTGACCACCCCAACGAGTTTTTCAGCATCAAAAAGTCCTAAGTGAAACGTATCTTCGGCATCATCACCCGGCATTGCACAGGTCTCGACAGGTCTGCCGGCACGTAGCACAGGATGCCGTACGGCATAGGTTTCGGCAGTTGTAATTTGCTTAACGGTAAAATTTTCTTGGGTCAAATTCAATAGGGTTTAGGCACGCACATCGGCATAGTCGGGGTTCTCATCAAATTTAACTTCAGCAAACGGGCAAAGCGGCTCTATTTTGATGTTATTAGAACGCGCCCATGCAACGGTGTGATCCAGTAATTTGCTGGCGTATCCCTGATGTTCAAATTCCATTTTTGTTTCGGTATGATCTACAATGATCGTACTGCTATCTTGCACGGTATAGGTGAGTTCTGAGATCTTTCCGCTTTCGCTTTCTATCCAGAACATTCCGCGTTTATCATTTTCTCTGTGTTGAATAGTATAATCCATTATTTTTGTGTCAATTTTCAATACTTAAGTGGGTGTACTTCAAGATTTGTTGCCTGCGCAAGGTCTTGTAGTGCAACACTTTTTTGTTTAATTCCTTTTCGACCTTTCTGAAAAGGATATGCTTTTAAAATTAGCAATTATGTCCAAAATTACGGTCACCCGTTTGTATAAAGAAGACATTAACACCTTTTTACCACTGGTGCAGGAGTTGATGGAGCATAGCGTAGCAGAAGACCTGTTGAAAGCGCGTTTTGCCGAAATGTTTGAACACCGGTATCAATGTCGGGGGATCTATATAGAAGGGCAACTTGCCGGTGTGTTTGGCTTATGGTTTGCGGTGCGGCATTATGCCGGTAAAACCTGTGAGGTAGATCACGTCTATATCAAACCCGAATACCGCAATCAAGGATTGGGCAAACAAGCTTTTCAATGGATTTACGATTATGCACGGGAGCAAGGTTGTGAGACTTCAGAACTTAATGCGTATGTGCATAACTTTCCCAGTCACAAGTTTTATATGAATGAAAACTACGTGATCAAAGGCTATCACTTTTTGAAGAAACTCTAGCTAACGGTAATCTCCGTATCGGTAGGCAATTCATACGGCATCTTATCAGCTTCAAAAATACGCGCACTGTGAGGGCCGCGTAAGGTGTATATCCGCTTTTTGACTTCGATCCAACTGCCTTCACGCAGTCCGACTACAGGAAGTGCATTGAACTGATGAAATTCTTTAATTCGGGTTTCGCGGGTTTCACCCATATGCGTGCTGCCTTCTACAGGGTCTAAATAATGCGGATTGATATTGAAAGGAACCGCACCCAAAGTTTTAAAACTAGGCGGATAAACAATAGGCATATCATTTGTGGTTTGCATACTCACTCCGGCAATATTGGTGCCTGCGCTGGTGCCTAGATACGGCATATTCTCATACAACCGATTACGCAGCGCTTCGAGCACTTTTTGCTCATAGAGTTGTTTTACCAAAAGGAAGGTGTTACCGCCGCCGGTAAAAACTCCTTGTGCTTTGCTAATGGCTTCCGCCGGATTCTTAAATTGGTGAATGCCTACGACTTCAACATTCAATTGTTTGAAAAACTCTTGCGCCTTGGCGGTGTACAATTCGTGCGATATTCCTCCCGGCCGTGCATACGGAATAAAAATAATACGGCTCGCATCTTTAAAATGCTGTGCTAATTGCGGTTTTAAATAGTCAAGATAAGAGCCACCGTGAACGGTAGAGGTGCTTGCTAGAATTAAGTTTTTCAAAAGGTTTCGGTTTAGGACTGTCAAAGGTAGGAGACTGTAGGGATTTAACAAAAAATTACGCGCATTTATCGGGAATTTTGAGCTACTAGTTGTTAACTTCATTGTAGATTTCAAAAAACCTTCCTTATGAGACTTTTTATGCTTTTTGTTGCACTGTTTTTAACTCAGGCCGATGTGGTATCCCAAAAGATCGCGCGGGTAATGATCGATGGTCAGATAATCGTTCCTGCAGGAGATGATGCAGCCGGTATTGTGATCTATAATAAAACAGCACAGCGCGGGACGATCACTTCAGAAGAAGGCACCTTTGATATTGCCGTAGCCCGTAACGATGAGGTGGTGATCCAATCGGTACAGTTTGCACCCATTACCGCGATCATTGATCAAGGGATCGTAAGCAGCAAGCAAATGAACGTGACCCTAAGAGAGACGGTAAATGAATTGGATGAAATTATCGTACGTCCTTATGATCTTACGGGAGATATCGTGGCAGATGTAAATCGTGTACGAACTATAGATCCGGTCCCTTTTGATGGAAGCGACATCCGTATGGAAGACACGCAGTATGACCGGTATTCTGCTGCCGAGAATGTGGCGATAGACGATCAACGCTGGAGGTATGGACTCAATTTTGTGAACATATTTAAGGCGATATTCAAAAAATCTGATGATGGAGCTACTCCAGAGAATACCGAAGAAGAGTTGGCGCAGATGTATTCAAACACTTTCTTTCAAAACAATCTGAATATAGAACAGGAGCGTGTAGGCCAATACATTCAATACGTCGCAGAAAACGGACTGACTAAAGAAATGATGGAGCAAGGGAACGAGTTGGCATTGATCCAGTTTTTGCTAGAGCAGCGCGATGCATTTAAAAAGACCTTGTCAGACAACGAATAGGTATATAAAAAAGCAGCCGGTAAGGCTGCTTTTGGATTATTCATTTGTGATAAATCACATTTCTAAATCTGTGTAAGACTTAAAATGCGCGTGGTGCACGTACAGGGTACGCTTTGCGACGCAGCGAGTCACGCAGTTTTTGTTGTCTTTCATCAAGGACTATAGTGCCCGGATGTAAAAAAGTGCCGGTCAAGACTTTGGAGTCGGTAGTTACTGAAGCTTTAGCTTCAGTGGCTTGCGCATCTTTTTTGAGGTTGGTACTTGCAGGAGCTTCAGATGGCATCTGAGCTGCGCTTTGGTTAGGGGTTTCTTCTTGAATAGGTGCCTTTTGTGCAACACAAAATGCAGAACAAAGAAGAAGAAACAGTAGGGGTGAAAATTTCTTCATAATTACTAAAACGATTAATTTAGACAAAACTACTAGTAAGAACCTGTTAATGCAATATTTTCTTCATAAAGTTTTCTTAAGTATCGGTAAATGAGAGCAGAAAGACGTTCAAAGGCTTGTTTTTGCTATAAAGTCCCAACTTCTTCCAAGAGCGATTTTTATTAGATTTTGATTAAACAGCGTTCAAATACGCCTAATCTTAGTGTAACAAGAAGCCTTTTCGTTATACTAACCCGTAACTTTTGCAACGCATAGATATCGCGAACGTATTTAAAGCGAAGGAATATTTGATATATGGCAAAGCGTATTGCTTTTTTCTTATGGTTTATAGGCTGTTGTGGCTTTAGTTTGAGCGCTCAGGAAACGAAGATGCTTGAAGGTCGCGTGATCAATGATTCTATAGATCACGAATACCTACATATTTTAAACCTTACGCTGCAAAAAGGAACGATCACTACCCGTAGCGGTAATTTTACCATTCCGGTGCGGGAGAACGACACCTTGTATGTCTCAGCACTTCAATTTAAGCATCAGGAAGTAGTCATCACGCCCGAGCTCTTTGAACGAAATTATGTGGAGATCAAACTGGAAACCGAAGTGACAGAGCTTGAAGATGTTAATATTAGTGATATTGAATTGAGCGGCAGGCTGGGAGACGATATGAATGTGCCTAAAGTAGAAAAACCTTTTGATCCCGGGGCAGCCGGTTTGCCGATGTACACGGGGCCGGTGCTTACTTCAGAAGAGCGCAAGCTGTACACCGCAACACATACCGGAGGCGGTATCATTCCTGTAGACGCCGTGATCAACGCGATTTCTGGTCGTACGGCTTATCTTAAGAAAATCGTCAAAATATCAAATATGGAAATCCGCGTTCAAAAAGCGCGTAATCTGGTTGCCGATTCAACGTATATGTTTCAGTTGAAGATTCCTGCACGCTATATCGATGATTTTGCACATTATGTGTATATGGATCGTTCTGAAAACTTAGAGATCGCCTCGCGTGACAATCAGCTCTCGTTGATGGAGCTTTTGATGGAGGAGGCGCCGGCTTATTTACGTTCCAAACAAGAGGAAGGTGTATCTGTAGATTTTCCTTCAGAAAAAAACTAACGCGTTTATGGAATGTCTTTTGATACAAGCTAGGCGGTCAGGCTTTATAAAAAGCGTAATTTTACGGCACTTATGAAAAAATTAAGCATTCTACTTTTAGTTGCTTTGCCCTTGATGGCAGCGGCAGCGCATAAATATTATTTCAGCGTAACACAGGCAGATTATGATGCGCAGGAGCACTCCTTAAAAATGGTGACTCGTGTGTTTTATGATGATCTGGAAAAAGCCTTTCAAGAGCGTTATGATGCTTCGATAAAAGTAGATGCTACCTACGATCAGGATAAATTGGATGCGTATATTCAGCGCTATTTTGATCAGAAGTTGATCATTTCGGTAAACGGAAAACCACAACAACTTAACTACATTGGACACAAGGATGAGGTAGACTATGTCGTGTGCTTTATCGAAGTTACCGGGATACAAGATTTACGCTCGATAGCTATAGAAAATACCTTACTGATGGATGTATTCCCTGAACAAAAAAATGTGATTCATCTCAACGCAAAAGGGAAGAAAAAAAGCTTTCTACTCACCGAGGGAAATAATAAAGCAATGTTAAATTTTTCTGAATAATTTACTAAGATTCGGTTAATCTTTACTTTTATAAAATTCACAAGCACTTAAAATAGATTTAATTTTTATGAGAACACTCAAGTACACGTTTTTTGCAGTGTTACTTCTGGTTGGAGCAACAGCAGTTGCGCAGGAAGAGCAAGCACCGCAAGAAAAACAAGCAGGGCATGTAAACACCAATAAGTTTAGACAACTTTATAACGAGTTTGCAACGCCTAATCAATTTCGTACCGCTTCGGGAGCACCGGGACCTGCCTATTATCAAAATGAGGCCGATTATGAAATTAAGATTGAACTTGATGATGAGAAGCAAACCATAAGCGGTTTTGAAACCATCACCTATCACAATAACAGTCCTGATCAGTTAGAATATCTTTGGGTACAACTAGATCAAAACGTGCGTAAAAAGGATTCTCCTGCCAATGAGCGTAATGGGAGTGGGATGTCTGCTGTAGCACAGCCTGCTGGGATCGTTTCACAATATATGACCGAAGGTTTTGACGGTGGTTTCAACATCACCGAAGTGTCTCAAGATGGTACACCTTTAGAGCATATGATCAATTACACGATGATGCGTGTAGAAATGCCTGAGCCATTAGCGCCGGGTGATTCTTTTGAATTCAGTGTACGTTGGAATTATAATATTCCTGAGCATACTGTAAACCGTGCACGCTCTGGATATGAGAGTTTTCCTGACGGAAACAAAAACTATGTGATCGCACAGTTCTTCCCAAGAATGTGTGTGTATAATGACGTAGAAGGCTGGCAAAACTACCAGTTCTGGGGAAGTGGTGAATTTGCACTTCCTTTTGGAGATTATGATGTAGAGATCACAGTACCTGCAGATCACTTGTTAGACGGAACCGGTAACTTGGTAAACCGTAAAGAAGTATATAGTAAAGAAGAATACAAGCGTTGGGAACAAGCGACCAAGAGCTATGACAAGCCGGTGCTCATCAGAACACAGGCTGAAGCAGAACAAATCGAACAAGGACGCAGTACCAAAACTAAAACCTGGAAACTTCAGGCAGAGAATGTGCGTGACTTTGCATTCACCTCTTCTCGTAAATACATTATGGATGCGCAAGCGGTTAAGTTTCCTAAAGGAGATGTAATGGCGATTTCGATCTATCCTAAAGAAGGAAATCCACTTTGGGAAGAGTACTCTACAAAAGCTGTTGTACAGACTTTAGAATCGTACTCTAGAATGACTTTTGATTATCCTTATCCTAAAGCGATCTCTGTTCACGGAAAGAACCAAGGGATGGAATACCCAATGATTTGCTGGAACTACGGGCGTCCTAATGAAGATGGAAGCTATAGCGATCGTACTAAATTTGGAATGATCAGTGTTATTATTCACGAGGTAGGACACAACTTCTTCCCGATGATCGTAAACTCTGATGAGCGCCAGTGGGGTTGGATGGATGAAGGAATCAACACCTTTGTACAGTATGTAGCCGAGCAGGATTTTGGTGAGAAGTATCCAGAGGCGATTGCTCCTAATGCAAAGTATCCTTCACGTCGTGGAGAAGCTTCTAAGATCACCGGTTATATGGGTGGTAATCAAGACTTTATTTCGCCAATTATGTCAAACCCAGAGAACGTTTATCAACTAGGGAACAACGCCTACGGAAAACCGGCAACTGCGCTTAATATTTTAAGAGAGACCGTGATGGGGCGTGAATTGTTTGACTATTCATTTAAAACTTACGCACAGCGCTGGATGTTTAAACACCCAACTCCTGAAGATTTCTTCCGCACAATGGAAGACGCTTCTGCAGTTGATTTAGACTGGTACTGGAGAGGATGGTTCTATACTACCGAAAACGTAGATATGGGTGTTGAAGAAGTAAAATCATATTACTTGACTGATAAGCCTACACAAGCAGGAAAAGAATTGATGCAACGTTACGGGGTTGATCCTAGCGGAAGAGATCTTGTTTATGTTGTTGAAGAAGGTGGTGAAGACTATGACCCGGCGATGAAGACCAAGTCGAGCTTAGAGAACGCACCAAATCTTCAAGAGTTCTTGATGGATAATTTTTCTCCTGCAGAACGAGCAAACTTAAAAACACCTAAGCATTTCTATGCGATCAAGTTCAATAAGCCGGGAGGAATCCCAATGCCTATTATCGTTGAGTATAGCTATGCAGACGGAACTAAAGAGAAGGTTACCTATCCTGTGCAAGTATGGCGTAAAAACGACGCTCAGGTGACTAAAGTATTGGCTACCGATAAAGAACTTACCGGAGTATTACTTGATCCGGATCTTGAAACTGCCGATGTTGATGTTAGCAACAACAGCTGGCCAAAACAAGAGCAAGAGAGCGAGTTTGACAGCTTTAAAGAAGGTACTGAAGACTAGTACGTATTAAGACAGATTTATTATATTAAAAAGCCGATGTTCTTACATCGGCTTTTATTTTTCCTATATATTTGCAGTGTTATGAGTATACCACTTTTTATTAGCGGAGGAGAGATTGCCTTTGTGATTTTTATTGTGATTATGGTTTTTGGTGCCGATAAAGTTCCGGATATCGCCAGAGGTCTCGGTAAAGGTATGCGCACCCTAAAGAACGCTACAGAAGATATTAAATCTGAAATTACCAAGAGCGCAGATAAGCAAGGCATCAATACCGATATCGCCAAGGATATGAAAAAGGAAATTGACGATGCTAAAAAGAATATCGAAGAGATTACCGGCTCGGTAAAGCGTAAATTCTAAAGTACTTTTTAAAGGATTCTAAGCGGTTTGTAAATGCTCAGGTTAGTTGCGTTTATGGTCACTGTAAAGTTAAGGTTGTCAGGAGATTGTATTGGTCAGCTTTCCTATTTTTTTGATCAATTCTAAGATAGCCACCGCTGCTTAATGTTAAATTTTGACACTTTGTAAAAATTTACACGGCTAAACCGAGAATTTAGTAATATCTTAATCAAGAAATCGATTACCTATGATTTCTATCCTATAAATACTCTGGGTGATTGTTTATAAGCAGAGTATTTTAGAACAATAATTGTATTTATTCTAAGTGTTAATTATGAATCCCGACTTTTTTCAAGTCGGGATTTTTATTGGAATCAAAAGGAATAATGCTCTGAGGAAATTCAACTACCCGCGTTTCCTGCTTATGGTGAGTCCGTCGCGAATGGTAAGCAATACTGTTTCTAAGCGTTCGTCATCTGCGAGTAGGCGATTGTATTCTAAAAGCGCTTTTGTTGAGCTGTCTTTAGGATTTAGCGGTTCTACCACCTTACCGCTCCACAATACATTATCAGAAAGTAAGAGTCCGCCCGGTCTGATGCGGTCTACGATCATATCAAAATAAGCAGGGTAATTGGGCTTATCTGCATCCATAAAAACGAGGTCAAAGTCTTCATCTAGCTGCGGAATGATCTCTAGCGCGGGACCTAAGTGTTGTTTGATGTTAGCTGCATAGGCCGAAGCATCAAAGTATTTTTTTTGCAGATCAACAAGTTCTTCATTTACATCTATGGTGTGTAAGATGCCGTCAGGTTGTAAACCTTCAGCTAAGCATAAGGCCGAGTAGCCGGTATAGGTTCCTATTTCTAGAATGACCTTAGGATTTGCCAGTTTAGCGATCATACTCAAGATACGGCCTTGGTAATGCCCGCTTAGCATACGCGGTTGAACCACCTTTTGATAGGTCTCCCGGGTAAGCTGGCGCAGTAACTCGGGCTCCTTTTCAGAGTGCGCTACTGCATAATCGTCAAGATCTTCTGAGATAAAATGCATAGTTTAATCTTCTTCTTCAAGGCCTTCTAGGACCTCCTCATCGTGTAACATTTTACGGGTTTCCTGCTTCATCAAGTCAAGTTTATCGCGTAAACTCATATCAGTGGTGAACTTGCCGTCGTAGATCAAATTTAAGATGGCTTTATCCTGTACCCGACCCCGGCGCATCGCTTCAGAATAGCGCAAGTCTTCTCTAAAGGTGACTAGGGAATATTTAGAAAAATATTCGGTGGGGAAAGCTTCTTCAAAAGCAATTTCAAGTTTCCGCTTCTCTTGAAAAATAGGACGTGCCGTATGCGCTTTCATCTCGTGAAAGTTATCTACAGCGAGATCTGCAATCGCATCCGTATCTTCTTTGCGCTCTTCTTGATAAGCTTTAAAAACCGCTTTCCAGTCTCCGGCATGCTGATCAAGATATTGATCCAGCACATAAATATCTTCAAAAGCAGAATTCATTCCTTGCCCATAAAACGGAACAATGCCGTGTGCGGCGTCGCCCAGCAATAATACTTTACCATACGCGTGCCAGGGTGAACATTTGATAGTGCCCAGCGGTGATGTAGGATTAGCGTGAAACTCTTCAAGCAGATCTGGCATTAGTGCTAACGCATCAGGATATTCACGTTTAAAGTAATCTACAACAGCCTCATCGGTATTGAGACTTTCAAAGCTGTCTTTGCCCTCATCCCAAGAAAGGAAAAGTGTAACGGTAAAACTTCCGTCAAGGTTAGGCAAGGCGATCATCATATCTTTCCCTCTCGGCCAGATATGCAAAGCGTGTTTTTCTACAAGAAAGCCGCCATCTGCTTTAGGAGGAAAAGACAATTCTTTATACCCGTGGGTTAAAAAGTCTTGACCGTAGCTGAATAAGAATTTGCGATGATCCAACATACTCTTACGCAAGGCAGAACCTACACCGTCGGCGCCCATCACAATATCGGTTTGATAGGTGGTGGTTTCTCCGGTTTTATAATCTTCAAAAGTAGCTTCAGCCGTCTCGAGGTTTACCCCAGTACATTTTTGATTGAAACGCATCGTGATTTGCGGCATAAGCTCACATTCATCAAGCAGCATTATGTTGAGGTCTTCGCGAGAGATCGAATTGATATATTCATGTCTTCCGCTGTACGGACTCATAAACTGTTCTCCTTCGGTGTTGTGAATCATGCGACCGTGCATAGGAATACAAAGCGGAAGCACTTTATCTTCAAGACCGGCAAGGCGTAAGCCTTTCATTCCGCGGTCTGAAAAAGCCAAATTGATCGAGCGGCCGCTATCTACAACTTCTTTGCGCAGATCGGGACGTTTTTCCATCAGGGTGACTTTATACCCGCGTTGGGCCATACGCAAGGCGAGCAGTGAACCGCAAAGCCCGGCGCCTATGACTAAAATATGTTCTTGGTTTGGAGTTTTCAAAAGAGGTTTGTTAGTTGGTACGCTAGCGTACAATTATATGTTGGCTAAAAGTTGTTTAAGGCGTTGGGTCATCTCGTAAACATCCTCATAGCTGTTATAAAGCGGAGCAGGAGCTACACGTATTACATCCGGCTCTCGCCAGTCGCAAATAATACCGGCTTGCATAAAACCATCGTGCATGCTTCGGTCTGCATTTTTAACTTGAATAGAAAGTTGGCACCCGCGTTCTTCCGGATTTTCAGGAGTTAGGATAGAAATGCGCTCATCATTCAGTTGGTTGATGAGGTATTCTAAATACCCTGTGATCTTTTTAGATTTAGCGCGTATGTTTTTAAAACCGGCTTCAGCAAAAATCTCCAGAGAGGCGCGTATAGGCGCCATCGATAAAATAGGCGGATTGCTCAATTGCCAGCCTTCTGCTCCAGGAATAGGGTCAAAGTCCACACGCATATTAAAGCGGCTTTCCATTTTATGTCCCCACCATCCCGTAAAACGCGGGATATCTTTGTCATTTGCGTGTCGCTCGTGTACAAAGCATCCGCCAATAGCACCGGGGCCGCTGTTTAAATATTTATACGTACACCACACGGCAAAATCAGGGCCGTTATAGTGCAAGTCTGCATCTATATTGCCCACGCCGTGTGCCAGATCAAAACCTACCTTACAGCCGTAACGGTGACCTAACTGTGTGATTTCTTTTATAGGGTATTTTTGACCGGTATAATAATTAGAATTCCCCACCATTACCAAGGCGATTTCTTCTCCATGTTCAGCCATTAGCGCTTCGAGATCTTCAAAGCGGTTGAGGTGCTCGCCCTCACGCGGTTGCCAAAGTATAAGCCCTTCTTGAGGATCATAACCTTTCTCTTTGATTTGCGATTTGACCGCGTAACTGTCAGAAGGAAAAGCGTCACTTTCTATAAGGATTTTATAGCGTTTAGCTGTCGGTCTGTAAAACGAGACCATCATCAAGTGCAAATTGGTAGACAGCGTGTTCATAAGTACTACCTCTTCAGGTTTTGCACCTACGATTGCTGCCATAGGTTCGCGCATAACCTCGTGATACGTCGTCCATGGGATAGCTGCTTTAAAGTGACCTTCAACCGCGATATCTGCCCAATTGCTTAATTCTTGAGCAACATATTCTTTTGCTTTTTTAGGCTGAAGTCCTAAAGAGTTTCCGCAAAGGTAAATGAGGTTGTTTCCTTGCGCGTCTTTAGGAATATTAAACATATCCCGAAAGCGGGCTAAAGGGTCTGCTGCATCAGCCTGTTTTGCGTAGGCTAAAGTGTCTTGATACGTGGTTTTTTCAATTTCTGGCATAGACGGTAAAAATAACACATCGGCAAACGTGCGGCAAACTTAGCAGGCATAAACCTTAAGCCTAAAGAGACGCACTAAATCCTTTTAAGCCTAGGGTATTTGTAGTAATTTGCTAAGCTGTTTTTTATTGGCGCTGCCAAAGGGTTTAATACTCCGAGGCCTGCCTTTGTCGATAGACAGGCTTGTTTTTAAATTAAAAATTTAACTTTAATAACTTTCTTTAGAGCTTTCCTTTGTCGACTCTTAGGTTTGTTCTGAGGTAGTTCACTTTAAAATTGATGCAATCACTTGGTTTAGTATTTAGCCGTTTACGGTATTTTACGCCGGTTTTTTTATTTGCAACCTTAAATATTCTTTACGGTACCTGGGCTATTTATATCCCACAGATCACTGCAAAACTGCAACTCACTGAAGGAGAATTGGGCTTTGCCGTATTTTTTATGGCGCTAGGGACACTTTGTACCATTCCTTTTGTACCAAGGCTTATCAAGAATCTTGGTTTGGGAAAAGCGGTTTTATTTGCGGTGATTGGCTTTTGTGTATTTATCCTTGGTCCGTTTTTGGCTAATTCCTATGTTTTGCTTTGTGCGTCTTTGTATGGAGTAGGCGTCTTTTCAGGATTACTTGATGTAGCGATCAATACCTTGGTCACAGAAGTTGAGCGTAAGGACAAGGTGCATTTTATGTCGGTTTCTCATGGGTTTTTCAGTTTAGGCGGAATGCTGGGAGCAGGTTTGGGAAGTTTATTAATGCCGTATATCGCTTTTGCGGAATGGCATGTTGCGGGAGTAAGTCTTATCTTGATTGTGATCAATCTTATTTTATCTAAAAACTATTACCGAATTACGAGCACTCAGGAAGCTGAAGAATCTAGTTTTAAGCTGAAAAATCTGAAGCCTTTGATCGGTTTGGCATTGATTGGTTTTCTGGTAATGGCTGCCGAAGGCGCTATTGTAGATTGGAGTGCGTTGTATCTAGAGCAAGTAACTTTGGCTACCGCAGCCTTATCAGGCTTGGGGTATACTATTTTTAACGGGACGATGGCATTGGGCAGATTCTTTGGCGATGCCGTTTCTACACGATTTGGTTCGCGTTTGATTATGATCATCGGTTCTTTTCTTGCGGCCGCTGGTTTTGGTCTCACCTTAGTTGCCGATACAACCACTGCGCTTATAGGTTTTGCAGTCGTGGGGATGGGCTTGTCTATTGTAGTTCCTGAATTGTTCAGATATAGCGGTAATTTGAAAGGAATACGTGCCGAAGAGGGCATTAGCTTTATTGCCGGAACCGGATTTGTAGGCCTACTTCTTGGTCCGGTATTTTTGGGCTTTTTGGCACAAACCTTTGATCTTAAAGGAAGCTTTATTGCACTTCTATGCTTTACCGCAATCGCCGGAATTGTTGCGCTCAGCCTTAGGCGAAACTAAAAAGCACGCCTAAGGGCGTGCTTTTAAAATTTTATAAGCCTAAGCTTTATTCTGTTTTTACTGCGATGTCTGTGAAATAAAGTCTAAAATTTTTATCTTCAGTTTTGTGATCTGAGGCGATTTTAATTCCATTGTAATCCTCATAATCGTCCCAGGTGGTCACCATAGAGAATTCTGAAACATTTCCTCTTCTAAAAATCCATTCGCGTACCATAAACTCGTCATCATAGAAAAAGTCATAGGCATCTCCCGGAGTATAGCCTCCTTCGTCACCATAGGTAAGGGTGATCTTATGAAGTTGCTTCTTGCTTATAGGCGCTGTTGCTGTGTCTTGTACGGTAAGGTTTGAACTTTCTTTGTCCCAAACCAAATGCATTGGTGCCAGAAGCCAGAAGGAGTCATTGATAAAGCCTTTATCTGCAGCGGTGCTGGTGCTGTCTACGCTAGATCGGTTATATGTGATGGTGTCTTGAGCTGTCATCTGGGTGATGTCCTGTGTTTTGGGTTTCCAGATCCAAGACTTCTCGTAGTGTTCTTCTCCGCGGTCTACGTTAAAAGTGAATTGTACTTCAGAAACTTGATCCCATTGGTCTAAGCCACTGGCTTCAGCGATCTTATAGGCAATTTCCTGTTCTGGTGTGCGTTCTTCTTCTGCGACTTCTTCAGTAGAGACTACGGGAGTTGTTTCAGGAGTTTCCTTGGTTTCAGTTTTACAAGAAAAGAGCGCCAGAAGTATGGCGGTACTGAGTATTATTTTTTTCATCGTTTTGTTTTAGCTATTAAAAATACAAAGTAGATTTTGACCAATAGCATTTTAAGGTTTATTTATTACATCAGCATAGCAGCTTACCGTAAGTTTTCGGCTAAAAGCCGACTATAAAAATCTAGATTTATAATCAATTTATTTAAAATTCATTCAATGAAAACACTACTTCACAAAGCAGAAACGCGCGGAGATGCAAATCACGGCTGGTTACACAGCAGACATACGTTTAGTTTTGCAAATTATTACGATCCGCAGCGAATGAACTTTGGTGTTTTACGCGTGCTTAATGACGATAAAGTGAGTGGGGGAATGGGATTTGGTACGCATCCGCATCAGAATATGGAAATTATTTCCATTCCTTTATCCGGTGATCTGGAGCATAAAGACAGTATGGGAAATACCACCGTCATCAAGGAAGGAGATATTCAAGTGATGAGTGCCGGAACCGGAGTGCAGCATTCTGAGTATAACAAGAATAAAGACGAGGAGGTGCGTTTTCTACAAATTTGGGTGATTCCCAATACGCAAAATGTAGAACCGCGTTATGATCAAATCACTCTTGATCGTGCCGATCGTAAGAATAAACTGCAGCAAGTGCTTTCTCCTAATAAAGAAGACGCCGGTGTATGGATCTATCAGGATGCCTGGTTCAATATGGTAGATTTGGATGCCGAAAAAGAAGTGGTTTACGATTTCAATTTAAAAACAAACGGACTCTACATTTTTGTTTTAGAAGGAAGCATAGAAGCAGGCGGGCAAGCTCTGGAACGAAGAGACGGTTTGGGTGTTTTTGATACTGATGCTATTACCTTAAAAGCGACAGCAGATGCTTCTGTTTTGTTGATGGAAGTGCCGCTGCAGCTGTAAAACCTTGATGGGCTTTCTGAAAAATTGACAGTTTTTTTCTCGTGAAATCTGATGGTACTTTTTTTGCTTTGAGTTGACGAGAAACTATTAATTAAACCTTCGATTTATGGAAACACCAATTAAGTTAGAGTTAGTAGGACAAAAAGGAGAACTGTTTGCCTTAAAATATCCGGGATTGCAAATTCCTATTCACGTTAATGACGAACTGTTAGAAAAATTTAAGGCGAGTGATGAGTATATTGTGGTTGAAAATTTATCAACCGCTGAATATTCAGAACAATCTTGGAGTTCTTCGGAAACCAAAAATCAAATACGAGCTTAAAATACTAAAAAAGGCGACGCATTAGGGTCGCCTTTTTTATTGGCACCGTCAAAGGGTTTGATACTCCAAGGCTTGCCTCGCAATTGAAAATTCGTTTTGAACTAATGCCTCATAGGTTTACCCTGAAGTAGTTTACTGGCAATATCTAAATTTTGTCATTTCAAAGCTTTTCTCGAATTGGTTTTGTAGTCTACTACATCGTTGCCTTAAGAAAATCAGGGCTTACTTTACGATTTTAATAACATCCGGCGGCTCGCGATTTGTAATAACAAAGATTAATTTTGCATTTTAGAATCAAGTTATGACAAAACGCTTCACCACTTCCTCGCGCACTACGATCATTTTAATTCTGGGAACCCTTATTGCAATTGGTCCGTTTTCGATTGATATGTACCTGCCGGGTTTTGGTAATGTTGCAGACGATTTTGGAGTAGATATCAGCAGAGTAGGTTTAACCTTGACCAGTTACCTTATTGGGATAGCACTGGGACAACTTGCTTATGGACCTTTGATGGATCGGTTTGGGAGACGTCGCCCGCTTATAGGCGGTCTTATCCTTTTTACGGTCACTTCACTTATTTGTGCAGCCAGCTGGAATTTAAATATTCTAATTGCCGCCCGCTTTTTTATGGCACTTGGGGGTTGTGCCGGTATGGTTGCTTCAAAAGCGATCGTAAGAGATCTTTTTGAAAAGAAACAAGTTGCAGATGTGCTTTCGACATTAATGCTCATTATGGGCGTTGCTCCCATAATTGCTCCTACCGTGGGCGGACTTGTAATTGGTGCTTTTGACTGGGAGGCGGTTTTTTATATTCTTGCTGCATTTGCAATTATTATGTTGGTTTTGATCACCTATGTTTTGCCGGAAAGTGCAGAACCCAATCATACCACCAGCCTTAGGCCAAAAAATATTCTGCTCGAGTATGTTTCAATCTTGAAAAACAGGGAGTTTTTCATTTTTGCTATATCTCGCGGTTTTACCATGGGATGTTTGCTGAGTTATGTAAGCAGTGCTCCATTTATTTTTATAGAGTTTTTTGGCTTAACGGAACAGCAATTTGGTTGGGTTTTCGGGAGTAATGCTCTTGGTTTAATTCTGGGAAGTCAAATCAATCGCTTGGCGCTGAAGCGTTTTTCGTTGTTGCAAATTACAGTAACCACCTGTGTAGCGCTTACCGTTTTAACAGCGTTTGGACTGGGAATTAGTTTTGTAGAAATCAATTTCTGGATCGTATATCCATTTCTCTTTACAATGTTGTTTTTAATAGGTTTTCAAAATCCTAATGTTACCGCGTTATCTCTTGATCCCTTTACCAAGCAAGCAGGAAGTGCTTCTGCACTTATAGGAAGTATTGGGATGATCTTTGGTTCAGTTGCCAGTATTTTGGTCGCAGAGCTCGTTACCGAAAGTGTAAAGCCGCTACTTTTTATCTTATTTGGTAGTGCGGTCTGTAGCTTACTCCTTGTTTTATTTTACCTTAATAAGCGTAGGGCATATAAATTTCAGACTACATAGTTTTTGTATTTCATCCCGATTTTTGGGTTTGTTAGCTATAATCAACAAATAGATTTTTGTAACTAGTTACTAATTAGTATTTTAGGCGATTTTTTAAGGTAGAGTTCTCGCTGTGAGGACTTTTGTAATGTTTTTAAAAGCCTATTATGAGATTAAAATCCCTACTTCCTCTTAGTATTGCGCTGTGTATTAACTCGATTACCACTTTTGCTCAAGACAAAAGCTATGACATTGGCTTGTATCTCGGTGGTGTGAATTATTATGGTGAAATTGGTAAAAAGAACTTTGTTGCACCCAACCGCGCTTTTTTAGGCATTATTGGAAAAATGAATTTTAATGAAAAATTAAGTGCTCGGGCAAGCCTAACGTACATGACTTTGTACGATGATGATCGGGATGCAGACGATGGATACCGAGGAACCGGAAGAAATAACTCACTTTACTATTCTTTTGATAACAGCCATCTGGAACTTACAGCAGCATTAGAGTATGTGCCATTTTCATTTTTTAAATCCTCATACAATCCAATTGATTTTTATGTCTATGGCGGGATAGGTGCGATTTACGGCGACGAGTTGTATTACCCGTTGTCTGCAGGTTTTGAAGATGTACAAGCAGTAAAATATGGTACGCGTACCCGTATGATCATTCCTTTTGGTGCCGGGTTTAAAACCTTTATTGGGAGCCAATTTATGCTGGGGATAGAGTTGGCTCCACGATACAATTTTAGTGATAACCTAGATGGAAGCCATCCGGATGAGGAACAATTGGAGCCAAATCAACTGCCTAACTTTATAAATAATGATTGGTACACGTATATAGGTTTGACCTTGACGTACCGCATTGGTAAAGGTGGGCGCAATGCTTGCTATTGCACGCTTTAATCTTTACAGCTTTATTCGAGAATACCTACTTCGTTCTATCTTTGCCCTATGGCGAGAAGACTAGATAGTATTACCGATACCAAAAAAACAAACGTGCGTGCTTCTTTTCAGGCGCTGCGCTACATTCCGCGATTTTTTAAAGAGATAAGTCGGGTAAGTAAATTGCTCTTTGGACTTAATCTTCTGGGGCGTATTATCAATGCATTCTCACCGGTGGTGATTCTATGGGTAGGAAAATTGATCATAGATGAGATCATTACCCAAATAAACGCATCACCCGCAGATTATGAGCAGCTTTGGAACTATGTGCTGCTAGAATTTGTTATCATCATTATTGCCGACATCATCAATCGAGGGATCGCGATTTCAGATGGTTTGCTGGGAGATAAATACAACATCATTTCTTCAGAAAAAATGATACGTAAAACAAGCAAGATCGATATGGCGCAGCTTGAAGATTCTGAATTTTACGACAAGCTTGAACGTGCACGCCAGCAAACTCAGGGCAGGGTAGGACTTATGAGTACATCACTCAGTCAGTTACAAAGCCTCATTTCAATAAGTACACTTATCGCCGGGCTCGTCTATTTTCAGCCGATGTTGATCGTTTTATTGGCGCTTAGTATCATTCCGTTATTTATTAATGAAATTCGTTTTAGCGGGCAGCAATATTCATTATCACGCAGCTGGACTGCCGAGCGGCGAGAACTTGATTATCTGAGATATATTGGAGCTAATGATAAAACAGCCAAAGAGATTAAACTCTTTGGGTTGACCGATTTTATTGCAAGTAGATTTAAAAAACTCAGCGAGGAATATTATCAAATAAATAAAAAACTTACGATAAAGCGCAGTGCTTATAGTGCCGTTTTTAATATTCTGGGAGTGGTGTGTTATTATGCTGCATATCTGGTGATCATCAAAAGTGTTTTGGATGGGCAGATAAGCGTAGGAGAATTGACCTTTTTATCGGCCTCCTTTAACCGCTTGCGCAACAGCTTGCAATCCTTTTTTACCAACTTTACCCAGATCACTCAACGTGCCCTTTATCTTAAAGATTACTTTGATTTTATCGATTTGGAAATTCCTGATGCTCAAAAATCATTTCTAGAGTTACCACAAGCGATCACCCAAGGTTTTGAATTGGTAAATGTGCATTTTGGTTATCCTGAAAGTGAATACGAGGTTTTAAAAGGGGTAAGTTTCAAATTAAAAGCCGGAGAGAAAATGGCTTTTGTAGGAGAGAATGGAGCGGGTAAAACGACCTTGATCAAGTTGATGCTGCGTTTTTATGAACCTACACAAGGACAGATCTTGCTGGATGGCGTAAATATCAATCGATACGATAAGGCAGACTATCAACAAATGTTTGGTGTGATTTTTCAGGATTTTTTCAGATATGAGTTTACGCTGCGCGAAAACATTGCCGTAGGGGCCATTGATGCAGTTACAGATAATCATCGCATTGGGCAGGCCGCAGAATTGAGTTTGGCGAGTGAAGTGATCGATGCGCTTGAAGAAGGTGTAGAAACCCAATTAGGTAAACGCTTTAAAAAAGGGCAGGAACTTTCAGGCGGACAATGGCAAAAAGTAGCTTTGGCACGCGCTTATATGAAAGATGCTAAAGTGATGATTCTAGACGAACCTACTGCAGCTTTAGACGCTAAAGCAGAGTACGAGGTTTTTGAACGATTTATTGATCTGACAAAAGGGAAAACGAGCATAATCATATCTCATCGTTTCAGTACAGTGCGTATGGCAGATCGCATTCTGGTTCTTAAACATGGAAAAATCCTGGAGTTAGGAACGCACGACGAGCTGATGGAAACCCCAAAACTCTATGCCGAACTGTTTGAGCTACAAGCTCAAGGCTATAAATGATGTTTAAAGTCCGTTTGCGCTAAGTCCGCCATCAACCACCAGATTTTGACCAGTGATGTATGAAGATTGGTCCATCGCAAGAAAGGCAATAGTATTTGCCATTTCTTCAGGCTGTGCAAAACGCTTCAGTGGAGTGCGCTCAATAATTTTATCGTAACGCTCTTTTTGATCCATTACCGGTTTAACTAACGGAGTTTCTGTATACCATGGAGAAACGGCGTTCACACGAATATTTTTATCGGCCCATTCTGAAGCAAGGCTTCGGGTTTGTTGTAAAAGACCGGCTTTGGCCATCGCATAAGGTGCACCGCTTTTAATATCCTGAGAAGCTGCGACCGAAGCTACATTAATGACTGAAGCTTTTCCTGAGCGTTTAAGAAGTGCAAAAAACTTTCGGGTCAATTCAAAAGGTGCCAGAAGGTTGGTGTCTATAATTTGTTGATATTCTTCAGGTTCAAAAAGAATGGCTTCTTTGCGAATATTCATTCCGGCGTTATTGACTAAAATATCAAGAGAACCGCTGCGCTGAAAAACAAAATCTGTTAATTGATCCTGATCATCTTCAGAAGTTACATCAGCCTGCATACCCGAAGCGATAAATCCCTGTTCTCCCAATTCTTGCTGAAATGCGGTAACGGCTTCACCATCGCGTGCAGTAAAGATGACTTTGGCGCCAAGTTGTGCAAATGCAAGAACGGTAGCTCTGCCAATCCCTTTAGTTCCTCCGGTTATTAATGCTGTTTTTCCTTCTAAATTCCACATAAGTTCAATCTCAATTTGCCGGCAAAACTACAAAGAGATTTAAGGTTATCTGCAGAGATGAAACATAAATTTCAAATCGCTCTTCTATTTATGCATAAAAAAAGCCGTACTAACTAGTACGGCTTTCAACTTATAAATGCGATAGATTTAATCTACAGCATCTTCTGCAGCGTCACCAATGTCATCTGCTGCATCTTCAATTTTATCTCCGGTAGATTCTTCACGACAACTTTGTAGTGTTGTGCCCATAACTCCGGCTAGAAATAGAAATAAAAAAATACGTTTCATAATTAAAAATTTAAAGGTTAGAATTTTGGTTGTTTTACAAGCGTCTGCCTGTTGCTAGTTTGTAAAGAATCGCAATTACAGCGAGTACCAGTAGAATGTGTATTAAACTACCTACCGATTCGGCGAAGCCAAAATAGCCTACAAGCCATCCTATAATTAAAATCACTACAATAAGCCAAATTATGTCTCTCATAACTAATTTTTATTGGTTAGTGATATGAAATTAATTGATTGTTGCAGAAGTGAGTCTTTGGTTAACAGTGAATTAACGGCAGTTCTAGAATTTTTGTGGATTCTTTATGATTTCCTGCGCCCGTTTAACAAGTTGTTCTAATTCGTCCGGATCTTTTTTGTCGAGCATGCTCATCATCATGTTCATGCGTTGGTTGTTCTTGAAATGTTCTCGTTTTTCAAAAAGAAAATTCCAGTATAAACTATTAAAAGGGCAGGCGTCATCACCTGTTTTTTTACTTACACTGTATTTACATGAACTGCAATAATTGCTCATTTTATTGATGTAGCTTCCGCTGGAAACATAGGGTTTTGTCGCGACGATGCCGCCATCAGCAAACTGACTCATACCCCGAGTATTTGTGATTTCTACCCACTCGAGGGCATCAATATAAATGCCCAGATACCAAGCGTCAACTTCATCGGGGTGTGTTTGGGTGAGCAACGCATAATTTCCTGTGATCATCAGGCGCTGAATGTGATGTGCATATGCGTGCTCTAAACTTTGCTTGATGGCGTGATGCATGCAATTCATTTTTGTCTCTGCAGTCCAATAAAAATCGGGAAGTTCATTTTGATTGTCTAGTTTGTTGCTGCGACGGTAACCGGGCATTTTCATCCAGTAAATTCCGCGCATATATTCACGCCAACCTAAAATCTGTCGTACAAAACCTTCAACCTGGCTGATGTCTATGTCATCTTTGTTTGCCCTCCAGTGATCGATCACTTTTTCTATAACTTCACGTGGATGTAACATCTTACTATTCATCGCAAAGCTGAGTCGGCTATGAAAAAGATAAATTTGATCAGGATCCATCGCATCTTGATAATCTCCAAAATGTTTCAGTAGGTTGGAGCAGAAATAATTGAGCACGCTTAAACCGTCTTCACGACTCGTGGGCCAGTTGAATTGTTGCTCATCAATATTTCCCATCGTCTTGACTCCGGCTTCTTCTATCATCTTACACAGGGCCGAAACATCTTTTCTAAAACCACGCTCGTGCGGAATTTCTGGCTTTCCTTTCCATTTCTTACGATTGCTTTGATCAAAATTCCATTTTCCGCCTTCAGGATCTTTAGCATTTGCCATCATGATGTCGTATTTCTTGCGCATGTCGCGGTAGAAATATTCCATTGTATACGTTTTCTTTCCTTTAAAAAAAGTTTCCAGATCGGTGCGTGAAGTGAGAAAATGCTCGGTGTCTACTGCTTCACAATCAAGCTCAAGGGAATCGCTGAATTCTTTAAGTTGCTGGTCGAGTCGATATTCGTCAGGAAGTTGGTATTCAAAGCGCTCGATGTGATGCGCTTTAAAAAGCTTTTCTAAGTTTTGGGTAAGATCTTGCTCGTTGTCAGGATGATCTAATTGATAATAGATCACGCTGTGTCCGCGTTCCTGAAGCCACTGGCTAAAATTGCGCATTGCACTAAAAAAGGCAATCACTTTTTGAATATGATGCGTAACATAGTCGGTTTCCTGCCGCATTTCAGCCATAAAATAAAGCATCTCTTCATCGGTCTGGTCAAACCAAGAGTGTTTATGATTTAATTGATCTCCTAAAAGTAAGCGTAGTGTTTTTGCCATATTTTTTTAATCAAAAAGCGACTCTTGAAGCCAAAGTCTTCGGAATTTCCCATCACCATCATAGCGTTCTGCCTGACTTTTTATATTGAATTTTCTATCTCGAGGATCATTGCCAACGCCGCTGTTGTACATCCAATTGCCATAATTGCTGTGCACATCATAATCGATCAACATACTCTCAAAATAGGCTGCGCCTATACGCCAATCTTGCTGTAATTCTTTTGCCCAGTAACTCGCAACATTCTGACGGCCACGGTTGCTCATCCAGCCGGTCTCAGCAATTTCTTTCATATTGGCATTTACAAAATCATATTTTGTCTGGCCGTTTATCCATTCTTTTTTAGCGGCTTTGTTGGTTTTCCAATCGTAGTCTTTTTCCAGAATTCCACCGATCTTAAAAATTTGATCACCGTATTTTAAGGAAATGTATTTGAAGAAATCGCGCCACATCAATTCAAAAAAGAGCCAATACGTACTTTCATTTTTGGTTTCTTCTTGTTCAAATGCTTTTATTTTCCAGTAAATGGTACGTGCTGAAATACTTCCGTTTGCCAGCCACGCCGAAAGTTTTGAGCTGTAGTTTTTTCCGGTAAGTCCGTTACGTGTTTTCTTATAAACCGCGAGTTTTTTGGTCTGCCAGAAATAGTCTTCAATTCGGTTCAATGCTTGTTCTTCTCCACCTTTAAAAGGAAATGCGGTTCTATGATCTGGCTTAAAACTTTCTAGATTTAAATCCTGGAGTGTAGGAATCGAAGTTGAATTTTCTTCAAAGTTCGTCTCTGGAAATGCAGCAATAGCAACTTCTTCTCTGATGTTTAAGGATTTCTCGCATTTTTTGCGCCATTGCGTAAATACATTAGGAATTGCTTCAATGGATTTATATGGAAGGTCGTCAGGATGAAGGAGAAATTGATCATAACTTTCAGAGCATGTAACCGATGCTGAACACGATTCTTTAACCTTTCTAGTGACTTCCTGTTCTTCAGAGGTCCATTCTTCTTGAAAGAAGAGCTGATCTATTTGTAAGCGCTCTATCAACTGCGGAAGAATGTCTTCCGGTTGCTCATTATAAACAAATAAGGGGATATTCAACTCGGCGAGATGTTCTCGTAACTCGGTGACCGTTTCAATTAAAAATTGTGCACGGAAACGTTCGGTCTTTTTAAAACCGAATTGATCTTCTTGAAATTGTCTGGGATCAAAACAGTAAACTGCTGCAAGTCGCTTGGCGTTTTTACTGGCCTTGAATAAGCTCGTGTTGTCCTTTACGCGTAAATCATTTCTAAACCAAACCAGGTTATTCATACGTTTTTAGTTCTTCTGCAGCGTTCACTGCAGTATTTAACATCATCCCAATTTTTCTCCCACTTTTTGCGCCATGTGAATGGCTTTTTACAAACGACACAAATTTTTTCCGGAAGATTTACTTTTTTATGAGCCAAGATCCTTAATTGAATTAACAGGTTGGTCAGGTTGCGCGTAGGTAAAACGGTTCAGGATTTGAGGAAGTGCATACCCGTCAAGTCCGTCAATACAAACCGTTTGAGCACGTTCTAGATTGAGCCAGCCATCTTCTGCCTGAATTTCACGATCTACATAAATATGCTGGATTCTGCCAATTATAAAATGACAATCATTTTCTTTAATGAAATATTCGTTCTCAAAAGTGCATCCCAATTTAATTCTGCTCTGTTGCACATAGGGAGCTTTAAAGTCATCGAGGTATTCTTCGTTTAATAAGGTTTTGTCAAACTCTGAAACCGCACCATCATATTTTGCTGAAGTTTTATGCGCTTCTTTTATGAAATTCTGATTGACGTGGTTTACCGTAAAAACTCCTGTCTTTTTAAGGTTGTCATAGGTGTTGCGATCTACAGTAGTTGGGCGTAAAATAAAGCCGAGTAGGGGAGGGTTGCTGCCTAAATGGGTAACCGAACTAAAGATAGCAACATTTGTAATTCCGTCTTCTGAAATACTCCCTAAAAGATTAGCAGATTTGAATCCCGTACAACTGTTTATAAAGTGTGCACGGTATCTTGAAGGTAATTCTGCTATTTGCTCTGCTGTATAATGTCTCATAAAAAAAGGGTAAGAATTAACTCACCCTAAAAATATGATTTGTTTAATCTTAACGCTGTTAACATTAAACAAAATAACAAAATTTTAAAAGTCTATGCTTCCTGCTGTTCAGCTTTATACGTGGGATAATCGGTATATCCTTTTTCTCCTTGAGTGTAGAACGTATCTTCATCCCAGTCTGCCATAGGAGCATTCATTGCAAAACGTTCTACCAGATCAGGATTAGAAATAAATAATTTTCCAAAAGCGACCAAGTCTGCATTTCCTTCTTCTATTACTTCATTTCCGCTTTCTTGATCAAAGTTTGCATTGATTATCAGGTTACCGTGATATTTAGGGCGATAATGCTTTGCGATTTCAGTTTCGAGAAAGTCAATATCGCTAACATCTGTAAAGGGTTCAGATAAGTGTAAATAGGCTAAATCGTAGTTGTTCAAACGTTCTACGATATGATCGAACGTTGGGATGGTTTCTTCAGTAGCTTCGATGCCAAATACGCCGTTTAGCGATGGATTTAAACGAACTCCAATTTTATTTTCAGGAAGTATTTCTTTTACCTTGTCTAGAGTTTCAAAGAAAAAACGAACTCTGTTCTCTATGCTTCCGCCGTATTCATCAGTTCGCACATTTGCATTTTTATTAAAAAACTGGTGAAATAAATAGCCGTTAGAGCTGTGTATTTCTACGCCGTCAAAGCCGGCTTCTACAGCATTTTTTGCAGCGTTTACAAAATCTTCCTGAGTTTGTTTGATCTCCTCCAGCGTCATTGCTCGAGGTTCTTCAGTTTCTTTAAAGCCTTCCGGAGTGTATGCTTTGGCATTTGGGTTTACTGCGCTTGGTGCCAGTGGTTTTTCTCCGTTATGAAAATCAGGATGTGACATCCGGCCCACGTGCCACAACTGGATGAATATTTTACCGCCTTCGGCATGTACTGCATCTACTACTTTTTTCCATCCTGCAACTTGCTCAGCGGTATGAATTCCGGGAGTGTGAATGTAGCCTACGGCTTGCTCAGACACTTGTGATCCTTCAGTAATGATCAATCCGGCGCTGGCTCTTTGGGTATAATATTCGACGTGCATCTCTGTAGGAACATTGCCGGGATTGTCTGCACGACTACGTGTCATAGGAGCCATAACCACACGATTCTTCAGTGTTGTTGCTCCAAGTTTAAATGATTGTAATAAAGGTTGATCAGTTTTCATAATTTTTCTTTTTCGGTTTAGCGATTGATAAGTCAATCGTGCTATCTACTAGATTTTTGTCCTAAAGATTCGCAAAGCCTAACAAATAAGCCTGTTAAACGTTTTATAAAATAGGAATCGAAGGCGTGACTAGTGAATCAATCATCCAGATTTTCACGCATTTCTCTTTGGCGCATAGGCATATTGTCTATGGTTTCAAAAATGACAGCAACATCAAATGGAGTGTTTTTCTGCATCTTGACGCCACCATCTTTCCCGATTAAGGTAAAGCCCTCAAAACGGGTAGGAATGTCATAGCGTTTTCTAAGTGGGCTTACATGAAATCCTGAAAGCGCTTTGAGCTCTTTATCATAGATGCGTCCTTTGGCGAGTGCAAATAAAAGGATGTTTCGGTCGTCGAGTTTCTTAGGCGAACTTTTAACGCGCTCCCAATGCGAAATGAATTTTTCTGAAGTAAGATCTTGAGTTGAGAGGACAACGATACGATTACGCCATTTATATTTTGCGAAATCTTCTTGTGCCGAAGCTGAAATTGAAAATAGAATCAGAGCGAAGTTGGCTATTCTTTTCATAGATGTTCATTGTCTTTTAAAAGTTCAGGGAATTGCTTTTTGAAACGATTAAGTCGCGGGAGCGAAACACCTCTAATGTAAGGGTCATTCGGATTTTTACGCTCATAATCCTGATGGTAGGCTTCGGCTTTCCAGAATTTTTGAAACGGTAAAACCTGGGTTACAATTGCTCGGTCATAAACAGTTTCATCAAGTTCTTTTATGATACTGTCTATGATTTTCTTTTCTTCTTCATTTTGATAGAATGCAATAGAGCGGTATTGTTTGCCTTTGTCAGGCCCTTGCCGGTTGAGGCTGGTAGGATCGTGCGAACCAAAAAATGTAAGAACTAAATTGCGGTAGCTTACCATTTCTGGATTGTAAAACACTTCAACAGCTTCTGCATGATTGGTCTTACCGTAACTCACTTGCTTGTAGGTGGGGTTTTCTTCAAAACCGCCGCTGTAGCCGCTAACGGCTTCTTTGACTCCTTTTATACTTTCAAAAATAGCTTCTACACACCAGAAGCAGCCGCTGGCAAAGTAGGCGCGTTGGTAACCCTCTATGGGTTCTGTTTGCACGGGGTCAAGCTGCGCCATTTTTTGTTCATACTCAGAAGGCTCAGAATTTTTACAATTCGAGAAGAAAAGTAATAGCAATAATAGCCCGGTAATGAATCGCATAGCGTGGTTTTTCCTTTAAAGTTAAGGAGAAGAACCAAGCGACTCTCCTAAGAGGCTGTTAAACTGGTATGTAAGCTATATTGAAACGAATGTTTCCGGCCGGAAGTAGCGGGCTCAGAAGACATTTGTTGATAACAACTTTTAAATCTGGAGCCTTGTCTTCTGGTGTTATACCCTTTTGACGGTGGCAATAAAAAAAGCCCCGTTTTACGGGGCTTTTCAAATATATTTTAGAAAAAGATTACAATTTTGCGAAAATTGCTTCCATTTTTTCTGCTTCTTCTTTTGCTAGTTCTTCATCTACAAGGATACGACCACTGTGCTCATCGGTAATGATTTTTTTGCGACCGGCGATCTCTACTTGTACCTGCGGTGGGATCGTAAAGAAAGATCCTCCTGAAGCTCCACGCTCGATTGCTACTACAGCAAGACCGTTACGCACATTAGAGCGAATACGCTTGTAAGCTTTTACCAGACGCTCATCGATTTGCTCCTCATAAGCTTCTCCTTTTTCAAGAAGCGCTTGCTCCTCTTTTTCGGTTTCTGCTAAGATTTCATCAAGCTCGTCTTTCTTGTGTTTAAGGTGCTTTTGGCGCTCCTCAAGACGTTCTTTTGTAGTGTTGATCACTTCGTTTTTCTGCTCGATTTGAGCACGAAATTCTCTAATATTCTTTTCAGCAAGTTGAATTTCTAATTCTTGAAATTCAATTTCTTTGCTAAGTGAGTTGTACTCTCTATTGTTACGCACATTTTTTTGCTGCTCAGAATATTTCTTGATAGCTGCTTTAGCGTCTTCAATAAGGATTTTTTTCGCTTTGATCTGATCATCGATCAAGCTTAACTCACCACCTAATTTGTCAAGTCGGGTATTTAATCCTGCAACTTCATCTTCAAGGTCTTCTACTTCTAAAGGAAGCTCACCACGCACATTGCGAATGGTGTCAACGCGAGCGTGTATCAACTGCAGATCATATAATGCTCTGAGTTTTTCTTCAACAGTTGCTTCGGTCTTTTTTGCCATATTATAAATACTTAATAGGATTGGTGTTTTCGTCTGATAAAACGACTGCAAAATTAGTAAATTTTTTCGTAAGATAGTCAGTCAGAATATTTTTTGTGAATTGCTCACTCTCATAATGTCCTATATCTGCTAAAATAAGTTGACCTTCAGCTTGATAAAACTGATGATATTTCAAATCTGCAGTGATCAATGCGTCTGCTCCCGAAGCCATTGCGGCCCCAATGGCAAAGCTTCCACTTCCACCTAAAACGGCTACTTTTTGTACAGGTTTGTCTCTTAAAGCTGAATGGCGAATGCCTTGTGCATCAAAGACTTTTTTTACATTTTCTAAAAAGCTAAGTTCATCTTGTGGTGTTTCAAGTTCGCCAAGCATTCCCATACCAATGTTTTGATTGGTGTTGTCTAAGGTAGTGATCTCGTAGGCTACTTCCTCATAAGAATGTGCGTTAAACAACGCCTTGAGGATGCTTGATTGCAGCCGCGCTTCAAAGGTTACATTCAGTTGAACTTCTTTTTCTATTTGTAATTCTCCGGCTTTGCCTACCGTAGGATTGCTTTGCTCATTTCCTTTAAAAGTACCTTTGCCTTTTGTACTGAAACTGCATTGCTCATAATTGCCTATGTTGCCTGCGCCGGCGGCAAAGAGGGCCTCACGTACCGAGATCACTTCGTTTTTAGGAACATACGTGGTGAGTTTTTTGATGACTCCAGATTTAGGAATTAATACACTGCGGTTTTTAAGACCTAGAGCATCGCAAATGCCTTTGCTTACGCCGTGTGGCATATTGTCTAGCGCGGTATGAATGGCATAAATGGCAATGTCGTTTTTAATGGCTTTGAGTACCACACGTTCCACATAATTTTTGCCGGTTATTTTTTTAAGTCCGCCAAAGATTATAGGATGAAAACTCACAATAAGATTGCAATTTTTTGAGATGGCCTCATCTACGGTTTTTTCCAGCGTATCGAGTGTGACGAGCACTCCGGTAAGCTTGGTGTTTTGATCGCCTAGTAGTAGTCCTACATTGTCAAAATCTTCGGCGTATGCCAGTGGTGCAAATTCTTCAATCGCCTGAGTAACCTCTTTTATAGTCATGGATTTTGTGTCTTTTCAGAAAGCGTTAAAGATAAAAATTGCAGGTGTGGATGACTATTGAAATCAAATAAAAGTCTGCTTGAAGTTTTTAATAAGCTACCGTTATTAAAGAAAAGTAATACCTTCGGGCTGTGAGAACATTGCGAAAAATACTTTGGCCTTTTGCTATCCCTTATGACGGAATAACCCGTGTGCGCAATTATCTTTTTGATAAGCAGATTTTTGAGTCGCGCTCGTATGATTTTCCCGTAATAGGAATTGGAAATTTATCTGTAGGCGGTACGGGAAAAACGCCTATGACCGAGTATGTTTTGAATTTACTCAGGAACAAATATACCCTTGCGACGTTGAGCAGAGGTTATGGCAGAACGACTAGCGGATACCGTGATGTGACTTCAGATTCTAAAGCAGTTGAGGTAGGAGATGAGCCGCTTCAGTTTGCGATGAAATTCCCTGAGGTACACGTCGCGGTTTGTGAGCGTCGTCTAGCAGGTATTGAACAATTACGTCTCAAAAAGCCAAAGCCAGAGGTGATCATTTTAGATGATGTTTTTCAGCATAGAAAAGTGAAACCTGGCTTTTTAATTATGCTTACGGCATTTAATGATCTTTTTTATGAAGATCTTGTACTTCCCGCAGGAAATCTTAGAGAGTCAAGAGCTGGAGCCGAAAGAGCTCATGCAATTATTGTGACCAAGTGTCCCGCTGATTTGAGTTTGGAGGCACAAAAAAGCATCGCTGAGAAAATAAGTGTATATGCTGAAGCTAAAGTGTTCTTTAGCACCATAGCTTATGAGGAGTTGGACGATGACACACAGAAGATTGATTGGTCACAACTGACAGATCAAAAAATAAGTGTGGTTACCGGTATCGCGAAGCCTAAACCTTTTTTAGCATATTTGACAGCAAAAGGATTGCATTATGAACACATTGCTTATGGTGATCACCATAACTTTTCTGAAAGGGAATTGGCTGCATTAGATAAAAAAGAATGCATCATTACTACCGAAAAGGATTACATGCGTTTAAAAGGAAAGCTGAAAAAAGCACAATTATACTATTTACCGATAGCTTTTCAGTTTTTGAAAGATGCTGAAGTGTTTGATGACTCCATACTAGAGTTCGTAGAAAGCTAATGCCTACAGAATTACGTTTTTTCGTTTTAAGGCATTATGAATTTTAAAGAAAAACTCTTCAACCTTATAGGGTTTTGGGATGATGTCGTTAAACCCGGCCAGATAAAAATCATCTATATTTTCATCAATGGTAACCGCGGTTAATGCGAGTATAGGTAAGTCTTTATTGAATTCTCTGATCTTCTGAGTGGCTTCAATACCACTTATTCCCGGCATATGAATATCCATCAAGACAAGGTCAAAAGGTTCAAAACGAACTTTCTCGATCGCGATTTCGCCATTATCAGCTACTTCGCATTCCATTTCGTTTTTCTCAAGAATTTTTCTGGTGATCATTTGGTTGATTTTATTGTCTTCAACAACCAATAACTTTCTGCCTTTTAAGGCTTCGTAATCTATATTATACACGCGTTCTTCAGGTTCGTTTGCTTTACTTTTGGCAAGGCCATATTTAATATCGAAGAAAAATTTTGATCCTTTACCTAGGGTGCTTTCCAGTTCGATTTTACTCTTTTGAAGGGATAGCAGTCGTTTTACAATAGAAAGGCCAAGACCGGTTCCTCCAAATTTTCTGTTGATCTGTACAGATCCCTGAGTAAAGTTCTGGAAAATATCTTTTTGTTTTTTCTTACTGATTCCTTCACCGGTATCTTCAACTTCAAAATGTAAATACGTTTGAGTATCGTTGCGGCTTAGCTGTTTGATCCTGATAAAAATATCACCGTCTCGCGTAAACTTGTTTCCGTTACCAATGAGGTTGATCAAAATTTGCGAGATCATAAGTGGGTCTCCGATAATTTGATCGGGTATTTCCTCATCATATTCCAGTGTAAGCTTGTTGCCTTTTTCCTGAGCAGAGCGCTCTAGAGCAAAAAGTACATCATCTACGCGCTTGCGCAGGTTGAAGGTTGCTTGTTCTACTTCAACTTTATCAGCCTCAAGCTTGTTGAGGTCCAGGATGTTATTGATGAGCGACAGTAAATATTCTCCCGAAAATTTCAAGGAGTCTAAGTGCTTCTTTTGTTCTTCGGTTGGGTTTTCGCTCAATAAAAGGTGCGTAAGACCGGTAACTGCATACATGGGTGTGCGCAATTCGTGTGTAATGGTCGAGAGAAATTGTGCTTTTACAACAGAAGCCTTTTCTGCGTTCTCTTTTGCAATCATCAATTCGGCATTTTTAGCCTGTAATAATTCGTTTGCTTTTGCGCGAAGGTTGTTGTTTTTATAAAGCGATAGGGCCAATAGACATAAGATGGTAAATAAGGCAATGATTAAAACCGTTGTGATTTTGTTGGCTTGCACGCGTTTGCCCGGGTCATAATCGTCTGCATTTATATTAGCGAGTAATGCATTGCGAATGGCGGTATTTTTTACATTATTGTTAGCGTCGCCAAAATAGGTGAGCCTTTTTTGATTGTATAAGGATAAGAAAGAAAACGCTTCTTCGTATTCCTTCCGCTCAGAATGTACCTTACTTAAAAGATTAAGCGCATCAACTTCAAGCTGCGGATAGTTGTTATTGAGGCTGATCTCGTGTGCGCTGGTAGCGTACTCTAGTGCTGGATCTAGTTGGCCCAATTGCAAATTGGTTTTTCCTTCCTGCAGGTAAACACGACACAATAAATAATTATTTTTTGACTGAGTTTTCTTAAGAAGCGCTTCTGCTTCCTGAAATCGTGTTAGGGCTTCTTCATCCTGTTTGAGTTCTTGATAGATGTTTCCTTCGTAGAGATAGGTGGTTGCTAGCTGAACTCTGGAATTTTCATCACGCTGATTTTGATAGATGATTTCAGCATTTTCAAGAAAAGGTAAGGCTTTTTCGCTATTGCCTGTCTTGATTAAGATTTGGCTGTATATAATGTAATCTTGTCCTAAATTATTGAGCTCTTGCAATTCCTGATGCAGCTTAATCGCATTGAGGATGTAAGGCCCTGCAAGTTCGTATTGACCTAATTCGTAGTAGATTTTTGTGAGCAATTGATTGCTGATCGCTTCATTACTACTGTTCTTGGATTCTAGAGAAAGTGCTTCAGCCTTTTTAATGTTTGCAATTGCCTCGTCAAAATTTGCGCGATCCATTGCTATAACCCCTTTTAAAAGAAGCGAATCGATCTGAATGTTTTGTGCATTTTCAGCCCGACTTGGTTTTTGGCCAAATCCCACAAACGAAAGGAGAAGTAATAAGACGACAAGTAGCTTTCTGTCGATCAACATTTTTAGACACATTAAGATACTAATATAGACACTTTGTTGAAATATCAGTAGAAATCTCTAAATAATTTATGAGATTTTGAGGATTAAGTCGATCAAGCGTGAGGAATATCCGGTTTCGTTATCATACCAGCCAATGAGTTTCACCAAGTTGCCAATAACAGAAGTCATTTGGGAGTCAACTATACAAGAATGAGAATTGCCTACAATATCAATAGAAACCAGAGGGACTTCGGTATACTGAAGGATATTTTTTAAAGAACCGGCGGCTGCTTTTTGAAAGGCTTCATTGATCTCTTCTATAGTTGTGTCGCGAGAAACATTTAAGGTAAGATCGGTTAGGGAGCCATTAGGTACGGGGACCCGTATGCCACAACCTCCTATGACTTCACTTAGATCTGGGAATATTTTTGTTAAAGCCTTGGCAGCTCCGGTAGTGGTGGGCACGATAGACTGTCCTGCAGCGCGAGCCCGTCGCAAATCAGGATGTGGTTGGTCGTGTAAACTTTGGTCTGTGGTGTAGGAATGCACGGTGGTTATATATGCCTGCTTTATTCCACAGAGGTCATTAACGACTTTTATCATAGGTGCCGCATTATTGGTCGTGCAACTCGCGTTAGAAAGAATACGCTCGGTGCCATCAATTTGAAAATCGTTAACGCCTAAGACAATTGTTTTGATACTGTCATCTGTCGGAGGAACGCTTAAAATAACTTTTGGCGCGCCTGCATCTAGATGCGGTTTTAAAAGATTATAAGTTTTAAACTTTCCCGTTGCTTCTATGACAAGGTCTAACTTGTGACGATGCCAGGGGATTGCTCCCGGACTACTTTCTTGATATAAAGCAATAAGAGAATCATCAACTTTTAAACCTTTCTCAGTGTGAGTAACCTCGGCATTGAATATACCGTGAATACTGTCGTATTTAAGCAAATGTGCTAAAGTTGCTCCTTCTGCTTTATCATTTATAGCGACAACTTCAATAGTGGGATGCTTATGTAGAAGGCGAAAGAGTCTTCTTCCTATGCGTCCAAAACCGTTTATTCCGATTTTGATTTTAGCCATAAAAAATACCTCTAGTTGATGTGCTTTTGTGCTTTGTATGAAGAACGAACGAGCGCGCTACTTTCTACATGGCGGAAGCCCATTTCTAAGCCGATCGTCTCGTAATTTTTGAATTGATCTGGAGTGATGAATTGCTTTACAGAAAGATGCTTTTTTGAAGGCTGAAGGTATTGACCTATGGTTACAACATCTACATCTGCCGCTCTAAGATCTCTAAGCGTTTGTACGACTTCTTCTTCAGTTTCTCCTAGTCCCAGCATAATACCAGACTTGGTGCGTCTAATACCTTGTGCTTTCAAATATTTAAGAACACCAAGACTACGCTCATATTGTGCTTGTATGCGCACTTCACGCGTTAAGCGTTTTACCGTTTCCATATTATGAGAAACCACTTCTGGTGAGACTTCTACAATCCGGTCGATGTTGCGCTCGTTTCCTTGAAAGTCAGGGATAAGAGTTTCTAAAGTGGTGTCAGGATTCATACGTCTAATGGCTTTCACCGTTTCAGCCCACATAATTGATCCCATATCCTTTAGATCATCACGATCTACCGAAGTTATCACCGCATGCTTGATTTTCATCAACTTTATAGATCGAGCTACTTTTTCTGGCTCTTCCCAATCAAGTGTATCTGGTCTCCCTGTTTTTACTCCACAAAAACCACAAGAGCGTGTGCAAACATTACCCAATATCATAAAGGTAGCAGTGCCTTCGCTCCAGCATTCTCCCATGTTAGGGCAGCTTCCTGAAGTACAAATAGTATGTAAATCGTACTTGTCTACAAGGCTTCTGAGTTCGGTGTACTTCTTGCCGGTAGGCAATTTAACGCGCAACCATTTTGGTTTTGGTTTATGTACAGGTGCAGCTACGGTTTCAGTATTCATTACAATTTTTTTAGGGATACAAAGATACAAACTGTGTTTTAAATAACAGTTTGTTATTAATGATGTCTCAATAGTCTCGTTTGTAGCCTTAAGCTAACAGTGTTTATTGAAAATTAAGCTGTTAACAAGGCCTTAGCACTTGCGTTAAAATTTAGGTAATTAGGAAATCCTTGTGATAAACACCTTGATTATCAGGCTACTTTTACATCAGTATTAAACACAAAAACACTCTATTATGAAACGATTTACACTTCCTTTTTTGATTATTGCAGTTATAACGGGAATATATGGTTTTGGAGGTTTTGATCTTTGGGCTACTGAAGCTGCACGAATTCTGTTTTTAATTTCAGCAGATTTATTTGTGGTTTCACTTTTTGCTAAGTTTTTATTTAAAAAGAGTCCTAAGCGCGTTGCGCAACAGGTAAAATCATAATTTACGAACCTTTCACCCGTATATTTAAAACTGCTTTTTTACTTAGCAGTTTTTTTTTATGCCTAAATTGTAGCACAGTTATTGATACACTTTTTAAAAACTTTTATGCGAAATAGCTTACTAATCACTCTTTGCTTGTTTGCGATACACTTTGCAAATGCTCAGGAACAAACTTTACTTCGAGGCGCAGTTACCGAAACTACTGTAACCAATGACTCTCTTGATATTTCGTACTCCATTTATCTTCCTCAAAATTACGATCCTGAGAAGCTGGCCAAAGCACTTTTTGTATTTGATCCTGAAGGGGAAGGGACTAAGGCAGCTCGTCTGTTTGCTTCGGGATTGCAGGGCGAGGATTTTGTGATTGTTTCTAATAATCATCCGATGTCCTCAACAATTGATAGTCTTGATGGCAATGCAAATAATGCGCTTCTCATTGTGCGTGATGTTTTTAGAAAAATAGCTGTAGATAAATACCGAGTTTATTTTAGTGGACTTAAAGGCGGAGCTAAAACGGCGAGTGCGTTATCCTATATATTTAAGAGTTCGGCTAATTTGCTCCTTATTGATGATATGTATTTTGCAAATCGCTTTGCTAATCAAGCGCAGCGCAATCTGGCGATAGGTGTTATAGGTAAAGCCTCTCCTAACTTTTATCCCATGGAAGATTATTTCTATATGCTGAAAGCTTACGGTAAGCACAACGAGTTGTATACCTATGATGATACCAGTGAATGGCCGTCTGCGGCTTTTTTAGGAACTTTAGTTAAACGACTCGATCACCTTAATGTGAAGCATTATAATTTAAAGGTCGAGGATTCCGTTTGGCAACGTCAGGCATCAGTAGATCTCAATACGGTACAGGGTCTAATCAACGACGGTCAACTGGTAGTGGCTTATGATCTTGTTAGAGATCTTAAAGGCGATTATCGGGGTGAAGTAGATCTTGATCCTATACGTGAAGTTCAACGTTCTTTGCGCAGGTCTGATGCCTATAAACAGGCGAAGCGCCTAAGTAGAAAAGATGAGGTTCAGGAAGGATTACTCCTTGATGATATCAGCTATTTTTTAGAAGAAGACCTTGCGCTGGGTAATTTTAAAAATCTTGGTTATTGGGATGACCGAATTCTACAATTTAAAACAGCTGCGCAAAATCCGGCAAAGCCCATCGAGCAAAAGGTGGCGCGGCGCATGTTAGGCTACATCGATTATACGGTAAAAGACTTTTTGGCGCTTAATAGAGTAGTGCTTTACGATCAACGCATTTTTGCTAATGTGCTTAAGACTATTCTAGACCCTGACGATTACTATGCTTATTTAGATATTATTAGTCTTGCAGCTCAAGATGAGGATGAAAATACTGCTTTTTTCTACCTCGAAGAATTGCTGAAACAAGGCTACACAGACTACGATAAACTCTACGACATTCCGGATACGGAGTTTGTGAAAATAAAGCCTGTCTATAATCAACTTATAGAAAGCTATTTGGGTAAATCTAAATTTTAAGAGTATTCGCGCGACGCTTCACATAAAGCAATAGTCCTAAAGCGAGCAAGGTAATAAGGCCCATTATTGCCCAAGTTAGATTGTATCCTAACGAATTTACCAATTGCATTCCGCTGTTGTGCCCAAATATATGCGCTAGTGAAAAGGACATGCTATACAGTCCCATGTATGCGCCTTGCCTCCCCAATTTGGCACGACGAAGCGCAAAAGCATTTCCAAATGGAAATGCAACCATTTCACCTAATGTAGCGGTAGCCATACCCAAAACGAGAACACCAGGCCAGCCTTCAATATAAAAGAAAAGAAAACTTAAGCCGGTAAGCAGTAAGCCTCCAATCACGTTGCCAATCAAATTCCAGCCGCGTCGCTCCATGTATGTAATGAGTGGCATTTCAAACACAAAAATCATTAGGCCATTCATGCCTAATAGAAGACCTATTTGAGACTCGGTGAGCAAGCGTACTTCTTTATAATAAACAGGTACAGTTGAAAAATATTGAACAAAGACAACACCAAATAAAGCAAGTGCAATCAGGAAGATTACATACAAGCCATCTTTGTGAGGTGCCAGCGGATTTTCCACAAGTTGTTCTTGGTCAACTTCTTTGGCCTTTTTCGGATTTAAGGTTTGAATTAAAAGAAACCCTGCAAGAATACAGGTAATTCCGTCTGCTAGAAAGAGTCCGTAATAGCCAATACTGGCGATAATAATTCCACCTAAAGCCGGTCCGGCAGAAAAGCCTAAATTAATCGCAAGGCGTATAAGGGTTAAGGAGCGCGTTTTGTTTTCAGGTTTACTATAAGCACTTAAAGCTACAAAAAAGGCAGGTCGAGACATATCTGCAACGGTGATCAATGCAAAAAAGCCCAAGCATACAGCCCAAAAACTGGTGATGAATTGAAGCCCTAAAAAACCAATTCCTGTTGCTATTAGACTTAAAAGTATCGTCTTGTAATAGCCTAGTTTATCTGATAAAATGCCGCCGAGCCACGACCCGAATAAGGAGCCAAAACCAAAGCACGTCATGACCCAGCCTACACTGCTCAAACTAAATCCCAGATCATCGCGCAAATAAAGCGACAGAAAAGGAATGACCATTGCTCCGGCACGGTTGACCAAAGTAATAAGAGCCAGCCACCAAATTTCTTTTGATAGGCCTTTGAACGTGTCTAAGTAAGAAGTAAAAAGTTTTTTCACGGTGTTATTAAGTAAACTGCCTCAGGGCAAGTATATGATTCATTGGTTGGAAACGAATTTTCAATTTTTAGGCAGACCTTGAAGTATTAAATCCTTTGAAGGCGCCAATAAAAAAAGTCTGACCGAAAGGCCAGACTTTTAATGTTGTGATATAAAATATAAACTATCTACACAACGCGTCTGGCAAGGTAACCTGTACCTTCACATAACGATATGATGTAAATAGAGTTTTCATGAATTCTAAAGTTGTTTTAAAACTACTAAAACTTTTTAAAGCGTAGTCTGTGTTTTTTAACTTTTTTGATTTAGAGACTTTCGGTTGTCAACTCCTGAGCAGCTACAGGCAAATATAACTCGGTGACCCATTCTGCTGGGTTTTCGGTATCATCAGGTCCTACAACATAAAATTCGAAAGGATTACTATCTGGAGCAAGGCTGTATTCGTTTTCAGCCATATAATCATACGTTTGCTTCCATGCTTCATCAAGATTGCTCAAGTCTCCGGTGAGTTTGGTTTTGATGACCGTGTATGCTGGTAAAAATCCACAAAGAATATTGCTGTCTTCAGGAACCACAATACGAGAAGTTGTTGGGATTCCGCTAGAAATTATGGCTGTATTGTTCTCTTCGTCTTTTGAGTTATAAATAGTAAGTGGTTTCCCTACAATGGTAATGTTGTTGCCTTCCATAAAACGCTTTACCGAAGGAATCATTTCCTGCACTTCCTTGCTTACATTGCTCAATGTTGCCGAAGTGGTAACATACATATAAAAGCCGCCGCTGTATTGCGTGATGCCATTTACATCAATATTGTACACTTTCATTGCGGCACGCACGTTTTCGTCCAGCGCTGAAAGTCCCTTTTTGTACATTTCGTGCATTTCTCCATCAAAATCATAACCGCCGATAGTGAAATAAGCTTTGTCCATCAAGGTGTGTTCCCCACGCATTCCCCAAGTTACCTTAGTGCCATTTTCGACCTTTTCAAATTGCCAATATACGTTAGCTGTGCGCTCGCCCCCGGGAGTGATAAAAGTTATGTCTTGTTCTATACGCTGGTTCTCTATAACAGAGGTCGTGCGCATCGAGCCGTCAACCTCTTTTCCATTCCATGAATAGCTGGCACCTTCACCGCTGGTTTTTTCAGGATAGTTAAAAACCATTGTAGGGTCTTCTTGTTTCCAAGGCCCCCATTCTTCCCAAGTTTTATAGTCGTTTACCTTTTTGAACACCAGACTTAAAGGTGCTTCAATGACCTGCGTCTCTTCGATCTCATAACTACCATCTTTAGTGGCAAAATAAATAGCTCCGGCAATAAAGACGATAAGCAGAAGAAAAAACAGGTATTTTAAAATTTTCATGGAGGAAGAGGTTTAACTGCTAATTTAACAATTTACTCCATATTCTAAGCGATTCTCAGGAAACTTGCAGCTTTTAAAATCAATTATTTATTTAAGGTGATTTTTATTAAAAACAGAATCGCAACAAATGCGATAAAACCTACCAAAATCCATAATGATCCTTTGTACTCTTTTTTGTGAAGTTTTCGGTCTTTGCGATAACTCATCCAAATGAAAAAAACGAAGGCAATAAAGAAAAGCCCTGCAAAAACCAACTGTCCCGTACTAAACATTTTAATGTATTTTTAGTCAAAATTAAGTCTTTAAAACAGAATAATACGATGAAAAAACGATTAGCTGCGGTACATAAATTTCATAGCACTTTTGGATTAGGAATTGAAGAGGCTCCAAAGGCCGACTTAGGAGAGGCTAAAAATTTGTTGCGTTTCAATTTGATGAAAGAAGAGAATGAAGAATATCTAGAAGCAGCCAACAATAATGACCTTACAGAAGTTGCCGATGCGCTAGGCGACATGCTCTACATCTTATGCGGAACTATTTTAGAACATGGGATGCAGCATAAAATCGAAGAAGTTTTTGACGAAATTCAGCGCAGTAATATGAGCAAGTTGGGAGCCGATGGGAAACCGGTGTATCGTGAAGACGGCAAAGTGCTGAAAGGGCCAGATTATTTTAAGCCAAATATTAAAAAGATCCTGGATAACTAATCTAGTTTTTTTCTCCACTTATTAAGGCTAAATTCGCAGCTTATGAGCGCAATCAATTATGTTTCGGTAGAGTCTATCGCTAAAGCTTTTGGCGAGCGGGTATTGTTTAAAGATTTGTCTTTTGGTATAAACGAAGGACAAAAAATTGGCTTAGTTGCCAAAAATGGTACTGGTAAAACGTCGATGCTTGATATTTTGGCGGGAGCCGAAAATCCAGACAATGGTCAGGTGGTATATCGCAAGGGAATCAAGATTTCTTTTCTTCCGCAGGAGCCTGATCTTGATCCTAATCTTACCGTAGAACAAACCATTTTTGATAGCGATAATGAGATCTTAAACGTGATTTCGGCCTATGAGCACGCCCTTCAAAATATGGAAGATACTGAAGCGTATCAGAAAGCTTTTGATCAGATGGAAGCGCATCAGGCTTGGGATTTTGAGACGCAATACAAGCAGATTTTATTTCAGCTTAAACTGGATGATCTTGACCGTAAAGTTGAAAAGTTAAGCGGTGGACAAAAAAAGCGTTTGGCACTCGCCAATATGCTGCTCAGCAAACCCGATTTACTGATTCTTGATGAGCCCACAAACCATTTGGATCTTGAGATGATCGAGTGGTTAGAGCAGTTTTTTGCCAAAGAGAATTTCACCCTGTTTATGGTAACGCACGACCGCTACTTTCTGGAGCGCGTGTGTAATGAGATCATCGAGTTGGATGAAGGGAAGCTGTATAGTTATAAAGGAAATTATGCGTATTACTTAGAGAAACGCGATGCGCGAATCACCAATGAAGAAGTGGAGACCGGTAAGGCTAAACAGCTTTTTAAAAAGGAATTGGAGTGGATGCGTCGCCAGCCTAAGGCGCGTACTACAAAGTCAAAATCGCGTATCGATGATTTTGCCGAAATAAAAGAACGCGCACACAAACGCCGTAACGATCACGAGGTACAACTCGAGCTGAACATGGAACGCCTGGGGAGTAAGATCGTAGAGCTGCACAAAGTTTCTAAGTCGTTTAAAGATCGCGTGATCCTCGATAAGTTTGATTATAATTTTCAGCGGGCAGATCGCATTGGGATCATTGGTAAAAATGGAACCGGGAAATCTACATTTCTTAATATTCTTACTGGAAAGATGCCACCCGACGGCGGGAAAATCGTGATCGGCGAGACCATTCAATTTGGCTATTATACACAAAAGGGAATCGAGATCAAGCACGGTCAAAAGGTAATTGATGTTATCAAAGAATTCGGGGATTATATTCCGCTGAAAAAGGGGCGCCAGATTTCTGCAGGTCAGCTTTTAGAGCGTTTTCTTTTTGACCGAAAAAAACAATACGACTTCGTTGAAAAATTGAGTGGAGGCGAGCGTAAGCGTTTATATTTATGTACGGTGCTTATTCAGAATCCTAACTTTTTAATTCTGGATGAACCTACTAACGATCTGGATATTGTGACGCTCAATGTGTTGGAGAGTTTCTTGCTGGATTATCCGGGATGTTTGATCGTCGTTTCGCACGATCGTTATTTTATGGATAAGATCGTTGACCATCTTTTTGTATTTAGAGGTCAAGGAGTAGTTGAAGATTTCCCGGGGAATTACTCTGATTTTAGAGCTTATGATGCTGGTCCGGCAGTTATACAGGAGGAAGATCCACAGCCTAAAGTGGAAAAGGAAACCAATAAAGACAATTGGAAAACAGCCGGAAGCGCACTTTCTTATAACGAGCAAAAGGAATACAACCGGCTGGAGCGCGATATTGCCAAGCTTGAAAAGGAAAAGGAAAAGAAGGAAGCCGAATTTCTAAACCCTGATTTGTCAGGAGATGAGATCAATCAAGCTTCTGTGGAGTTGCAACAGATTCAGGATAAAATAGACGAATTTACCGAGCGTTGGTTTGATCTAAGCGCCAAGATGGAAGGTTAGGCTAAATTAGAATTTTGAAAACCGAAACCCGAAACCTGAGAATGTGGTACATCATTAAAGCTTATTCACAATTTCTGCGCAAAGCAACTAATCAACATGGGGTGCATTCTCCTTTCGTGTACACCTTTGTCACTAAATGCCTTTACCGAAAAACTTCAAAAGAAGCTAAAAACCAACTTAAAGCGTATCGAGAGGATCTTCTTCAGTCGAATGAGGTTATCGAGGTGACCGACTTTGGTGCGGGATCGCGTGTTTTTAAAAGCAATAAACGTGCGGTTAAAGATATAGCCAAACACGCAGGGGCACGTTTCTCCAGAATGAAATTGCTTTATCGCGTAGTGTCCTATTTTAGACCAAAGGCTATTTTAGAATTAGGAACCTCTGTAGGTTTAGCTACCATTTCTTTGGCTTTGCCTAAAACAGCAAAAGTGACTTCGCTAGAGGGTTGCCCGCAAACCGCTGCCGTGGCTCAGAAGCATTTAAACGATTTAGAACTTTCAAATGTTGAGGTTGTAGTAGGTGATTTTAAGCAAACGCTTCCGCAGGTGATTTCAGAAAAATTTGATCTTATTTATTTCGACGGAAATCACAGTAAGGAAGCAACCTTAAACTACTTCGAAAAATTATTGCCTACTGCGCATAACGACAGTGTGTGGATCTTTGATGACATCTATTGGTCGCCAGAAATGACGGAAGCCTGGGAACTAATCAAGCACCATCCTCGGGTGAGCGTTACAGTAGATTGCTTTTGGCTGGGTTTTGTATTCTTTAGAACCGAGCAGGTTGAGGAGCATTTTAAAATTAGGGTTTAAAATTTGTAACTCCTTTCTCGATTTATCTACTTATATTCAAAATATAGAGTAATCATCCTATGAGCAGCTTAATTGATATTACAGATATTCGTCGTGATTTTCCATTGGGAAATGAAATCGTTCACGTTTTAAAAGGCATCGATTTACAAATTGATAAAGGTGAGTATGTTGCGATTATGGGGCCTTCCGGTTCCGGGAAATCTACCTTGATGAACCTTTTGGGCTGTCTTGACACACCGACTTCCGGAACATATATTTTAAATAATCGGGACGTGAGCGCAATGACTGATGACGAACTCGCTGAGGTGCGTAATAAGGAAATTGGTTTTGTATTTCAGACCTTTAATTTACTGCCGAGAACGACTGCTTTAGACAATGTTGCTTTGCCCATGGTGTATGCGGGATATTCTAAACCGGAGCGTCATAAACGCGCTGAAGAAGTGTTGCAAGATGTAGGTCTTGCGGATCGTATGGATCATAAACCCAACCAACTCTCAGGAGGGCAGCGACAGCGTGTTGCTGTAGGTCGGGCTTTGGTCAATAAGCCTTCGATCATTCTAGCAGATGAGCCTACCGGAAACTTAGACTCTAAAACTTCCGTAGAAATTATGAGCCTTTTTGATGCGATTCACGCTGCCGGAAATACCGTGATCTTAGTTACGCACGAAGAAGATATTGCAGAGCATGCGCATCGTGTAATTCGTTTACGAGACGGACTGATCGAGAGTGATGTGCGCAGGACTGTTGGAGTCTAATGCGGAAGTACTTTATATCTGCTTTTTAAATTCTGTAATTATTAAAACTTATCAAAACTGACTTAGAACGTTTTCGCGAATGCGTATTTTTGATGAAAATTAAACGATATGAAAGCAGTTGTTTCTCCGGCTAAGTCACTGGATTTTGAATCAAAATTGCCAACTACCAGAAGTTCGCAGCCTCAGTTTTTAGAGGAAGCCGAAACTTTAAATAAAAAACTAGAGCGCAAGACCAAAGCTGAAATTTCAGACTTGATGAGTATCAGCGATAAATTAGCAGATCTTAACTACCAGCGCTACAAAGAATTCTCAACACCTTTTACAAAAGAAAATGCGCGCCCTGCAGTGTATGCCTTTGCCGGCGACGTGTATACGGGTCTTGATGCATATTCGATACCGACTGAAAAACTAGATAAATTAGAAGATACATTGCGTATTCTTTCTGGACTTTATGGAGTTTTAAAGCCTTTTGATTTGATGCAAGCCTATCGCCTGGAGATGGGGACCAAATTGAAATCAGGTCATAATGATGACTTGTACGAATTTTGGGATGATAAAATTACTGAAGCTTTGAATGCTGAATTGAAAGAGGACGAACTGTTTTTAAATCTTGCGAGTAATGAATATTTCAAATCGGTAAAACCTGAAAAATTGAAGGTTCCTGTAATTACTCCTGTATTCAAGGATTACAAAAACGGAAAACTCAAGATCATCTCCTTTTATGCAAAAAAAGCCCGGGGTTCTATGGTACGCTACATTATAGATAAGGATGTGCAAACCATAGATCAACTCAAGGGCTTTGATTATGACGGGTACGGCTTCAGCGAGCAATACTCCGATTTAGACAAAAACGAATTGGTATTCGTTAGATAATTGGTCTGTTTTTTACGGCTTTTTATCTGCTAAACTTTTATCAGAGGTCGCTTTGTCGGCCTCTTTTGTTTTGGTAGCCGTTTGTTTTGTGGGGACATCTGCGGTTGTCGCACTGCTTTTTTTCTTGCGTGGTCTTAGTTTACCGTAAGTTCCGCGATGTATTTTTCCTCGTTTTGTTTTTTGATCTCCTTTTCCCATTTCTTATTTGATTTTTTAGTTGTTCTACTTAATATAAGAAATCAGAACGGGAAGACCAAACCGCATATTTTCAGTAGCTTAAATTTCAATTTCAACAATTAAAAAAGGCTATCTGATTAAAGATAGCCTTCTGTATTTTTATGTGGAAAATGCTTATTTAACGTCCATCAATTCTACGTCAAAAACCAAAATCGCATCTGGTGGAATCACACCACCCGCACCGCGACTACCATATCCTAAATCTGAAGGAATCACAAAACGTGCTTTGTCACCTACTTGAAGCAAGCCAATACCTTCATCCCACCCAGAAATTACCTGACCTACACCTACTTGAAAGTCTAGAGGTTGATTTCTTTTATACGAAGAGTCAAATACCGTACCGTCAGCCAACTGACCTTTGTAGTGTACAGAAACCATTTTACCTTTTTCAGCCTTTTTACCATCACCTTTTTGGATGATCTGGTAACGCAGACCGCTTTCAGTTTCTTTAAAGCCTTCGCTCAATTTAGCAAGTGCTTCAGCTTTTTTTGCGCGTTCTTCAGCGATACGTTTTTCACGTGCTCCTTCAAAAGTTCTAAAAGCCTCAACAGCATTAAAGTTTTCGGCATCTGCACCTTGGCGAATGATCTCTACTTTATCCATAGTATCGTCCTGAGCGATTGCATCTACCACATCTTGACCTTCTACAACGCTACCAAAAACGGTGTGCTTCCCATCTAACCAAGGAGTAGCGGTATGCGTGATAAAAAACTGACTTCCGTTTGTTCCCGGGCCGGCATTTGCCATAGAAAGTTTACCGGGAGCATCATGCTTCAAGCTTGAGTCAAACTCATCGTCAAACTGGTAACCTGGATTTCCGGTTCCTGTTCCTTGAGGGCATCCCCCTTGAATCATAAAATCTGGAATTACACGGTGAAATTTCAGTCCGTCGTAATACGGGTTTCCTTGTTTTTTAGCTGAATTTTCAAGGTTTCCTTCGGCTAAAGCGACAAAGTTTCCTACCGTTCCCGGTGTTTTTTCATGTTCTAATTTCACTAGTATTTCGCCTTTTGGCGTGTGAAACTTGGCATATATTCCGTCTTGCATCGTATCAATTTAAAAATGAGGTGCAAAAATACGTCTAAACTGGGCAAACACAAAACCTTAATCAATTTCTTAGCGGGTATAAAAAAGCTCCTTACTGTAGTTAGCAAGGAGCTTTTATATGTCATTTTCGCGAAAGCGAAATTAAAAACGTGTTATACCTCAATCGCAGGTACTTCATAACGCCATCCAAAAGGATCTTCAGCGCGATTCGCCTGTAATTCGGTCAATTGTTTTTTCAGTTTAGTGGCGTAAGCATCTTCAACCTGAGGAAGATCAAAAGCTTTCTCTTTGTGTGTGAAGCCCGAGATTGGAGAGATCACTGCTGCAGTACCCGCACCAAACATCTCTTTAAGTGAGCCATTTTCTGCAGCCTCAACAATTTCTGCAACTTTCACCGGACGCACTTCAACATTGATGCCTTGGCTTTTTGCCAATTCGATCAAACTTTTACGGGTGATTCCATCAAGAATGCGATCGCTGGTAGGTGCGGTAAGAAGAGTGTCGTTCACTCTAAAAAACACATTCATCGTACCTGCTTCTTCTAGGTACTCGTGCGTGTTAGCATCTGTCCAAACCACTTGATTATAGCCTTTTTCTTTTGCTAATTCAGTAGGATAAAACTGTGCTGCATAGTTACCGGCAGCTTTTGCATAACCTACACCGCCATCAGCAGAGCGGCTGTAGTGATCTGCAAACAATACTTTTACCTGACCGCTGTAATAAGCCTGAGCAGGCGCGCAAATGATCACAAATTTATATTCGCTAGAAGGCGATGCCGAAACACCATTTTCGGTAGCGATTACAAAAGGACGAATGTAAAGAGAATTGCCTTCTCCAGATTTAATCCAATCTTTATCTAGATTTAAAAGTGTATTGAGACCGTCAAAGAAATATTCTTTGTCAAAAGCAGGCATCGCTAGGCGCTCTCCCGATTTGTTGATACGGTTGAAGTTCTCTTCAGGGCGAAACATAAAAATGTCGCCATTGTCATCTTTGTAAGCTTTCATACCCTCAAAGACGGCTTGACCATAATGAAAAACCTTTGCTGAAGGATCCATTTGCAGTGGACCATAAGGAAGAATTTCCGGCGTTTGCCATTTTCCGTTTTTGTACTCACAAACAAACATATGGTCTGTAAAGACGGTACCAAAAGCGAGATTACTAAAATCAACCTGATTGATTTTAGACTCGGCGATCTTGGTTACTTTTAATGTATCTGTCATTATTATTGAATTTTATCTTGCAAATTTATCATTTTCTCAAAGTCCGTGTGTGCAAGATTTCATTAAATTTACAGGCTCCCCTATTTTTAAATAAAATATACACGATGAAAAAGTATTTAGTATTAGCATTTTTAGGTATTGGTTTAATCGCTTGTAAGGAAGGCGCTTCAAATCAGGAAGATGTAGCGACAGTTTCAGAAGAGCTTGCCAGCGAAGAACCAGGGGTTTTTGGAGAAGAATTCAAAAACGAAGCGACGCTCACAGCTTATGAATTAGGTGATATTTACAGCAACCTCAAAGTGGGGGACACCATCAATGTAACCTTTGAAGGCCCTGTTCAAGAAGTGTGTCAGGCAAAAGGGTGCTGGATGCAAGTTGATGTTGGAGCGGCAGACCCGGTGATGATCAAGTTTAAAGATTATGGTTTTTTTGTACCTAAGGACATAAAAGACAAAAAAGTGGTTGTTCACGGTGAGGCTTTTATCAGCGAGACATCGGTAGAAGAGCAGCAACATTATGCTAAAGACGGTGGTAAATCTGAAGAAGAAATCGCTGCGATCACGATGCCTAAAAAGACCTTAGGCTTTACTGCGAGCGGAGTTAAAATCGCAGAGTAGGTTGAAACGTAAAATCGTAACCACCGGTGACGGCTCTACGACCATTCAAATTACAGACTGGAATGAGCAGTACCACTCGATGCACGGGGCTGTACAAGAAGCGAGGCACGTATTCTTAAAAATGGGATTGGATTTTTGGATGAATGAAAACCCTGATCAAAACACCCTTCATATTTTAGAAATTGGTTTTGGTACCGGTTTAAATGCGCTGCTAACCTTGATGCACGCAGAAAAATCTTCGGTAAACCTTTTATATGAAGGAGTCGAAGCCTATCCTGTTTCTTCAGAAGAACTAGCGCAGCTCAATTATCTGGAAGCTGCAGATGCGCAAGCATTTGAAGCAGTTTTTGAAAAGATGCATCAAACCCCTTGGGAACAAACCGAAACAATTACGGAAGCTTTTCAGCTTAAAAAGCGTAAGCAAACCTTTGAAACACTAGAAGATCAAAATCAGCACGACTTGATCTATTTTGATGCTTTTGGTGCTCGCGTGCAACCCGAACTTTGGGAGGAACCTATTTTTCAGAAAATGTTTAATGCTTTAAAGCCTGGCGGAGTACTTGTAACGTATGCCGCTAAAGGAAGTGTGCGTCGAGCCATGCAAGCCGTTGGCTTCAAAGTAGAACGCTTGCCGGGACCTCCGGGAAAACGCGAAATGCTTCGGGCGGTGAAGGTCTAGTATAAAGCTTCTCTACCGGAACAATTCCCAGTCTAATTTCAAAGAGAAAATATTAGAATAGATCGCAGCGCTTTGATCTCCAATATCGGTTAGTGCATAATCAATATGAATACCTTTGTATTGAAAACCTACGCCAATGTTAGGTTGAAAGCCTATACGGTTGCTCCCGTCGAGCTGGGTGATTTCTTGAAAGTTACCAACACCCGCTCTAATGAAAACAAGATTGGTATACCCAAATTCTATTCCTGCCGCCGGCGTGGCACTTATAGCAGCGCTTGAGAGAATATCATTGGTTTGTGTAAAGCGCATCATCAAATCAACTTCAGCTTTTATAGAATAATCATAATTAATGAGCCAATTGCGTGCGACGCCTACTTGCAATTTTGGGATGGTAACTTCTAGTGTTTCTGGTAATTCCTGATTTTGACCTTCAACCGCATCGCTAATCGTGGCAAATTGTTCTTCATCAATTGCCCATGTATTTACCGATGTGGTGATGTCACGCGCCATCGCTCCAAAATGCCATTCGTCCACGCTGTACTGCACGCCCAAGTCAATCCCAAAACCCCAGCTTGATGCAAAATCTCCTATAATACGCCGTATCACTTTTGCATTTGCTCCGATATTAAGACCCTGTACCGGCATCTCGCGAGCAAAAGAGACAGTCAGTGCATAATCTGCGGTAGAAAATAAATTGATCCGGTTGTAGTCGATGTTCCCGTCTGCGTCAATAAGTTGGGTCGTGTTGAGAATATCATCCACACCAAAGCGAATCAAAGAAACACCCAAGGCTGTACGATCGTCTAGAGGTTTTGCAAAACCGGCATAATCGTAAAGGGCAATATTAGCAAAATAACTCGCATGCATGAGTGCGAGTTGATTGTCCTCAATATTTACCAACCCGGCGGGATTCCAATATCCACTGTTCACATCAGAGCTGCTGGCAGTAACGGCATTAGCCATCGCTAGAGAGGCAGCATCTACACCAATGTTCAAAAATTCATTAGAATACGAGCGTACGGCTTGCGCTTTCAAAGAAAGAGCTGTGCATAGGAGCAAAAAAGAGAGTAGAGTGCTTTTCAAGCCAGACGCCGTTTTGCTGTAAAGGTGGTCAAATCTGCTGAGAATTTAAATTTTATTTTTGGCGCTGCTAGAGGATTTAATGCTTCCTTGCTTGTATCAAAATTGAAGACTCGTTTCGGAAAAATGTGTTACCAACTTTTATTAGGGTGGTTTAAGCTGAAAGCTTCGCTTGAAAACGTTAGGAGTTTCATAAGTCTTCTTTTTGACCGTAGTTTTTCGCTATTTTTAGCTGCGAAAAGAATTGTGAGATTACGCTAATAACAAACCTATGGACATCAAGAGTTATATTCCCAATGCATTTACAATGGCCAATTTATTCTGTGGAATGTTGGGTGTGTTTTTTGCAGCTACCGGGCATTTAGATTATGCGGCGTATGCTGTAGTTGCCGGTGTTTTCTTTGATTTTTTTGATGGCTTTTTTGCGCGTATGTTTAAGGTGGAAGGCGAGCTCGGGTTGCAGTTAGACTCTCTGGCAGATGTGGTTACCAGTGGGGTCGTGCCGGGGATGGTGATGTTTCAGATGTTGCATAAATTAGAGAACTGGAACACTGGAGAGCGCTGGGTAGAAGCCGGAATGTCTTGGGACAGTGTCTCGCTGCTTCCGTTTTTAGGTTTTGCGATCACATTGGCTTCGGCATTTAGATTGGCAAAGTTTAATATTGATACTCGTCAAACCACATCATTTATAGGATTGCCCACTCCGGCGAATGCTCTTCTTATTTTGAGTCTTCCGCTTATTGTACAGTTTCAGGATTATGCGATCGCCGAAACCCTGATTACAAACACCTGGTTTTTACTGGCGCTTACTGCACTAAGCTGTTATATGCTCAATGCTGAAATTCCCCTTTTTGCCTTAAAATTTAAAAGTTGGGGCCTGGCAGAAAATAAGATCAGATACGGCTTTTTACTTTTAGCAATCATTCTTTTGTTTTGGTTGACTTTTGCGGCAATACCTGTGATCATTGTGCTTTACGTGTTGCTTTCACTGATCTCAAGAGCTTGATGACTTGCCTCTTGCAACGTTCTAAACTATTGCGTGTCTTTTAAAAGAATCAAAAAAACTGAACCAATGCAAGTACAATCCTTTAAACTTACTGTTCTCTTCATTTTTGCACTTTGCTTTTCTGTAAGTGCTCAAAAAACCATTTCAAGAGGCTGGACCTCCTTTGCTCAGTCTATTGAAGTGAAAACAGAACGAACTGTAAAATTCAAACTTACCGGAAAAATAAAAGTGATTTCAGAGGACCCTAACGGAGTTGCCGGGTTGTGGGTGCGCGTGGATAATAAAAACAAAGAAACCGGTTTTTTTGATAATATGATGGACCGTCCCGCAACTTCAGCTTCTTATCAAGAATATAGTATTAACGGTACTTTTGATGCGCAGGCAAAAACGTTGAATATTGGCGGTTTATGTATACAGAATGGTGCCTTCTACTTTGACGATTTCAAATTGTTTTTAGAAAATGAGGAAGGACAACTGGTTGAGGCGCCTATTGCCAATGCCTCTTTTGAAAAAAGTACTTCAGCACATCCTTTGCAAAACTGGAGCAGCGGTATTGCTGAAGGGCAACAGGTAAAGGTTAAAGAATATAGTGTTGATGTTACAGAAGATGCTGCCTCAGGAACACAGGCACTTTTGATCAAGGGAGAGGGAGCAACACCTGCAAGACCAATGGAAATTGTTGCCGAAGAAGGTTTTTCTCCGCAAATGGGAGTGCTCGTAAGTATGCTTGATGCGATGAAAGAACGTGTTGAAGGAGCGGTGAGCGGGCATTCGGTTTATGAATTAGATTACCTAATGGATGATAAGGCTAACAGTATTGGCGCACTTATTTATCATCTTGCTGCAGCCGAAAAATTATATCAGGTCCTAACCTTTGAAGGACGATTTTTTAATGAAGAAGAGGAAGCCAAATGGGGAGCTGCATTAGATTTGGGAGATCTAGGACGCGAGCAGATCAAAGGGAAAACGGCTCAATATTATTTAGATTTGTATAATGCCGTTAGAGCCGAGACTAAAAAAGAGCTTGCTAAGCGTGATGATACGTGGTTGCAAGAAGAGATTCCCGGTGCAGGAATGACCAACTTTTATGGATGGTTTCACGTAATGGAACATCAATCGAGTCATTTAGGTCAAATCTTGTTGCTTCAGAAACGTATTAAGCCAGAAGAAAAAGAAGAAGAGATTCTTCCGGCAGCGCAGCTTAAAAATTAACTATGAGCATTTCAGAAAATCTACTCAATCAGGTAAAGCAAATAAAATCCTTAGCAGAAGCGGGACTTGTTTATAACAAAGAGAATTATGATGCCGAGCGTTACGAAGAGTTGCGTGCACTTGCTTTAGAGATGATGAGTATTTTGAGCGATTTGCCGGTAGAACAGCTCACTGGTTTTTTTCTACCGGAAACAGATTATCCCACTGCTAAAGTTGATGTGCGTGGTTTGATTTTAAATGCTGAAGGAGAAGTTTTATTGGTTAAAGAAACCGTTGACAATAAATGGACGCTTCCCGGAGGTTGGGCAGATGTAGGACTCACACCTAAAGAAAACGTATTGAAAGAAATCGAAGAAGAAACCGGTTTTAAAGCAGAGGTTAAACGCTTACTGGCAGTGCTCGATAAACGAAATTATGCGCACCCGCCGCAACCGCATTACGTATATAAACTGTGCTATTTATGTGAAATTAAAGCAGGTGATTTTGCGCCCAATTTTGATATTGGTGAAGTGCATTGGTTTGCGCTCAATGCATTGCCTGAGTTGTCAGAAGATCGAATACTTGAGGAGCAATTGAGCAAACTTGTAGCGATCGCAAAAGGGGATGAAGCTGTGTTTTCAGATTAGTGGTTATGCGATTTCCATTTGATCCTTCATTAAGACATCATCTATTTATCGCTGTAGGCTTATTTCTATGGGTTTTTGTCTTTCTGTTCTTTACAGAGCCTCTTGATATCAAAGAGCTTTATTTTGATGAGAAGTTACTTTATTTACCGGTTTATAGCCTTGTGGCCTCTTTGGGTTATCTCTTGCTTTTGCCTTTGCAGTCTTGGCTTTATATTTATAATGCCAGAGTTTGGAAGTTAAGTTCTGAGCTTTTGATGCTGTTTGCCTTTTCTCTTTTGGGACTAATAATGGTGCGTTTAGTATATCTATTTGTTGTAGTTCCTTATGAGCCCAACCCGTATTCATTATCGTATTTTATTAAATCTATTTACATTCCGGCACTTTTAGTGGTTTTGCCCATTGTTGAGGCGGGGAGGTATGGTCTTGGTCGTTATCTGGAGAAACGGGAAGAAGAACAAAAAATCACTATTGCCGGATCGGGTAATTATGAGGGGTTTAGATTGGCGTGGAACCAACTCATTATGATAAGCAGTGCAGATAATTATGTTGAGGTTAGTTATACCGAAGACAATCGCGTTAAAAAGCATCTCATACGAAATACACTAAGCGCTGTTGCTTCAGATTTACCACAATTGCTTCGGGTGCATCGTTCATATTTGATCAACCCCGATCATTATAAGTATATAAATTCTGAAAATGGCAAGTTCAAGATCACGATGATTCACGATTTGCAATGTTCGGTTTCAAAAACCTATCTCTCTAAGGTTAAAGACGTGCTTAATTTCACCACAAACTAGCGGTGTTTCATCCCAAACACCTATGAATAAAGGCTTGGCTTAAAGTCGCTTTTTAGATTTGTCTCATCAAACTTTTAAAAACGAACCGATGAAGACTGCTCTTAAAATTAAGATTTCGCTCTATTTTCTTTGTTTAATTCTGCTTTCAACCTGCTCTTTAATGGCTCAGGAAGCTGCTTGTGATTGTTCAAAGGATCTGGAGTTTTTGGTAAATGTTTTAAAACAAAGTCCTGCTTATAAGGTCGATTACGGCGAGAACACTTCCGGGTTTGATAAGGCTACGGAAGTTCTTTTAGCAAAAGCTGAAAGCACCACGTCACTTTTTGATTGCTATGTTTTACTGGCCAAAGCGGTTAGCCTTTTAAATGACGGCCACAACAGTTTATATGGAATACAGCAAGAAGTTGCTGAAGAATTAACAGAAGCTGAGAAGATTATAGCTTATCAAGAAACTGATTTTTATGCGATGTATCCGCATTTTGATGCTGTTTCAAAGCTTCAGCAAAGGCTTAAAACAGTTCCAGAAAGCGCGGTTGAAGGAGTCTATTCGGCAGGTTCTAAATTAAAAGTAGGTGTTGTAAAACGTAAAGATGAGGAAGGGTATGAGATGCGCATTCTAGAATCTCAATTGCCTTTATGGAGCGCAGGGGAACAGTTAGGAATCTTACTGCCACAGTCTCAGGGGAAGTTCATTGCGGTAATGGGGAATTATAAGGCTAAAACCCCGATGATGATCAGAACTGGACTGAACAACGGGACATTTTTCAGTCTAAGTTTAAAAAAGAATGTTGATCAAAAAGACTTTTGGCTCCCAAGAAACACAGAAGAAAACTATCAGTATGAAGATTTGGACAGCGAAGTTTCTTATATCAAAGTGGGGAGTTTTAGTGGTTTTAATCCAACGCTTTCAAAAGCCGAAGCATTCTACGAGACCTTAAAAAACAAACAACTGGGTGATCATCTTATCGTTGATCTAAGAAATAATTATGGAGGAGGAGATCGCAATTCTAAACTGTTGTACAAAATACTCAAGCGCTATGCTAAAAGGCATCATCTTTATATTTTGTTCAATCAAAATACGGCAAGCAATGCAGAACAGTTTGTGTTAAAAATGCGCGCTTTAGACAATGTGATGGTTTTAGGAGATTATTCCAAAGGAATATTGACCTACGAGCTCGAGGGTAAAACGCATAAATTACCCAGTGGTTATTTTAAATTGAGTCTTTCTTCAAAAGCACATAAAAAGTACTTGCCCTATGAAGGAATTGGGGTGACGCCTGATGTGTTTTTAGAATATTCGGCAGATTGGATCGAGCAAACCAGAGCCTATATGAAAAATTAAAAACAGGTTTTTTTTATTGAAACAATTTCTTTTTACGCAGTTCAAAGTTTTGCCCTAAATATACTTTTCGCACCATTTCATCTGCAGCCAACTCTTCAGGGACGCCATGCTTGAGAATGCTTCCTTCAAACATGAGGTAAGTGTGATCTGTAATGGCAAGCGTTTCTTGAACGTTATGGTCGGTAATTAAGATCCCGATATTCTTTTGTTTCAGTTGTGCGACAATGCGTTGGATGTCTTCAACCGCTACGGGATCAACTCCGGCAAAAGGTTCGTCAAGCAAAATAAAATTGGGATTGGTTGCGAGCGCACGAGCGATTTCGGTACGGCGGCGTTCACCACCAGAAAGTAAATCTCCACGGTTTTTGCGAATGTGTCCCAAGCTGAATTCATCGATGAGTTCTTCCATCTTGGCAAGTTGTTCTTTCTTGCTCAATTTGGTCATTTGCAGTACACTTAAGATATTCTCTTCAATGCTCAGCTTTCTAAAAACCGAAGCCTCCTGAGCCAAATACCCAATGCCGTTCTGCGCACGTTTATACATTGGGTATTTAGTAATGTCTTTATTGTCGAGGTAGATCGTTCCGCCGTTAGGCTTAACAAGTCCTACGATCATATAAAATGAAGTGGTTTTTCCTGCACCATTAGGACCTAAAAGTCCTACGATTTCGCCTTGCTCAACTTCAACCGAAATGCTTTTTACCACTTTTCGGCCTTTGTACGACTTCATTAAATTTTCTGCTCGTAGTTTCATGTGTTTTAATTTAAAATACCACGTTTACACAACGCAGCTTTTAAGACTCAAGTATTATTTTGAAGCGTTTTCTTCAAGAACCTCCCAGTATTCATACGCACGACGCAAATGTGGGATCACGATCGTACCACCAATTAATGTGCCGATGCTAAGCGTTTCCATAATTTGAGCTTTGGTAACCCCTTCTTTGTGGCAGCTTTCTAAATGATAGCGCACACAATCGTCACAGCGCAAAACGGTAGAGGCAACAAGACCTAAGAGTTCTTTGGTTTTTACGTCTAGAGCTCCGGGAGCAAACGCATTTGTATCTAAATTAAAAATACGGTTGATGATCTTGTTTTTATCACCTAGAATTTTCTCGTTCATTTCTGAACGGTATGCATTAAATTCTTCAACTTGATTTAAGGTCTTTTCTGACATATATAGGGGTTTTATTGTTGTTTGTTGCGTTTTTGAGCGCGTTTCAGTTCGCGTGCTTCTTGTCGTGTTACAAATGCTGAAATAAAAATACTTACTTCATATAAAATCAAGATAGGTATTGAAACAATGACCTGAGTTGAAATATCTGGCGGAGTGATTACTGCCGAAACGACAAGCACGATGATCAAGGCGTACTTTCTGTATTTCTTCAAGAATTGCGGAGTGACCAAACCAATTTTGGTAAAGAAATAAATGATGATTGGCAATTCAAAAATAAGACCGGCAGCGAGAGCACTGGCCCGCACTAAGCCGATGTAAGAGCCAATGTCAAATTCATTTTTAACCATATCACCTACAGTGAAATTGGCTAAGAAATTGATTGAAAGTGGTGCAATAATGTAATACCCAAAAAGCACTCCCATGAAAAACAGCAGCGAAGAGATCACAATAAAGCCTCTCGAGTTTTTGCGTTCCTTTTCATAAAGTCCGGGAGAAATAAACTTCCAGAATTCATAGATCACATAGGGGAATGCTACTACGATACCTACGATAATCGAGGTCCAAATTGCAGCATTGAACTGCCCGCCCATCGTACGGTTCTGAATAGTAAAATCCATCTCATTAACACAGCCTTTATCTGAGCCTACCATTTGTGCTACTTTACACAGTAACTCGTAAGAAATAAAATCTGGATTAGCCGGAGCAAATATGATCGAGTCAAAGATAAAGTCCTTAAAAATAAAGGCTACGGTACCTACAATGACAATTGCCAAAGTTGCTCGTATGAGGTGCCATCTCAGTTCTTCAAGATGATCTAAAAAGGACATTTCGTCCGGATTTGCTTGCGTATTTTTCGCCATTATAGAATTCCTTCTTTAATTAAATCGTGCAAATGTACCACACCTGCATAATTATTATCGTGATCTACAGCCAAGAGTTGTGTAATACTGTTTGTTTCTAGAATATCAAGGGCTTCTGTGGCCATTGCATCTGTAGTAATTTGCTTGGGGTTTTTACTCATAATGCTTTCGGCAGTGAGGCCTGTGAGCACTTCATTCTTTTCAAGCATGCGTCGTATATCGCCGTCTGTGATAATGCCTACGATTTTATCGTCTTTGGTTACGGCAGTCACTCCCAGTCTTTTTTGTGAAATTTCGACAATTACCGCTTTTATGGGAGTGTCTGGAGCTACTTCTGGTTTGTCGTTTAGTGCGGTAAGGTCACTAACGCGTAAATACATTTTCTTTCCTAAAGCACCGCCAGGATGATACATGGCAAAATCTTCTTTTGAAAATCCGCGAAGATCTAAAAGTGCTAAGGCCAGTGCATCGCCCATAACCAACTGCACGGTGGTGCTGGTGGTGGGCGCTAAATTATGCGGGCAGGCTTCTTTTTCGGCGTAAGCCAGAATAAGTGCATCTGCATTTTTAGCAAGAAACGAATCTTTATTTGAAGTCATTGCGATGACCGTATTCTCTTGATTTTTGATCAAGGGAATCAACACTTTTATTTCGGCAGTATTTCCGCTATTTGAAAGACAAATGACCACATCCTCTTTCTGAATAGTGCCTAAATCTCCGTGTATAGCATCAGCCGCGTGCATAAAAACCGAGGGTGTTCCTGTAGAGTTTAAGGTCGCTACTATTTTTTGCGCTATAATTGCACTTTTGCCAACGCCCGAAATAATTACCCGGCCTTTGGCGTTGTAAATACAAGAAACAGCTTTAGCAAAGTCTTGGTCAATAAGGGTGTGGAGATTAGCGACAGCTTCGAGTTCCATCGCGATGGTTCGCTTGGCGCTGTCTAGAATCTGCTTGTAGGTGTTCAAAAGATATAAGATTAAGCCGTTTGTTAGTGCTGTAGAAATTACTATATTTAGAATACAAATGTATGCAAATTTGAATAAGCTTTAATGAGTTCAGA